>Ga0114993_10004133_pt1 | contig 14612 bp, 10 predicted proteins | sample ArcticOcean_MG_C_FD_87042 | JGI IMG/M metagenome (GOLD analysis project Ga0114993, IMG submission 87042) | Marine microbial communities from western Arctic Ocean - ArcticOcean_MG_CB2_150 | ecosystem: Environmental > Aquatic > Marine > Oceanic | place: Arctic Ocean: Canada Basin | collected...
ATCCTTAAATGACGATCAGAATAGACGTGATTTTACAATTAACGCTTTAGCTATAAGTCTTAATCCATCAAATTTTGGAAAAATTTTAGATCCTTTTAATGGATTTAATGATTTAAAAAATGGCATACTTAAAACCCCCTTAGATCCAAATAAAACATATAGTGATGATCCGCTGAGAATGTTGAGAGCAATAAGATTTTCGAGTCAATTAGATTTTACTATTGAGAAAAACTCATTAAAATCTATAACTGATAACAAAAATAGGATTGAAATAGTATCTAGAGAAAGAATTGTAGAAGAAATGAATAAAATTATTTTATCAAAAAAACCATCAATTGGGCTTATAATTTTACATCAAACTGGGTTATTAAAACATATCCTCCCAGAAATACAAAACCTTAAGGGTATTGAAGAAATAGAAGGGTTTAAACATAAGGATAATTTCTACCATACATTAGAAGTTTTAGATAACATCTGTGAGTCAACGAATAATCTATGGCTAAGGTGGGCGGCGCTTCTTCATGATATTGGAAAAGCTCCAACAAAAAAATTAATACCGGGTGTTGGATGGACTTTTTATGGGCATGAATTTGTTGGTTCAAAAATGGTTTACAAATTATTTGAAAGACTTAAAATGCCATTAAATGATAAAATGAAATATGTTCAAAAGCTAGTTTTGATGAGTTCACGTCCAATTGTTATAGTCCAAGACATAGTAACAGATGCAGCTGTTAGAAGATTGGTTTTTGATGCTGGCGATTATATTGATGACTTAATCTGTCTATGTAAAGCAGACATAACTACAAAGAATCAAAAAAAATTTTCAGAATATCAAAAAAATTTTGAGGTTGTGACTGATAAAATAATTGAGGTAGAAAAAAGAGATAAAATTAGAAATTTTCAACCTCCAATTGATGGAGGGTCAATCATGAAATATTTTAATTTAAGGCCATGCAGAGAAATAGGACAAATCAAAGAAGTAATTAAGGAAGCTATTCTTGAAGGAAAAATTCCAAATGAAAAAAGTGCTGCTTTTGAATTAATGAAGTTGACCGGTGAAAAATTAGGACTAAAAGCCAATGAATAATAAATTTATTTTTTTTCTAAAAGCTTCATTAATTTTAATTTTTCTAGTAATAGTAGCAGGATCTACTGTAAGAGTAACTGGAAGTGGAATGGGCTGTCCAGACTGGCCAAAATGTTTTGGATATCTTATTCCACCAATAGAAAGAGAACAATTAGAATGGAAGCCAGAATTCTTATATAATAAAAATGAAGTGATAATTGTAAATGAATCACTTAAAGTAGCTAAATCAAATTTTAAATCTAATATAGTATTTAATAAATTAAACTGGGCACCATATTTAAAACATGATTATTCAGTTTTTAATGCTTATCATACTTGGATTGAATTTATAAATAGATTAATAGGAGCAATTGCAGGGATTACAACTCTTGCTATGTTTTTTTACTCATTTTCTTACTGGAGGAAAAATAAAATTGTTGTTTTAGGATCTTTACTAATTGTTTTATGTATGTTTTTTCAAGCATGGCTCGGCAAGGAAGTGGTTGACTCTAACCTTATGCCTCTCAAAATAACAATTCATATGTTAATGGCTTTAATAATTATTGCCTTACTTATTTTAATTCTTAACATCACAAATAGAAATTCAGTTAAGATTAAAAAAAATAAAAAAATAATTTATATAACCTCAATTGGGTTTTTTTTAACATTAATTCAGATATTTTCAGGAACTCAAGTAAGACAATTTATAGATATACAAATGAATGAATATCCAAATCAATTTGAATTATGGCTTAAATTTGCTCCAATAAAGTTCTATTTTCACAGAAGTTTTTCAATTATAATTTTAATTACGCATTTTTTACTTTGGTTAGAATTTAAAAAAATTAATTTTTTCCCATTTTCGCTTAAAATATTAATAGGTGTTATTGGCCTTGAAATATTCACCGGTGTATTAATGTTTTATCTAAATTTCCCCATTAGCACTCAACCAATTCATTTATTTTTAGCAACTTTAATATTTAGCTCCCAACTTTATTTAATATTTCAATTAACACTAAAAAATCAAAATCAATGATATTAAGAATAAGAACAATTTTAGATGTAGAGGATGATGTCCTTCGTGACATAGAAATTGAAGATAATGCTGAATTAAAAGATTTACATTTTGCTATTGCTAAATCATATGGATTTGCAGGAAAAGAAATGGCATCTTTCTACAAAACAAATGAAAATTGGGAACAAGGTGATGAAATGAATTTAGTTGACTTAGGTATTGGGAAAGATTATACCAATGAAGAATTAAATACAATTTTTATTTCTGAAAACAATCGTCTTCTATATGTATATGATTTTTTAGCATTATGGACTTTTTTTATTGAAGTAATGGAAATTACAGAACATAAAAAGAATATTAAATATCCTAATCTAGTTTTTTCACAAGGAGAAGTTCCTGAAAATCCGTCAAGAAAATACTTTAATGAAAAAAAATTTAATGATTATAAAGGAGAAAACAATGAAAATATTGAGGATATTGATGATGAGGATTATGATCAATTTTATTAATTTCTTAGGAAAGATATAGGCTTAATATTTTTATAATTCCTTTTTAAAAAGGAAAATGACGCCTCCATAATTTCTCCCATTGACTTACTGTTTATAAAAGCTTTATCCTTAGTGAAATTATAAACTTCATGTTTTAATTTCTCTAAATTTTCACTAGTAGTAATAGGGCTTTCTTTCATTGAAATTAACAATTGATTAATTTTTTCTTCGTTACTCATTATTCTTTTAGCTACAATTGATCTTTCTTCTATTTTGTATTGATCAATTGAATAATGTGTTAGTTTTTTTTGAATCATTTTAATTAGAGGTTTGTTTTCTTTAAAAAACTGAGGGCGATATACTGAAAACCTTCCTTCAAAACTTTGCTGATCAAAATCAATAGCTCTTATTTTGTATATAACTTGATCAAAATCATGAATAGGGATAATTACATAATTATAAGAACGCATGTCACCTAATAATCGAACCATACATCTTTCATTAAACTTGACATATTCCTTAGCAATTTGGGATTGTTCTGATTCTGAACATTTAGGAAGCATATCTCTAATAAATATATCACCTGGAATTCCAGCTATATGTTCTTCAATTAATGTTGATTCATTAACTAGAAAATTTAAATTATATGGGGAAAGAATATGCTCGAGCTCTAAACCAAATACTCTTGAAGAATCTGTTTTTTTAATGTAGAAATAAGTGAAATTATCATTCAATATATTTCTAACTTTTATTCTAAAAGGTTTTGAGTTTCCGAAAGTACAATAGTCAATAGCATCAATATTTAAATATGTTATGAATGATTCATTTCCGTCAGAATGAAGAATAGTGTATATTTTTTTTAGATTATAATCAATTTCTTTTAACTCACTATCAGAATAATAAACCCTTGTCCATAAAGTATCATTATCATTATCATCATATACTACTACACTACCCTGAAACCTTAATAAATCTTCATAATAAATTGGTGTATCCACCCATCTATTGAAATCAATCAAATATTTTTTCAAAAGATTAGATATAGGGAAAAAAGGTTTTTTTTTGGAAATTAGTTTTTTCATTTTAATATTTGCCTAGTCTAAATTAAAACCATTAACATGATAAACATATGAATTTAAAATTAGTCATTAAAAATCAATGATTAAAAAATAATAAAAATATATACTTTTGTGTTCAAAGTTTAAAAATGGAATTTAAAATTATTTCTGACTTTTCGCCAACAGGTGATCAGCCCGAAGCTATAAAAGAAATTTTATCGAGTTTTAAAAACAATGATAAATATTTAACACTTCAAGGAGTTACTGGATCTGGAAAAACCTTTACTGTAGCAAATGTTATAGAAAAACTTGAAAAACCCACATTAGTTTTAGCGCATAATAAAACTTTAGCTGCACAATTGTATTCTGAATTTAAACAATTCTTCCCTAATAATGCTGTTGAATACTTTGTTTCATATTATGATTATTACCAACCTGAAGCATATATGCCAGTAAGCGGTACTTATATCGAAAAAGACCTTTCAATTAATGAAGAAATAGAAAAATTAAGATTAAGTACAACTTCCTCTTTACTTTCTGGAAGAAGAGATGTTATAGTTGTGGCTTCAGTATCATGTTTATATGGAATTGGAAATCCTATTGAATTTAAAAAAAATGTAATAAATATAAAAAAAGATGAAAAAATATCTAGGACTAAGCTGCTTCAAAGATTGGTGCAAAGTCTATATTCAAGAACTACTGCTAATTTTGAGAGAGGAAACTTCAGAGTTCAAGGTGATATAATTGATATTTATCCTGGATACACTGATAATACTGGATATAAGATTCACTTTTTTGGTGATGAAGTTGATGAAATTGAATCATTTAATCCAATCAATAATAAAATAATGGATTCACAAGAAAGAGTTACAATCTACCCAGCTAATATTTTTGTAACATCCCCTGATATTTTGCAAAATGCAATTCATCAAATTCAAATAGATTTAATTAAACAAGTTGATTATTTTAAAGAAATTGGAAAACATTTAGAAGCAAAACGTTTAAAAGAAAGAACTGAGTTTGATCTAGAAATGATTCGTGAACTTGGTTACTGTTCTGGTATTGAGAATTATTCCAGGTATTTAGATGGAAGAAGTCCTGGAACCAGACCTTTTTGTTTGTTAGATTATTTTCCAGATGATTACTTAATGATTATAGATGAAAGTCATGTTACAATTTCACAAGTTCATGCTATGTATGGAGGAGATAGATCGCGTAAAGAAAATTTGGTTAATTATGGATTTCGTCTACCCGCAGCTATGGATAATAGGCCTTTAAAATTTGAAGAATTTGAAAGTCTACAAAATCAAATTATGTATGTGAGTGCAACTCCGGCAGATTATGAACTTGGAAAAACTGAAGGGTTTGTAATTGAGCAAATAATAAGACCAACAGGTCTGTTAGATCCTGAAATTGAAGTTAGACCTAGCTTAAATCAAATTGATGACCTAATAGATGAAATTCAAAAAAGAATTAAAAATAATGAAAGAACTCTTGTCACTACATTAACTAAAAGAATGGCTGAAGAACTTACAATTTATCTATCAAAAGTTAATATCAGGTGTAGATATATTCATAGTGATGTGGAAACGTTAGAAAGAGTTGAGATAATGCAAGATCTTCGATTAGGTAGGTTTGATGTTTTGGTAGGGGTTAACTTATTAAGAGAAGGTTTAGATCTTCCAGAAGTGTCATTAGTTGCAATTCTTGATGCTGACAAAGAAGGGTTTTTAAGAAGTACTAGATCTTTAACACAAACCATTGGAAGGGCAGCACGTAATATAAATGGAAAAGCAATTATGTATGCAGCTAAAATGACAAAGAGTATGAATAAAACAATTAATGATACTCAATACAGAAGAAAAAAACAAAAAGAATACAACACTAAACACAACAAAAAACCTGAACCTTTAAATAAGTCATTAAATAATGTTTTGGCTAAAAACTCAGTCTCTACTTACTCAAAAGAACTAGAGCAACTAAAAATCTTAAACTCTATTGCTAAATTTAAAAGCAAAGAAGATTTTGAAAAAGCAATTCGTTATACCAGAAAAAATATGGAAAAGGCTGCTAAGGAATTAGATTTTATTGAAGCAGCAGCTCTTAGAGATCAAATTAAGGTTTTACAACTTGAAAAATCAAAACTGTAATTAGACCAGTACTTTTTTAACTTTGATTGCTGCCTCTTCAAAAGCTGTAGCTGCAATCACGTCCAATTTTGAATTTTTAATTAAAATTTTTGCTTGTTCGGCATTGGTTCCTTCTAACCTAACTATTATAGGAACTTTAATTGTATTTCGCATATTTTTATATGCATCAATAATACCTTGAGCTACCCTATCACATCTTACAATTCCTCCAAATATATTTACAAGAATGGCTTGAACTTTAGGATCTTTAAGTATTAAACGAAATGCAACTTCTACTCTTTCGGCATCAGCTGTTCCCCCAACATCTAAAAAATTAGCAGGAGATCCGCCAGATTGTTTAATCAAGTCCATTGTGGCCATAGCTAAACCAGCCCCATTAACCATACAACCAACATTTCCATCTAAATCAACATAATTAAGTCCAGCTTCACTAGCCTCAACTTCAATGGGGTTTTCTTCATCTAAGTCTCTAAGGTTTTTAAAATCTGGATGTCTAAATAAAGAATTATCATCAATACTTACCTTAGCATCTACAGCAATTATTTTATCATCAGAAGTTTTGAGTACAGGATTTATTTCAAATAATGACGCATCAGCTCCTACGTATGCTTTGTATAAGTTTGATATAAATTTTGACATTGATTTAAACGCATCACCTTCTAAGCCTAGATTAAATGCAACTTTTCGAGCCTGGAAAGGAAGTAATCCAAGAGAAGAATCAATTTCTTCATTAAAAATTAAATGAGGTGTTTTTTCAGCAACTGTTTCTATATCCATCCCACCCTCTGTTGAATACATAATCATATTTTTTCCATTTGATCTATTAAGAAGAATAGAAACATAAAATTCTTTTGGCTCAGAATTACCTGGATAATAAACGTCTTCAGCTATTAATACTTTATTTACTTTTTTTCCCTGAGGGGGAGTCTGAGGAGTAATTAATTGCATCCCTATTATGCTTTCTGAAATTTCTTTAACTTCTTCAAATGATTTTGCTAGCTTTACACCACCTCCTTTTCCGCGACCACCTGCATGTATTTGAGCTTTAACAATATACCACTTAGTGCCAGTAAGTTCTGCAAGCTTCTCAGCTGCTTTAATCGCATCATTAGAGTTATCAACAACAAGACCCTTTTGAATTCCAACTCCGTAGCTTTCTAAAATACTTTTTCCTTGATATTCGTGTAAATTCATAATTTATATTAATAGTATGACGTAAAAATAAAAATCAATATATTAATCAAGCTAAATATTTTATATTTCTTTCTCATTAATCTAACAATTCGAGACTAATCTGGTATATTTTATCTTTTTAACTTATTATTATATTCATCTTTATAAATTTGAAAAAATAAACTAAAATCAAGTGAAAACACAAGATTTATTAGCAATATCTAAAGAATTTGGAAGTCCTATATACGTGTATGACGCAAATAAAATAGAAAATCAATATAAGAGACTTGTAAAAGCATTTTCTAATGTGTCAAATCTTAGGATTCATTATGCAGTTAAAGCTCTATCTAATATTTCAATCTTAAAATTCATGAAATATCTTGGATCAGGTCTCGACACTGTTTCGATTCAAGAGGTTGAACTAGGCATTCAAGCTGGATTTGAACCAAACAAAATAATATTCACTCCTAATGGTGTATCAATAGATGAAATTGAAGCCGCTTCAAAGTTGGGTGTTCAAATTAATATTGATAATTTATCAATATTAGAACAATTTGGAAGTAAAAATCCGGAAACTCCTGTATGTATTAGGATAAACCCTCATGTAAATGCAGGTGGGAATTCAAATATTTCAGTAGGACATATTGATTCAAAATTCGGAATATCAATTCATCAAATACCTCTTTTATTAAGAATAATTAAAAATACAAAAATGAATATCAACGGTATTCATATGCATACAGGTAGTGATATATTAGATATTGAGGTTTTTTTATATGCATCAGAAATATTATTTGAAAATGCATTAAATTTTAAAAACCTAGATTTTATTGATTTTGGGAGTGGATTTAAAGTTCCTTATAAGCAAGGAGACATAGAGACAAACATAGAAGAATTGGGAGAAAAATTAAGTTTGAGATTTAATAAATTCTGTAAATTATATGGAGGGAAAGTAGATTTAGCTTTTGAACCCGGTAAGTTCTTAGTAAGTGAATCTGGTTATTTTCTTACATCAGTAAATGCAATAAAACAAACTACTTCAACTGTTTTTGCTCAAATCAATAGTGGATTTAATCACTTTATAAGACCTATGTTCTATAATTCTTATCATGAAATAAGAAATATTTCAAATTCTAAAGGGAAAAAAAGATTTTACTCGGTTGTTGGCTATATATGTGAAACAGACACTTTTGCAAATAACAGAAAGGTTGAAGAAATTTCTGAGGGAGATGTTCTTGCTTTTAAAAACGCAGGTGCTTATTGTTTTACAATGTCAAATAATTATAATTCACGCCTAAGACCTGCAGAGGTTTTATGGTATAAAGATGAACCATTACTTATTAGAGAAAAAGAGGACTTAAAAGATATTTTAAACAAACAAATAGAATTAGATTTTAATTAAATTATAGTTTATATGAGGAAATTACTGATAATACTTCATTGAATTCTTTTATCATCCCCTCTATGATTTCTGATACAGGCTTAATTTCATTTATTTGAGAAGCAACTTGTCCTATTTCCAATTCACCTTGATCTAAATCTCCTTCAAACATTCCTTTTTTAGCTCTTCCTTTCCCTAGATGTTCAGCTAGCAATTCAGGAGATGCACCTTTTGAATAAAGATTAAGAATTTCTTCATAAAATTTATTTTTTATCATTCTCACGGGAGTTACTTCTTTCAAGGTTAAAATTGTACTTCCTTGATCAGCTGAAATTACAGCTTTTTTGAAATTCATGTGTGATGAGGCCTCTTCTGTAGCAACAAATCTTGAACCTACTTGAACTCCGTCAGCGCCTAAATATATGGCAGCTGCCATAGATTCTCCTGAAGCAATTCCTCCAGCAGCTATTAAAGGTAAATTAATTGCTTTTTTAATTAAAGGAATTAGAACCATTGTAGTAGTTTCCTCACGACCATTATGACCTCCAGCTTCAAACCCTTCTGCAACTATTGCATCCACTCCTGCTTTTTCGGCTTTAATTGCAAATTTTATAGAACTAACTACATGAACTACTTTACAACCAGCATTTTTTAATTTAGAAGTCCACGTATTTGGATTTCCTGCCGAAGTAAAAACAATTGATATTTGTTGATCAATCAATATTTTCATAACCTGCTCCATTTCAGGATAAAGTAGAGGAACATTTACCCCAAAAGGTTTAGATGTAGCTTTTTTACACTTTGAAATATGTTCTTTTATAATTTCAGGATGCATAGAGCCGGCACCAATTATTCCGAGTCCACCAGCATTACTAACTGCTGAAGCCAATTCCCATCCACTAGCCCAAATCATTCCACCTTGAATTATAGGATATTTGATTTTAAATAAAGAGGTGATCTTTTTAATCATTCTAAGATAATTCCAGAACCAATAAGTTCATTATTAATATACCATGCTACAAATTGCCCTGGCGTAACAGCTGATTGAAGCTCATTAAAAAAAACATATAAATAATTCTTTTTTTGAAATAGTTTTGCTTCAAACAATGGTTGTCTATAACGAATTCTCACTTTAACCGCCAAAGTTTGACCTTCAATTAGTCTCAAATCTTCACGAACCCAATGAGTTTGTTTCAAAGAAACACGTAAAGCTTTTCTATAAAGTCCTGGGTGTGAATTACCTTCACCAACATAAATTATGTTTTCTTCAACATTAGTTTTAATAACAAAAAGAGGCTCTCTTGTACCCCCTATGGCCAAACCTTTACGTTGACCAATAGTGTAATAATAAGCTCCTTGATGAGTTCCAACCTTTTTTCCATCATTTATATTATAAGTAAAAGGGATTGATAAACTTTCGTCAAAATCTAAATCATTCGTATTCTTTAAATTATAGTTTTCATAAGTTTCAAGTGAATTAGGAATTTGAATAACATCCCCTTCAACAGGTTTTAGTTTTTGTTGTAAAAATTCTGGAAGTCTAACTTTTCCTATGAAACATAATCCTTGAGAATCTTTTTTTTCTGCTGTGACTAAACCTTCAGATTTAGCTATTTTACGAACTTCTGATTTTTTTAAATGTCCTATAGGAAAAAGAGTTTTTTGAAGTTGATATTGATTAAGCTGACATAAAAAATATGATTGATCTTTATTAGAATCATTTCCTTCTAAAAGTTTAAAAATTTTATTATTATTTTCACTTTTCTGACAATAATGTCCAGTAGCTATAAAGTCAGCGCCCAGAGACAAAGCTATATTTAAGAACAAATCAAATTTAATTTCTCTATTACATAAGACATCAGGGTTAGGAGTTCTTCCATTTGAATATTCATCAAACATATAGTCTACAATTCGTTCCTTGTATTCTTTACTTAGATCAACTGTTTGAAATGGTATGCCAAGTTTTTGAGAAACCATGACAGCATCATAACTATCTTCTAGCCAAGGACATTCATTAGATATAGTAACATCCTCATTATGCCAATTTTTCATAAAAAGACCTATAACATCATATCCTTCTTTTTTAAGAAGATGTGCTGCTACACTTGAATCTACTCCACCTGATAATCCTACAACAACCCTTTTATTTTTCATAAACCAAAGGTACAATTAAGCTTGAGAAAATTAAAATCAGTTTTTAGACTACTTCCTGCGTTGTTGATTAATTTTTTTTTGAGCTTGAGCTGCTTCCATCGCTTTCTGAAGTCTTTCAGAAAAACCACCGACTTTTTTTGGTTTCTTTTTATTTTCAGCAATTTGGGCTCTAATCTTATCTTCTTTAATTATAAAATTCTTTATAACTAACATTAACAAGATCGTTAGTGTGTTTGAAATAAAATAATACAAGCTTAACCCACTAGCGTAATTATTGAAGAATAACAACATCATTAAAGGCATCATATAAATAATAAATTTCATGTTAGGTATTCCTTCCTGTTGAGGCATTGCTTGTTGTCCGGTAGTCATTAAAGTGTAAACAAAAATTGCTGCTGATGCTAAAATTGGAAAAAGACTAATATGATCACCGTAAAAAGGAATTGAAAATGGAAGTTCAAAAATTGAATCATATGATGATAAATCATCAGCCCAAAGAAAACTTTTTTGACGAAGTTCAAATGCTACTGGGAAAAAAGAAAATAAAGCATAGAAAATAGGTAGTTGAATTAGAGCAGGAATACAACCAGACATTGGGTTTACTCCAGCTTTACCATATAATCTCATAGTTTCTTGTTGCTTCTTAACAGCATCCTTTTTATATTTTTTGGTAATTTCTTCGATTTCTGGCTTCAAGGTCTTCATTTTAATCTGAGAAACATAAGACTTATAAACTACTGGAGACATAATGAGTCTAACTATAATAGTTAAAACTATAATAGCAATTCCATATGGAAAAAAAGTAGCTAACCATGCAAAAAGAGGAAGGAAAATAAATCTATTTATCCATCCAAAAATTCCCCAACCTAATGGAACAGATGTCTCAAGTGAATCACCATAAGATTTTAAAATTTTATAATCAGTTGGTCCAAAATAAAAATTCATTTTTGAATGTATATTTCCGTTTTGCCTATTTAATTTAAAAGAACTTTTGAGCCCTTTTGTATATCTATTATTTAAATTATCATCAATTGTTAAATCTCTTGATTTTAATGACACCTCATCAATCGGATTTTCAGGTATTAAAATTGAACTGAAAAAATGTTGTCTGTAAGATATCCAACGAACTTTATTTTCAACTTCTTCATCTTCACCTGAAAGTGAAAGATTATCAACTTTATCTTCCTCATATGCATAAGTTAATTGAGTATATCGACTTTCATAATCAATACTTTTAGAATTCCTAAATAAATCTGTCTGCCAATTCAAAATAATATCCTCAGTAACCAAAATATTTTCAAGCCCCTCAGATCTTATTTCAAGATCTAATTTATAACCTTCAATTGGCAGTGTATATTTAAACTCTAAAAATTGAAAATCAGAAATATTTGCCCTAAAAATGATAGATTGACTTAAATTATTTTCTTCTTTTTTAATATTATGAAAATAAATTTCTTTAGTGTCTATTAATAATCCTAAACGACTTTTTAAACTTGTATTTATAAGATGATTGTTTTCAGAAACAAGATTAAGTGGCTGATCTATATGATTTGAAAAATCTTTTAAATTTACAAGTGTTAGATTTGCACCTTTAGAACTTATTTTAATTTTTAAATCTTCATTTTCTAAAACTAATTCTTCAATTTTTTTGGGTTCTAACCATTTAGAAAAAACACCATATGTTTGCTGTATTTCATCTTTATTTAATGATTTTTTAGAATCTTTAATCTTTGGAAATGATTCAGCTTCTAATACATTGACAGATTCTATAGGATTAGAATCCTGGATATTTGAATTTTCATTGCGAAAAAGCATCCAAGTCAATATCATTGCAATTAATATAAATCCTATAAATTGATATGGGTCAAATTTTTTTTCTTCCATTTTATTTTTTGGATTTAGAATATTTCATTGCTGCCTCAACAAAAGAAACAAAAAGCGGGTGAGGTTCCGAAACTGTACTTTTATATTCTGGGTGAAACTGAACTCCAATAAACCATGGGTGATCATTATACTCAATAATTTCTATTAAACCTGTCTGAGGATTAACGCCACTGGCTTTTAGATTTTTTGAGAACATAATATCATTAAATTTATCATTAAACTCATAACGATGACGATGACGCTCATTTATTTGAAATGTTCCGTAAATTTTACTAACTAAACTCCCTGGAGTTAAAGAGCATTCCCACGAACCTAATCTCATAGTCCCACCTTTATTTATAATATTTTTTTGACTTTCCATCAAATCTATAACCGGGTTTTTTGTTTTATCTGACATTTCCGTTGAATTGGCATCTTCTAGCCCTAAAACGTTTCTGGAGTATTCTATTACTGCCATTTGCATTCCTAAACAAATTCCAAAAAATGGAACTTTATTTTTTCTAACAAATCCAACTGCTTGAATTTTACCTTCAATACCTCTTGTTCCAAAACCAGGAGCAACAAGTATCCCATCAAGATCTTTAAATTTATCTATATGATCATTTTCTGAGATGAATTCAGAGTGAATTGTAACTATTTCAACTTCAACTTCATTGACAGCTCCTGCATGAATAAAAGCTTCAAGTATTGATTTATAAGAATCTTGTAGCTCAACATATTTGCCAACCAAACCAATCTTAACTTTACTTTTAGGATTTTTGTATTTTTTCAAAAACTCTTGCCATTGTGTCAAATCAGCAGATTGTTTTGATTTTAATTTTAGACGTTCAATTACTACTCTATCAAGTCCCTCATCTTGCATTTTTAATGGAACATCATAAATAGTTTCTACATCTATAGATTGAATAACTGCTTCATATTTAACATTACAAAATAGCGCTAATTTTCTTCTTAAATCTATTGACAATTCATGTTCAGTTCTACACACTAAAATATCAGCCTTAATTCCACTTTCCATTAGAGTTTTAACAGAATGTTGAGTAGGTTTAGTTTTCAGCTCCCCTGCTGCTGATAAAAAAGGTATTAATGTCAAATGAATAGTTATTACATTATTTTCCCCGCGCTCATATATTAATTGGCGAACAGCTTCAATATATGGAAGAGACTCAATATCACCAACTGTTCCACCAATCTCTATTATAATTATATCGTATTCACCTGTTTGACCAAGCAATAAAATTCTTTCTTTAATTTCATTAGTAATATGAGGTACTACTTGTACTGTTTTACCTAAAAATTCACCTCTCCGCTCTTTTTGAATTACACTTTGATAAACCCGCCCAGTAGTAACGTTATTTGCTTGAGAAGTTTGTATATTAAGAAAACGCTCATAATGACCTAAGTCTAGGTCTGTCTCAGCGCCGTCATCAGTAACATAACACTCACCATGTTCATATGGATTTAAAGTTCCTGGATCAACATTTAAATATGGATCAAGCTTCTGGATAGTAACTCTAAAATTTTGTGACTGCAATAATTTAGCTAAAGATGCGGCTACAATACCTTTTCCTAAAGATGATGTAACTCCTCCGGTAACGAAAATATATTTTGTGTCTGACATACTGTCTAATCTTTATTTACCGGGCCCAAATTTACAAAATATGTATGATGTTAAGGATAAAATAATATTATTTATTTATTTCTAAAACATCATAAAGCTGATGTTGTAATAAGTAATATCCCTGATTTGAATAAGCTCCGTCAATTACGGGAACATAATTAAACTTATTATTGATATATTCAGTTTCTCCTACTTGTGTGCTAGAATATAAATCATCTTGAGTTGCAATTCTTAAAATCAAATCAAAAACTAAATCAAATGCTCTTATAGAAGTCTTATTGGGGGGGATTCCAAAACGATATACAAATTTTTCTATTAAAGAAGAATTGTCTATTTTTCTTGGATAATAGTTAGACATATAAGTAAACATAAGATCACCAAATAGTGAACTTGAAAGATTGGGATCTTCATATGAAGACCCATGATATGTAGTAAATAGTCTAATTTTCTTTTCATCACTTAGTTGTGAACGAATTTGAGAACTTACACTAGAAATCAGTGAAAATTTTTCTGTTTCTAAAATTATTTTATTTGGAAGAGTGTCAACAACTAAAGAATCTATTAATTCAGGTAATAAAAAATCTCCAAACTCAGGTCTCAATTTAACCGCACTAGGAAATAA
>Ga0114993_10004134_pt1 | contig 14610 bp, 16 predicted proteins | sample ArcticOcean_MG_C_FD_87042 | JGI IMG/M metagenome (GOLD analysis project Ga0114993, IMG submission 87042) | Marine microbial communities from western Arctic Ocean - ArcticOcean_MG_CB2_150 | ecosystem: Environmental > Aquatic > Marine > Oceanic | place: Arctic Ocean: Canada Basin | collected...
CCAAGCTCCATAAGTTTTTTAAGTCTATTATTCCTATTTATTACTCTTCTGTACAAGTCATTTAAATCTGATGTTGCGAACCTTCCACCATCTAGTGGTACTAAAGGTCTTAGATCTGGAGGAAGTACCGGTAATCTTTTTAAAATCATCCACTCAGGTCTATTTCCAGAATTTCTAAAAGACTCAGCAACTCTTAGTATTTTAGAAATTTTAACTTTTTTTAATTCTGAAGTGGTTGCTCTTAATTCAATTTTTAGCTCTGCAGACAATTCATCTAGCTTAACTTCTTCTAGCATTGTCCTAATAGCCTCAGCTCCCATTCCAACGAGTAAAAAGAAATTCTCGTCTATATGTGCTCTATACTCCTCTTCAGTAATCACTGTTCCTTTCTTTAAATCTGAATCACCAGGATCTGTAACTACATAAGCCTCAAAATATAAAACTTTCTCTAAGTCTTTCAAAGTTATATCTAAGATTGCACCTATTCTACTTGGAACACTTTTAAGAAACCAAATATGTGCGACAGGTGATGATAGTTCTATATGAGCCATCCTAGATCTTCTTACTTTACTAGAAATAACCTCAACACCACACTTTTCACATGTTATTCCTCTATGTTTTAATCTTTTATATTTTCCACACAAACATTCAAAATCTTTTACAGGACCAAATATTTTACAACAAAAAAGGCCGTATTTTTCTGGCTTAAAAGTTCTATAGTTAATTGTTTCAGGCTTTTTTATTTCCCCATATGACCATTGCTTTATATGATCAGGTGAAGCGATACTAATTCTTACTGAATTAATATCAGCGGGATTTTTGGGTTTATCAAATAGTACTCCCATGTCAATCATTAGATAATTCTCCTGGAACTTTATCTTTAACATCGCTAAATTCGACATTCAACCCTAAAGATTTAAGTTCATTAGTTAATACATTAAATGATTCTGGTATGCCTGGTTCGAAGGCAACTTTATTTTTTACTATGGAATCAAACATTCTCGTTCTTCCTATTACATCATCTGATTTAACAGTTAAGAATTCCTGTAATGTATTTGCTGCTCCATATGCTTCTAAAGCCCAGACTTCCATTTCACCAAGTCTTTGTCCACCAAAATGAGATTTTCCGCCAAGTGGTTGCTGTGTAACTAAAGAATAAGGTCCTATTGCTCTTGCGTGAATTTTTTCCTCAACTAAGTGATGAAGTTTAATCATGTACATGATGCCCACGGTAACTCTCTGATCAAATGGCTCACCGGTTTGACCGTTAAACAAAACCAGCTTTCCATCTTCAGGTAAATGATTCTCTTTTAACAATTGACGAATCTCTGATTCCTTTACACCTTCAAATATTGGTGTTTCTACAGGGACACCGTCAACTAACCTTTTAGACAAGGTAATCAAATCTTCTTGACTAAGTTTTTTTACATTTTCAATATAGTCTAAATTGTTTGGGTATGTTTTTTCTAATAATAATTTCAAACTCTCAATATCAGGATGATTTTCTGCTAAGTGTTCATCTATCTGGCGTCCTAAAGCCTTAGAAGCTAATCCCAGATGGGTTTCTAAAACTTGTCCTACATTCATCCTTGATGGCACGCCTAAAGGATTAAGAACCATGTCGACGGGAGTTCCATCCGACATATATGGCATATCTTCTTCAGGCAAGACCCTAGAGACAACACCCTTGTTACCATGTCTTCCAGCCATTTTATCTCCAACCTGATGTTTTCTTTTAACAGCAACATAAACTTTAATCACTTTTAAAACACCTGGTGGCAAATCATCTGGTTTAGATATCTTTTCTATTTCCTCTGAATATCTGGACTCAATGCTATCTATTTTTTCTTGAGCTATCTTAAGAGTATCTTCAATATTTTTAAGACTTTTAGATTGATTTTCAAATTCAATCGTAGATATTTTTTCATAAGGTACAAGTGCAAAATTCTCATCATCTATAATTGCATCTTTCTTTAAGACAACTTTTCTTCCGTCTCTAACAGCATTGAGTGAAACTTTTGAAATAAAAATCTTCTTCAAATTTGTCCTTGTTTCTACCTGAACAATGTCTACCTCTTGCTCTTTTTCTCTTAATAATTCGAGAACTTCTGGGGCACCTGATCTTGACTTATCTTGCTTATCACCGATTCTTGAAATTAGATGCTTTACATCAAGAACAATTCCGTTAACACCAGGAGGGACTCTTAATGAAGTATCTTTAACATCACCAGCCTTATCTCCGAAAATTGCCCTTAATAGTCTTTCTTCAGGAGACAATTGTGTTTCACCTTTAGGGGAAATCTTTCCAACTAAAATATCGTTTGGTTTAACTTCTGCTCCTATTTGTATAACACCTTCTTTATCTAAGAAGGAGAGATGATCCTCATTTACATTTGGTATATCCCTAGTAATTTCCTCTTTTCCTAGCTTCGTTTCTCTTGAGATACATTCAAATTCTTCAATATGAAGTGAGGTGAAAGTATCTTTTTTTGAAAGTCGTTCGCTTATTAATATCGCATCCTCAAAGTTGTACCCACCCCAAGGCATAAATGCTACAGTTATATTCTTTCCTAATGCTAATTCACCAAATTCGGTTGAAGGGCCATCCGCAATAATGTCACCAGCTTTAATTTTTTGTCCCTTTTTAACAATTGGCTTTTGATTCCAACAAGTATTTTGATTTGATCTTTCAAATTTAATTAATGTATAGATGTCAGAAACATCACCTTCCTTAGAAGCTTTGTCTCTTTTTATAACAATTTTAGCTGAGTCTATATAGTCAACATATCCTGAATTTCTCGCAAGGACTGTAACTCCTGAATCTCTGGAAATATTTCTTTCAAAACCTGTGCCTACAAGCGGAGCTGACGCTCTAAGTAGAGGCACAGCTTGCCTTTGCATGTTCGAACCCATTAAAGCTCTATTCGCATCGTCATGCTCTAGAAAAGGGATCAATGATGCTGAAACTGAAACTAGCTGAGATGGTGAGACATCCATGAGTTGAGCATCTGAACTTGGCACAACTTGGAACTCTCCATTAAGTCTTACAGAAATTGTATCACTTGAGAAACTACCATCTTCTTTTAAGTCTGAGTTGGCTTGAGCTATAACAAATTCCTCTTCTTCTAAAGCATTTAAAAATTTAATACTATTTGAAACTTTTCCTTTAATAATTTCTCTATATGGAGTCTGAATAAAACCATGTTCATTTATTTTAGCGTATGTACTAAGGCTAGAAATCAATCCGATATTTGGCCCTTCAGGAGTTTCAATTGGACATATTCTTCCATAGTGAGATGAATGAACATCTCTTACCTCAAAACCAGCTCTTTCTCTTGTTAGGCCACCAGGTCCTAAGGCACTTATTCTTCTTTTGTGCGTGATCTCAGACAAAGGATTTGTTTGATCCATAAATTGAGACAACTGTCCAGTTGCAAAGAATTCTTTAACAACTGATGTAACACTTTTTGGAATCACAATCTCCTGAGGAGTTAAGTCTTCTAGTTGACCATAATTCATTTTTTCTTTAGTTGTTCTAGTTAATCTTTCAAGTCCAGTAAAGAATCTATCTTCAATTAACTCTCCAACGGTCCTAACCCTTCTATTACCAAGATGGTCAATATCATCGACTTCACCCCTGCCTGATTTTAGAGAAAGTAAGTATTTAAATGACTCAACAATATCTAGGCGATCTAAATGGAATTTAGTATCTGAAATTCCGTGGTGCAACTTATGGTTAATTTTCATCCTTCCAACTTTTGAAAGCCTATAAGTATCTTCGTTGAAGAACATGTTCTCAAAAAAAGTTGCAGCAATCTTGTCTGTTGGAGGATCTGTTGGCCTAAACTTTTTATATATCTCAGAAATTGCATGTTCTTTAGTTAAAACTTTTGTTTTAGATATCATCTCATTTATAGTTATAACCAAAGAACTAGTAAATGAACTATTATCAACATAGTAAATATCAAAATTATTAATTCCGTTTTCTTTAATGTGAATTATTGCTTCTTCAGTAATCTCCTGTATTAATGCATTCTCTGGAGCCTCAGGTTCATCCACATTCTTATTAAAGCTTTCAACGAAATACATTCCGATCAGATCTTCTTCTGATACTGGAAGAGATTTCCTCTTAGCTGATTTTATTTTATCTATAATTCTTTGAGAAAATCTTCTAGATGTGCTAACTATTCTTTCGCCATTGGAATCAAATATATCAACGGATGCTCTTTGATAAGGTAATAATTCATGATTTATTACCTTACTAAAAGTGTCACTAGCTGAATCATAAACAACCTTTTCTTTCTTATAAAAAGAATTAAGTATACCTTCTATTGACTCTCCTAAAGCAAGTAACAATAAAGTAGAATGAAACTTCTTTTTTCTGTCAATTCTTACGTGGAGAACATCTTTAGAATCAAATTCAAAATCTAACCATCTCCCGTCCTGAGGAACGATTCTAGCTGTAAATGATGTTTTATTTGTTGTAGTCAAATTTTTAGAATCTTTTTGTGAATCAAAGAAGACTCCCGGTGATCTATGTAGCTGATTAACTATTACTCTTTCTGTTCCATTTATTATAAAAGCACCATTGTTAGTCATTATTGGCATTTCACCAAAATAAACTTCCTGTTCTATTGCTCTACCAAATCTTCTTGTATCAACAATATTATTTCCGGATTCATCAAGATCAAATTCCCAAGTTACTAGTTGGAACGTCGCATGTATAGATGATTGATAATTATAGCCTTTTAATTTGCATTCTGACTCAGAGTGCTTAGGGTCTTCCAAGCGATATGATACATAATTTAGAGTTGCTCTTTTATTGTAGTCCTCTATAGGAAATGAGGCCTTGAAAACTTTTTCTAGTCCTATATCGAGTCTATTTTTAGGTTCTAAACCTTTTTGGATTAAGCTGTCAAAAGACTCCTTCTGAACACTTAAAAGATCTGGCGTGTCTGCCCTATTCTGAGATTTATTACTAAAATTAATTCTTTTCTTAGTTAAAAGTATATTATCTTTATACAAAAAAAACTCTCCCTGGATTAAATAAGATGTAGATCAAGACTATGACAAAGTGGCTTTTGCGCCAACTTCTTCAAGTCTTTTGACTATTTCATCTGCTTCCGCTTTCTTAACGCCTTCTTTTAAAGGCTTAGGGGCAGACTCTACAAGCTCTTTTGCTTCTTTTAATCCAAGAGCAGTAATTTCTCTAACGATTTTAATAACTTTAATCTTTTCAGAACCGGTCTCTGCTAAAGTTACATCAAACTCAGTTTTCTCTGCGGCAGGAGCTTCTCCGCCAGCAGCTGGTGCTGCAGCAGCAACTGCAACTGGTGCAGCGGCTTCGACTCCAAATTTTTCTTCTATATCCTTTACTAGCTCAGAAATTTCTAACAAACTAGCTTTTTCCAAATAAGATATCACGTCTTGTTTTGATAGTTCGGGCATAAAAATCCTCCAAATATTGAATTCGTATTATATACGTTTATTTTTTATCTTTCAAGTTATTTAATACGTTTACCAAATTTCTAGGTATTGCTTTTGACACATTAAGGAACTTGATTAATGGCTGATTTAGCATTGAAATGATTTGACCAAGCAATACTTCTTTACGAGGTAGCTTGGAAATTTGTTCTAATTGGGACTTTGGAACTGACTTTCCATCTATGAAACCTATACGAATCTCGAGACTTGGGTAATCTTTTTCAATCTCAACAAAAGTTTTTGTTACTTCAACATAATTATCTTCCAAGAAGGTTATAGCTGTTTCACCAACAGTTTCAGTAAATATAGATTCAAAGTCGGTATTCTCTGAGGCCTTTTTAAGGAGGTTGTTCTTGACTACAGTTACAACCGCATTGTTTCCTCTAAGTTTCTTTCTCAAAAGTTCAAATTCAGATACTTTTGCGCCCCTAAAATTTAGTAAAAGAAATGAAGGAGTATCAGAAAATGAACTCTTGTAATTATTAACTATTTGTTCTTTTTGTTGTTTTCCTAACATCTTACTATGCTATAGCTCCATTATACTTTTTTAGTTCTTCCTTAAGTAAAGATAAATCAATCTTAAAGCCAGGACCCATCGTACTAGAGACACTTACCTTCTGAAGATAGTTCCCTTTAGAGGATGCAGGCTTTGATTTATTCAAAGACTGAACTAAAAAGTATAGATTATCCATAATTTTAGCAATTTCAAATGATTTTTTGGCAAAGGCGAAATTAACAAGGCCTGCTTTGTCATTTTTAATCTCTACTCTTCCGGCTTTTGCATCTTTTACAGCTTTCTCAATATTATTTGTAACTGTTCCCAGTTTGGGACTAGGCATTAGACCCTTAGGGCCAAGAACCTGACCTAATTTGGCAACCTTCGGCATTAACTCGGGCAGTACCACTACAACATCAAAATCTGTCCACTTTTCTGAAATGATTTTTTCTATAATATCTTCGGCCCCAACATAGTCAGCACCTGAATCTTCAGCTTTTTTTGTATGTTCTCCATTGCAAATTGCTAAAACTTTTACAGCTTTACCTAAAGGATTAGGAGGAACTGTTGCAATTTTTATTTGTTGATCAGATTTTTTTGGATCTATTCCAAGTTGAATCGACAAATCAATTGTCTCATCAAACTTTGAAGTAGTAAGGCCTTTAAGAATTTCAATCGCTTCACTAGGGGAATAAAATTTATTCTTATCAATCTTATCATTCTCTATAATTGCTTTTTTATTTTTAGAAATCTTCATCACTTCACCTACCCTTTTATGTCAACACCCATACTTCTAGCGGTACCTTCTATAATTTTCTTAGCCGCATCTATATCGTTAGCGTTAATATCTTCCATCTTAGTCTTTGCAATTTCTTCAAGCTGCTGACTTGATATTTTCCCAACTTTCACTAAAGGCACAGTACTTGAGCCCTTTTCTATTTTTGCAGCTTTCTTAATCAAATATGAAACAGGTGGAGTCTTAACTACAAAAGAAAAAGATTTATCGGAATAGACTGTTACGACAACTGGAAGTAATCCTTCAAGTTTGTCAGTCTGAGCATTAAAGGCTTTACAGAATTCCATTATGTTTACACCTTTCTGACCTAGAGCTGGTCCGATAGGTGGCGCTGGAGATGCCTTTCCCGCTTCACACAATAATTTCAAAGACCCTTGAATTTTTTTCATCTAAATTTTCTCCACTTGATTAAAGTCTAAATCTATAGGTGTAGATCTACCAAAGATTTCTACTATAACTTGAATTTTACCTTTGTCCATCTTAACTTCTTCTACAAGTCCTGTAAAATTCTCAAAAGGTCCTTCTATAACTTTAACAGGTTCGCCCTTATCAAATATAACTTTTGGAGTCGGTTTAAGAGTTCCTTCTTCGATTTTATTTCTCATTTTATTAATTTCAGATTCCTCGACCGTTGGAACAGACTCTACGATTAACTTACCGTCTTTAACCTTACCTCCAACGAAACCAATAACTTTAGGAATATTTCTTAGAAAATGCCATGACTCTTCGTTGAGCTCAGTCTTAACCAAAAGATATCCTGGGAAAAACTTTTTCTCTGAAGTTTTCTTTCTTCCACCTTTTAATTGTTCTTCAATAGTTTCTGTTGGAACTAAAATATCTGTAATTAAATCAGGACAATTGTCCATTTCCATTTGCTTATTTATATATCTTTGTACTGTATCTTCTGATCCAGTATTACAATGAACTACATACCACTTGTCTGACATTTATTTACCACCTAAAAGAAATTCTGTTATTGAAGATAATACAAAATCAACTAACAAGAGAAATATTCCCAAGATAATTGAGACAACGACTACCCCGCCTGTTGACTTAATATTTTCTCTCTTATTTACCCATGAGATTTTACCTAATTCTAATTTAATATCATTAAAAAAATTTTTCATATCATTCTGCGAAATTTATATTCTCTATTTGCCTCAGTTTATTTAATCTAATGTCATGCCTTCCAGCTTCATAATCTGTTGTGAGCCAAAGCTCGACAATATTCTTTGCAACATCAGATGAGACATATTTAGAGCCCAAAGTTATGATGTTTGAATTGTTATGTGCTCTAGACATAATGGCCAAGTTAACATCATTTGCAACTACTGCTCTAATGTTTTGATATTTATTCGCAACAATATTCATTCCAGAGCCAGAAGCACAAATGAGTATGCCTCTATCATATTGCCCCTGAGAAACTTTAATTGAGACCTCAGCTGCCGAATCTGGATAATCTGAGCTCTCTTCCGAAAAAGTACCAAAATCCTTATAAACAAAACCTAGTTTTTTAAGATACTCTTTTAAATCTTCTTTCAGAGTGAAGCCTCTATGGTCTGACCCTATCGCGATTTTCATTCTTATTCCTCGAACTTCTTAAAGATTAAAGTACAGTTAGTTCCGCCAAATCCAAAAGAATTGCTAACAGCTATCTTTATATCTTTCTGAAGTGTGTGGTGGGGAACATAATTAAGATCACATCCTTCCTGTGGATTATCTAAATTTATAGTGGGGGGGACAACTCCTTCGTGAAGAGCTAATGAAGTGATTCCAGCTTCTAGTCCACCAGCCGCTCCCAGTAAATGACCAGTAATTGATTTAGTTGAGCTTACTAATAATTCGTGTGCATATGAGCCAAAGACTTGCTTTATTGCATTTGTTTCATTTATATCATTTTGTTGAGTAGAAGTTCCGTGTGCATTTATGTAATCTACTTGCTCAGGATTAATACTTGCGTTCCTTAGAGCTGACTCCATACATATAACAGGTCCATCAATATTAGGAGAAGTAATATGATGAGCATCTCCACTAAAACCTGAACCTATAAGTTCGGCATATATTGTGGCGCCTCTTTTCTTTGCGTGTTCAAGTTCTTCAAGTATAACAAGACCAGATCCTTCACCCATAACAAAGCCATCTCTATCTCTATCGAAAGGTCTAGAGGCAGCACTTGGATTATCATTTCTTGTTGAAATTGCTCTCATTACATTAAAACCCGAGATTGCGACAGGAACAAGGGGAGCTTCAGATCCACCCGCCACCATTGCAACAGCGTCTCCTCTTTCAATCATCATGGCTGCATACCCTATAGAATGAGCACCAGCAGCACATGCTGTACAAGCAGCACAATTAGGACCTTTTAAGTTATTAAATATAGATACATAACCAGCCGCCATATTAGGAACCATAGAAGGAACGAAAAATGGAGAAACTCTAGATGGTCCTCTATCATTGTAAATCGTTGCATTATCAACAAAGGTTTGTATACCACCTATACCTGACCCTATATAGGCTCCTATCAAATGAGAATTTGATTCAGTTACTTCTAATCCTGAGTCTTTTAAAGCTAAGGATGCAGCTGCAACAGCAAACTTTATAAAAGGATCACTCCTTCTTGCTTCTTTGGGATCCATAAAGTCTTCCGGATTAAAATGTTCTGCCACCTCAGCACCGAACTTAGTCTTTAAACCCGAGGCATCAAGTTTCTTTAGAAGGCTAACCCCGGAAATACCTTCTTTAATTTTTGGCCAAACTTCTTCAATCCCTATACCTAGAGATGAAAGCATTCCAATTCCTGTTATAACAACCCTATTCATGACTATTTTGAATTCTTAATTACGTAATTTACAGCGTCGCTTACCTTGAGAATCTTTTCAGCATCTTCATCAGCAATTTCGACACCAAACTCATCTTCCATGCTCATAATAAGTTCAACTAAGTCTAAAGAGTCAGCCCCAAGATCTTCAATAAAATGAGAATCAAGAGTTACTAAATCCACACTCTTACCCAACTGCTCAGCAATTAGAGCTACTACCTTCTGTTTAATTTCTTCTGACATAATATTCCTCCATTAAGTGTATAAACCACCGTTAATTTTTAAAACTTCTCCAGTTATATATGATGAATCATCTGAAGCTAAAAACAATACAGCTTTAGCAACATCTTCAGGACTTCCAAACCTTGAAAGAGGTATTATCTCTTTGTACTTCTCTTTTATAGTATCAGAAAGAACATCTGTGATTTCAGTTTCAATAAATCCAGGGCTGATAGCATTAACATTTATATTCTTAGACCCCAGTTCTTTTGCTAATGATTTAGTAAATCCAATTAATGCCGATTTGCTAGATGAATAGTTAACCTGGCCTGGATTACCCATTTCCCCCACCACCGAAGTTATATTAATAATTTTTCCATATTGATTCTTCAACATCATTCTAACAACACTTTTTGTACAGTTAAATACACCCTTAGTGTTAGTTTCAAAAACTTCATCCCATTGACTTTCTTTCATCCTCATAAATAAGGAGTCTCTTGTTATCCCAGCATTATTAACTAAAATATCAATTTTCCCATGTCTTTCAATTAAATCTTTAATTTTTTCATCAACTAAAGAGAAGTTAGAAACATCAAAACCAACAACCTCTGCCTCACCTTTGTTCTTAACAATCTCTTCTAAAACATTATTTGCAGATTCCTTCGAATTAGAGTAATTAATTATGACTTTCGCACCCGCCTTAGCAAGTTCAACACATATCGCACTACCTATTCCTCTAGACCCACCTGTTACTAATGCAATTTTACCTTTTAACATTTCTAGATTTTTTCCAAATCAGCTTTTTCGCCAAAACTTAATGTTTTACAATCAGGAACAATTCTTTTTATTAAACCTGTTAAAACATTTTTCGGGCCAACTTCTAGGAAGGACTTAACTCCTAGATTTGAATTTAAATAATTAATTGATTGATGCCATAGTACAGGACTAATTAACTGATCAAGTAAAAGCGTCTTAATTTTACTCTTATCTGAGATAGTCTTTGCATTAAAGTTTGTTACCATAGGAATTTTGAAATCAAGGAAGTTTATACCATCTAATACATCTCTCATTTTGTGGACAGCTGATTTCATAAGCTGAGAATGAAATGGAGCGCTGATGTCAAGCAATACTACTCTTTTTGCCCCAGCTTCTTTTGCTAGTTTCGCGGCATTCTCAACTGCTTTTTTAACACCTGAAATAACTACTTGCCCAATACTGTTATAATTTGCTGCCGCAACATAAGAATCTTCTTCTGAAGCTTCCAGACAAATCTGATCTACTTGATTGTCGGGCAATCCTAAAACAGCAGCCATTCCACCAACACCTACGGGAACCGCTTCTTGAGTATATTCACCTCTTTTTCTAACAGCCCATACTGCATCCTCAAAATCTAGTGAGCCTGAGGCTACAAGTGCAGAGTACTCACCTAGACTGTGTCCAGCTACAAAATCAGCATTAATTTCTCTCTCTGAAGTTAAGACCCTAAATGCAGCAGTACTTACAGTTAATATTGCAGGTTGAGCATTTACAGTTAAATGTACATCCTCTGATTCGAAGCATAGTTTTTTAATATCTATATTTAATTTATCGCTTGCCTGATCAAAAGTATCTCTTGCAACTTTAAAGTTATCATAGAGATCCTTTCCCATTCCCACATACTGCGAACCTTGACCAGGGAAAACAAGACTTAACAAAATAAATCTCTCCCCGTAATGGAAACTAATCTAATCTTTTTTTGATTCTTCATATTTCTCAATAGAGCTATATCTGTGTGTAACCTTTAATTCTCCAGATTTCTTATCCTTTGAAAGCCCAGGTAAAACAACTTTAGTATTATTTCTTCTTTTACCTACTTTTGATTTGGATGTTTTTCTTTTTGGTGTAGCCATTTTCTATCCTTTTTACGGAGTATTATAGGGCAAAAATACTATTTTACAACTTCCAATATTTTTTTTGTTTCAGAATGCTTAGGTTTTGTAAAAACTTCTAAGGTTTCGCCATTCTCTACAATCGTGCCACTAGACAAAACCATCACCCTATTACAAAGAATTTGAAGCAGCCTGTAGTCGTGGGTTATCAAAAGAATAGTTAGATTCTCCTCTAAATATAGGGTTTTAATGATTTTAATAATTTCCCCTTGTGATTTAGTGTCCAATGAAGACATAGGCTCGTCAAAGATGATCAATTCAGGTCTAACTAACAAGGCTTTTAGAATTAATATCTTTTGTCTTTGACCCCCGCTAAGGGAACCAGGAAATCTAGCGAGAATATCTTTCTGTAATCCTAAGTTAGCTAAATTCTTATGAATAAGGTTTTCTTTATTAGTATTAGAATACTGACCTTTAACTAGAAACGAGTCACTTAAGATATCCAAGATTTTTCTTTTAGGGTTTAAAGAGCCATACAAATCCTGAAAGACTATTTGAACTTTTTGAGCATAGAGCTTTGCCTTCATTTTGCTTATATCTTCACCATCGAATAAGCATTGCCCAGAATTAGGCTCGTAAAGCTTCATCAGGAGCTTAGTAATAGTGCTCTTCCCAGAACCACTTAATCCAATCAATCCAACAAATTCTTTTTCTCTTATTTTAAAATTTATATCTGTTAAAACTTCTTTGCCTTTATCATAACTAAAAGATAACTTCTCCATCTCCACCAGATATTTAGAGGGACTGTGAGAAGTAGAGGCTTTAAAAGAATTCTTATCGTCCTCATTACCTAGTCGCCTATTCTGACTTAAAATCTCAGCAGTACTCAAAGGAGCAAGGGTATCTCCCATAATTTGATAGTGCTTTGAACAATAAGTAATGGCAACTCTGAGATCATGAGTAATTAGTATTGTCGTCAATCCTCTTGAAAGAGAAATATTTTTAAGTAAATCCAAAATAATTTTCTCATTAACTGCATCAAGAGATGAGGTAGCTTCATCCGCAATTAAAACTCTAGGATTATTTTGAAGTGCCAATGCAATCAATACTCTTTGCGCCATGCCACCACTCATCTCATGGGGATACTTCTCTAATATTTCTTTATGATTTGGAAATCCAACTTCTTTTAATAGTTTAGAGGAATGAACATTGAGTTCACTTTTGTTAAGTTTAAGGTTCCCATTGAGCTCAAAATGCTTGAGGACAGATATTACCGGGTTTAAAGATGAAAGAGGCTCTTGAGGTATGTATGCGAAGTAATCATTAGAAACATTTTGGATATTTACCCCATCACAATTAAATAATTTATATTCGCTTATCGCCTCATAAAGGTACTCCTTAGATAAAATCGAGAAACCAAACAATGATTTCCCGGCTCCACTTTCTCCCATAATTGAAACTAATGTAGGGCTAGAGATAAGAAAATTTATATTCTGCAATATTGGCTTAGTAGGATTATTTCTGAAAGAAATACTCATCGATTTAATTTCAATAACATTAGCCATATCAGATATCTTAGTTTAGTCGAACTCAAATTAAAAGTGTATAATTCCTATATGGAGAATTTATTTAAAAAAATTATTATAATATCAGCTATTGGTATCCTGATATATGCTAGCTCTGTATTTATCATTAACCAGCAAAAGGACAAGAAGGTGAAAAGTAATATTTTAGTAGCCGTTGCAATTCAGAATAAAGATTTTCAAGACGAGAAGAAGATGAATCAGCTTATAGAATCAATAGATAATGAATCTAGCTCTGTAAATACGATAAAGCTTCTACGGGCAAATAGATTAATTGAAGAAGAACTTTACGATAAATCACTAACCATATTAAGTACAATTAAAAATATAGAGTCAGATATAACTAGAGAGTTAGTTTTCTCCCTTAGGGCAATTGCTTATGCCAACAAAGGTATGTGCGATCAGAGTAGAGAATCTTTTCGGAAGATAATAAAATATAAGTCTATAAAAGAAATTTCAATAATAGAAATTAAAAATTGCAGTAAAAAAGTAGGAGGCAAATAATGATTTACTTTATTCTAACTGGTTTACTAGGGGGATTTTTTAGTGGGTTCATGGGGATTGGAGGGGGCCTAATTATGGTACCATTCCTTGTTTTCTTTGCTAAGTTTAATCAACATTTAGCTCAGGGAACCTCATTAGCAGTATTAACACTTCCTGTAGTTATAATTGGTGCAATGAATTACTATCAAAGTGGGAACGTTGATATAAAAGCAGCGTTAGCTATAGCTGTTTTCTTTTGTGTTGGGATCTACTTTGGATCAAAGATTGCTCAAGTGGTCTCTGCAGATACTTTAAAAATCTTCTTTGGTTTATTCATGGTATTGGTAGGTATCAAATTAATAATTAGTTAGTAGCGTAATCTATGCAATGCCTAATTAAATCTTCAACCTGATCAAACCATATTATTTCCTTGTCTTTTCGCAGCCATGTTCTTTGTCTCTTTGCAAATTGCTTAGTCCTTATCTTTATTAAAGCAATGGCTTCTTCAATTTTAAGGTTACCTCCAAGATATAAGCAGATTTCCTTATAGCCTATTCCTTTGAAGGGTTTTATATCTTCAGAATATATGCTCCTTAGATATTCAACTTCATCTATCAGCCCTCTAGCTATCATGCTATCAACCCTCTCATCTATCATCTGATTTAAGTGATCCTTTTCCATCGAAAGACCAACTTTTATATGTCCTGCATTCTTAATCCTCTCTGAAGACCTTGAATGAAAAACCTCAGAAACCTTTAAGCCTGTTATATAATTAATCTCTAGATATCTAACAATTCTTTGTTTGTCATTAGGATTTATACTTGCAGCACCTTGAGGATCAAGTTCCTGCAATTTATTATAAA
>Ga0114993_10004139_pt1 | contig 14599 bp, 8 predicted proteins | sample ArcticOcean_MG_C_FD_87042 | JGI IMG/M metagenome (GOLD analysis project Ga0114993, IMG submission 87042) | Marine microbial communities from western Arctic Ocean - ArcticOcean_MG_CB2_150 | ecosystem: Environmental > Aquatic > Marine > Oceanic | place: Arctic Ocean: Canada Basin | collected...
GCTACCCGATGATCTTAGTGACGACGCCAGCACCCACAGTACGGCCACCTTCCCGAATAGCGAAACGTAATCCCTCTTCCATCGCTATAGGCACAATCAACTGCGCCTTCAAATTCACATTGTCACCGGGCATCACCATCTCTACCTCAGAAGGCAACTCACACTGTCCCGTCACGTCCGTCGTACGAAAATAGAACTGAGGCCGATATCCCTGGAAAAACGGCGTGTGACGACCACCTTCCTCCTTCGATAAAATATAAACCTCAGCTTCAAAATGCGTGTGCGGATCAATCGAACCAGGTTCCGATAAAACCTGACCTCGTTCAACCTCTTCCCGCTTAGTACCTCGCAACAATACCCCTACATTGTCACCTGCCTGACCTTCATCAAGCAACTTGCGAAACATCTCAACACCCGTACATACCGTCTTCTCAGTGTCGTTAATACCTACAATCTCTACATTATCCCCAACCTTCACTAAACCACGCTCAATACGGCCAGTTACCACCGTGCCACGACCCGATATCGAAAATACATCCTCAATCGGCATCAAAAACGTACCATCAACCGCACGCTCAGGCTCAGGTATATAAGAGTCCAACGCCTCTGCTAAACGCATAATAGACTCCTCTCCCATCTCTGACGCGTCCCCCTCCAGCGCCTTCAACGCACTCCCCGTCACAATCGGCGTGTCATCACCAGGAAACTCATACTTGTCCAGCAACTCGCGAACCTCCATCTCAACCAACTCTAAAAGCTCCGCATCATCCACCATGTCCGCCTTGTTCAAATACACCACCATATACGGCACACCCACCTGCCGTGCCAGCAGTATGTGCTCCCGGGTCTGAGGCATCGGACCATCCGCCGCTGATACCACCAAAATCGCACCATCCATCTGCGCCGCACCCGTAATCATGTTCTTTACATAGTCCGCATGCCCTGGACAGTCCACATGCGCATAATGACGCGCCTCCGTCTCATACTCCACGTGCGCAGTCGCTATCGTAATACCACGCTCACGCTCCTCAGGTGCATTGTCAATATCATCAAATGCCATCACCTCACCACCATACTTGGCACTCAATACCCGCGTCATCGCCGCCGTCAACGTCGTCTTACCATGATCTACATGACCAATAGTCCCAACATTTACATGCGGCTTGCTTCGCTCAAATTTAACTTTCGCCACTTTCTCTTCCCTCTCGTGATTCAGTGGTTAACTTGCTTTTCTCATCATAACTTCCGTCACGCTGGCAGGTGCCGGAAGATACTGACTAAATTCCATGGAGTATGTCGCTCTACCCTGCGTCACTGAACGCAAAGAGGTCGCATAACCAAACATCTCGGACAAAGGTACTTCTGCTCTCACGACTTTCCCATTTGGGATTTCATCCATCTCTGAAATCATGCCCCGTCGGGAATTCAGATCTCCTGTCACGCTCCCCATATATTCTTCAGGTGTAACCACCTCGACGCGCATGATGGGCTCAAGCAGCGTAGGGTCTGCTTTTAGACAGCCCCCCCTGAACCCCTGCATGGCCGCTGCTTTAAACGCGTGCTCTGAGGAATCGACGTCGTGGTAGGACCCATCATATAGCGTAACCTTTACATCAATTACTGGGTAACCCGCAATCACACCTGAACCCATAGCTTCGATGACACCTTTTTCAACGGCAGGGATATATTCTCGAGGCACAGCACCACCTTTAATCGCATCCACAAACTCGAATCCACTACCTTTCTTCTGTGGCTCAATCCGAAGACAGACATGGCCATACTGACCACGCCCACCAGTCTGTTTAGCATGCTTATGTTCCTGCTCAACTGCACGTTTCAATGTCTCACGGTAAGCAACTTGTGGCTTGCCGATATTGGCATCAACGCTGAATTCACGGCGTAACCGGTCGATGATAATCTCTAGGTGGAGTTCTCCCATACCAGAGATGATTGTCTGACCTGATTCATCGTCAGTGTGAACCCTAAAAGATGGGTCTTCTTGCGACAACTTGCCCAGAGCAACGCCAAGTTTTTCCTGGTCATTCTTGGTTTTAGGTTCAACTGCTTGCGAGATTACAGGTTCTGGAAATTCCATCCGTTCCAGAGTAATTATATTGGCAGGATCACATAGGGTATCCCCGGTCGTGATGTTCTTAAGTCCGACTGCTGCTGCAATATCGCCTGCTCGTACCTCGTTAAGTTCATCCCTTGAGTTTGCATGCATCTGAAGAAGACGCCCGATGCGCTCCTTTCTGCCCTTGACTGGATTGTAGACGGTGTCCCCCGTTTTAAGGATGCCTGAATACACTCTGAAAAAGACCAGCTGACCAACAAATGGATCGGTCATGATCTTGAAACCCAGTGCTGAAAAAGATTCATCATCACTTGATCGGCGAGTAGTCTCTGTTTCACCGTCCTCCAGCAGGCCACGAATAGCGGGCACCTCTGTAGGGTTCGGCATATAGTCAATCACAGCGTCCAGCAGAGTCTGGACACCTTTATTCTTGAATGCAGAACCGCAAGTCACCAAAACAAGTTCGTTGGTAATCGTTCTCGCACGCAGCCCCGCTTTTATTTCTGCATCTGACAGGACACCCCCTTCCAGGTACTTATCCATCAATTCATCCGAGGACTCTGCAGCCGCTTCAATCAGTTTTTCACGATACTCTACGCATTGGGCGACCAGGTCGACTGGAACTTCATGTTCCTCAAACTGAGATCCCATTGTCGACATATCCCAATAAACAGCCTTCATACGTATAAGGTCAACTACTCCAGAAAAGGAATCTTCCGCACCAATTGGTATCTGCAGTGGCAGTGCAGTCGATCCGAGGCGATCAGATATCTGTTTCACTACACGAAAATAATCGGCGCCAGTGCGGTCCATTTTGTTGATGAACGCAAGCCGCGGAACATGGTATGTGTCGGCCTGACGCCAAACTGTTTCCGATTGCGGCTCTACACCACCTACACCACAGAAAACAGCTACTGCACCATCGAGAACACGCAAAGAGCGCTCCACTTCGATAGTAAAATCAACGTGTCCGGGTGTGTCTATGATATTGACACGGTGCTCTTCGTAGTCCTCCCGCATACCACTCCAGAAACAGGTTGTTGCAGCTGAAGTGATTGTGATCCCGCGTTCTTGCTCCTGTTCCATCCAATCCATGACCGCATTACCGTCATGAACCTCACCAAGTTTATGGGATATCCCAGTATAGAAAAGGATACGCTCGGTCGTGGTGGTTTTACCGGCGTCTATATGAGCCATGATGCCGACGTTCCGGTAACGGTTAAGAGGAGTTGTCCGTGCCACGTTGTGATATCCAGTCGTCAGTTGATAAATTTAGAAACGAAAATGAGAAAATGCCTTATTTGCTTCTGCCATACGGTGGACTTCATCTTTCTTACGAGCTGCCCCACCCCGTTTTTCAGCTGCATCCATCAACTCCCCGGCCAACCTTTGTGTCATGGATTTCTCACTGCGATTTCTTGCAGAGTCCACCAGCCAGCGCATAGCCAGCGCATTGCGGCGACTGGGCCGCACTTCTACAGGCACCTGATAAGTTGCCCCACCTACACGACGACTCTTAACTTCTACCACTGGTCGAATATTGTCTAGTGCTTCATAAAACACATCGAGTGGCTTTTCCGCCCCGCGCTCACTAATAATATCTAGCGCACCATAGATGATTCGCTCAGCGATCGATTTCTTACCGTCAAGCATCATTACATTTATGAACTTGGCGACTGTCTGATCCCCGAATTTGGGATCCGGCAGAATAGTCCGTTTTGGTACTTCTCTTCTTCTGGGCATCTAGCTTCGGTTCCGTTATGTTTCTGTCGACCCGGTTCGCTGAACCGGATCCGACACCTATTTACTGTCCTGGCGTCCCGCTAAACAGCTACAGCATGTGTGCTACACGCCACACACAAAGGGACGACAACCAACAAGGCACACCCAATAGCAGTGAGTACCACCATTGCGCGCAGTCCGGTGAGACAGCCCTTTGTCGCTAGCAACCGATCAGTCACCTTCGCGACTTCTGTAGCGATCTTTAATCAGGCAAGATCGCTTTTTTCACCGTGACCAGTTAGCCAATCTGGTCAATTTTCGGTTAATGTATTCCGGTCTCAACACCTGACCGGAGCCTAATCACTACGACTTCGGTTTTTTCGTTCCATACTTTGACCGGCCCTGCCGGCGATCTCCAACGCCCGAGGTATCAAGTGTCCCCCGAACAGTATGGTAGCGAACACCTGGTAAATCTTTGACTCTTCCACCCCGGATCAAAACTACTGAGTGTTCCTGGAGATTGTGCCCTTCTCCACCGATGTAGCTTGTCACCTCATAGCCATTCGTCAATCGAACGCGTGCAACTTTTCGCAGTGCCGAATTTGGTTTCTTCGGCGTAGTCGTGTAAACACGGGTACAGACCCCCCTTTTCTGCGGGCATGAAGCCAGTGCTGGCACGTTACTTTTCTTGACTTGCCGTGACCGCGATTTTCTGACGAGTTGATTTGTTGTTGGCACTGTTTAAGATCCGTTTCTGTTCGACCAATCCACCAGCTCAATAGAGCCAGCAAAGGGGCGCGATTTTAGGCAGATAAATGACTCTTGTCAAGAAATCGCCGTTCTCAGGGTCCAGGCTTTGTGTCATGCTTTGGCAACCTCAGACGGTTCCTGTTCCTGATCACTGGTAAAGTCTGTGCTGAAGCTCAATTCGACAAGTTCTGGCTTCTCAGTGTCTTTCTCCTCCCGTTTACGTTGACGTTCCTCATGATACGCAAGCCCGGTCCCGGCAGGTATCAATCGACCAACGATGACATTCTCTTTAAGACCTCGGAGATAATCCACCTTACCCTGCATGGACGCCTCGGTTAGAACCCGTGTGGTCTCCTGGAACGATGCTGCTGAGATAAACGACTCCGTACTCAATGAAGCCTTGGTGATACCCAGAAGCACCGGTTCAAAAACCGCCGGCTCTTTCCCATCCGCGACCCATCGCTCATTCTCACCGAGAAGTGTTGCCCGTTCGACCTGATCGTTCAGCAGATATCGGGTATCACCACTTTTAACGATCCGAACTTTCCGCATCATCTGGCGAATGATCACTTCGATATGTTTGTCGTTGATCTTCACACCCTGCAAACGGTAAACATCCTGCACCTCGTTGACGATATAAGCAGTCACTTCTTTCACACCAAGCAATGCCAATATATCTGCGGCGATAGGAGGACCCTCGACCACTTCGTCACCTCTTTCGATGTGCTCACCATCAAATACAGTGATAGGGCGACCCTTTGGTATCTGCATTTCGTGTTCTTCGTTGTCTCCAGTCGTGATCACCAGTCTTATTTTGGTTTTCACTTCCTTACCAAAGGACACAACACCACTATGGGTCGCAAGTATCGCCGGATCTTTGGGTTTACGCGCTTCAAACAGTTCAGCCACCCGGGGTAGACCACCAGTAATATCCCGGGTTTTGGATCCCTCTTGCGGTATTCGAGCAAGAACATCCCCCGCCTCGACCTTGTCACCATTCTTAATGGTTATCGATGCGCCTGGTAGGATCTGGTAGCTAGCTTCTTTTTCCGAACCCGGTATGATCTTCGGTTTTCCTCGACCGTCTACCAGTTCAATCGTCGGCTTGATGTCCTGCGCGGTGCCTCGGCGTTGCTTGCCATCGAGCACCAGATAGGTCGTCGTCCCTGTCAATTCGTCTGTCTGCTGACTGACAGAGATACCCTCGATTATACTGTCGAACCGGACCTTTCCTGCAACTTCAGTAATGATGGGATGCGTGTGCGGCTCCCAGGCAGCAATGACCTGGCCGCTGGTTACTTCGTCACCATTATCAACTCTTACCGCCGCACCGTACGGCACCTTATATCGCTCACGGTCAACACCATGAATATCATGAACAATAAGCTCACCCGACCGGGAGACGACGACGTTGTGACCGTTCTGCTTTCGGACTGAACGGATCCTGTTGAACGACACGGTACCATTGTTCTTTACTTCAACATGACTCGACGTCGCTGTTCTAGACGCAGCACCACCGATATGAAACGTACGCATGGTCAACTGAGTACCGGGTTCACCGATACTCTGCGCCGCCATCACACCCACCGCTTCGCCCATGTTGACCACATGCCCGCGTGCTAGATCTCTGCCATAACAGGTGCAACACACACCATAACGAGTCTCACAGGTCACTGGTGAACGCACCATAACCTGGTTGACGTTGTGTTCTTCAAATAATGAAATAATTTCCTCATCAACTATCCCGTTCGCAGGCAGCAGCTGTTGGCCATCATTTCCTGGGCTGACTACCTCTTGGGCAACGGACCGACCTAGAATTCGATCAGCCAGCGGTATCACGACCTCACCACCCTGAACAATTGCTTCACGTTGCAGACCATTGGTCGTTCCACAGTCAACTTCGGTAATCACGAGGTCCTGGCACACATCAACCAGGCGACGAGTCAGGTAACCGGAGTTTGCTGTCTTCAAAGCCGTGTCGGCCAGGCCCTTACGTGCACCGTGTGTTGAAATAAAGTACTGCAGAACATTGAGACCCTCTCTGAAGTTCGCCGTGATCGGCGTCTCAATGATCGAGCCGTCCGGTTTCGCCATCAGGCCACGCATCCCAGCAAGCTGTCGTATCTGGGCATGACTGCCCCTCGCTCCGGAATCCGCCATCATGTAGATTGAGTTAAACGATTCCTGATCAACCTCTTGCTTCTGTGCATTGACAACCTTTTCAACTTTGAGATGATCCATCATCGCTCCAGCAACTTCATCACTGGCGTGGGTCCAGATATCAACGACTTTGTTGTAGCGCTCTCCATCGGTTAGCAACCCGGATCCATACTGCTCCTGAATTGACTTTACTTCGCTTTCCGCCTTTGCCAGGACCTCTGCCTTGTTATCCGGGACCATCATGTCATCTACGCCAATAGAAACACCTGCCTTAGCTGCCATCGAGAATCCGGTATACATCAACTGGTCACAAAAAATAACAGTATCTTTTAAACCAACTTTCCGATAGGACTCGTCAATCAGACTTGATATTACCCGTTTCTTCATAACTTGGTTGACTAGTTCGAAAGGGAGTCCTTTGGGCAGAATTTCTGACAATAGTGCGCGACCCGCCGTCGTCTCGTAAAGTGTTGTAAAGCTTTCAAGATCCCCATCGGCAGTGACTCGTGACTGTGTAATGCGAGCTTTGATGCACGCATGCAACGACAGCACGCCGGCGTCAAGTCCTCGTCGAACCTCGAGCACATCGGAAAAGACCATGCCCTCACCCGAGGCATTCACTTTTTCACGAGTCATGTAATAAAGACCCAGCACGATGTCTTGCGACGGAACAATTATAGGCTCACCATTAGCGGGCGACAGAATATTGTTTGAGGACATCATCAGTGATCGTGCTTCTAGTTGAGCCTCAACTGATAACGGGACATGCACCGCCATCTGGTCACCATCAAAGTCCGCGTTATAGGCCGTACAGACCAGAGGGTGCAGTTGGATCGCCTTTCCTTCAATCAGTATGGGTTCGAATGCCTGGATCCCCAGTCGATGCAGCGTTGGCGCACGATTCAAAAGTACGGGGTGTTCACGAATAACTTCATCAAGAATATCCCAGACTTCAGGCTCTTCCATCTCGACCATTTTTTTGGCTTGCTTAATCGTTGAAGCCAGCAATTGCATCTCTAGTTTATGAAAGATGAAGGGTTTAAAGAGTTCCAGTGCCATCTTCTTGGGCAAACCACATTGGTGAAGTTTGAGTGTCGGTCCAACTACGATTACAGAACGACCGGAGTAGTCGACACGTTTTCCTAAAAGGTTGTGACGGAATCGACCCTGTTTCCCTTTGATCATGTCTGCCAGAGACTTCAGCTGACGTTTGTTGGGACCAGTAACAGCCTTTCCTCGGCGACCGTTATCAAGTAATGCATCCACCGACTCCTGCAACATGCGTTTTTCATTACGGACGATGATGTCCGGCGCATTCAAATCGAGCAGTCGGCGCAAGCGATTGTTACGGTTGATTACACGTCGATACAGATCATTGAGATCTGAGGTTGCAAATCGACCCCCTTCAAGAGGCACCAAAGGCCGCAGATCCGGGGGCAGAACCGGTAGAACTTCCATGATCATCCATTCCGGCTTATTCCCAGAATGGATAAACGCTTCGACCACTTTAAGCCGTTTGATCAGTTTCTTGGTCTTTGTCTCGGATGTCGACTCAGCAAGTTGCTCGCGCAGTAGAGCAGACTCCATTTTAGGATCCAGTGCTTTCAATAATTCCTTGATCGCCTCGGCACCCATCCCTGCCTCAAAGTCCGCACCGTATTCTTCAACGGCTTCATAGTAGGCATCCTCGGTCAGCAACGTGCTGGTTTCGAGTTCAGTCATCCCAGGATCGGTAATAACATAAGCCTCGAAATACAGCACGCGCTCGATCTCGCGCACGGTCATATCGAGTAACACACCCAACCGAGATGGCAACGACTTCAAAAACCAGATATGAGCGACCGGGCTAGCTAGTTCGACGTGGCCCATGCGTTCTCGACGAACTTTCGATAATGTGACCTCAACGCCGCATTTCTCACAAATGACGCCTCGATGCTTGAGGCGTTTGTATTTACCGCATAAGCACTCGTAGTCACTGATCGGTCCAAACAACTTTGCACAAAAAAGTCCATCGCGTTCTGGCTTGAAAGTGCGGTAATTTATGGTCTCGGGTTTCTTAACTTCACCCCAAGACCACGAACGAATTTTGTCAGGTGACGCAAGCCCGATCCTAATCGAATCAAAGTCTTCTTCTACAACACTGTGCTTTCCGAACTGGCTGAACAGATCTTTCATGACAATTCCCCGTGCTTTAAATCTGTGGTGGACATGGATGGCAAATGATTCAGCACTAATTTACCGACCCTGCCGCCGTTCGATGTTCAGGCCTAACGCCCTGATCTCTTTTTCCAATACATTGAATGATTCGGGTACAGCAGCTTCCATGCGATGGTCACCCCTGACAATGTTTTCATACATCGTCGTTCGACCGATCACATCATCTGATTTGACCGTCAGCATTTCCTGCAGGGTATAAGAAGCCCCGTAAGCTTCTAACGCCCATACCTCCATTTCGCCGAATCGCTGACCACCAAACTGCGCCTTACCGCCCAAGGGTTGCTGGGTGATCAGGCTATAGGGACCCGTTGAACGAGCATGCATCTTGTCGTCGACAAGATGATTAAGCTTAAGCATATACATGTAGCCTACAGTCACCGGACGATCGAATTGTTCACCCGTTCTACCGTCAATCAAAAACGTCTGACCACTTTCCGGTAGCCCGGCCAATTTGAGCATCTGCTTGATTTCGGCTTCTGACGCGCCATCAAATACTGGCGTCGCGATAGGCACGCCACCACGCAAATTATCCGCCAACTCGATAATCTCATCATCTGAAAGTGCATCAAGATCTTCAGTCCCTTCGGCGTGATTATAGATATCCATCAGCTTTTTACGGACATCAGACGGCGCCGCCTGACTATCAATCATATTCCCAATCTGGCGACCCAAATGGTTTGATGCCCAGCCTAAGTGGGTCTCCAACACTTGGCCCACATTCATCCGTGATGGCACTCCCAGCGGGTTAAGTACAATATCCACCGTAGTTCCATCCTCAAGATATGGCATATCCTCGACTGGAACGATCTTTGAGATCACACCTTTATTACCGTGGCGACCAGCGATCTTGTCTCCGGGTTGCATTCGACGTTTGACCGCGACAAACACCTTAACCAGCTTCAACACGCCCGGTGAAAGGTCATCGCCAGTTTCAAGTTTTCTTCGCTTCTCTTCAAAGAATTCATCAAAGTGCCGCGCCTGTTCTGAGAGTTGGTTGCGAATTCCTTCCAATACTGTATTCGCTGACTCATCCTGCAACCGGATTTCAAACCACTTGTCGCGTGACAGTTCCTGGAGATAGGATCTGCTTACCTTATCGCCGGCCTTCAGGTCACCTGGTCCGCCTTCAGCAATCTTGCCGCTGAGCAGCCGGGCAATGCGGTCGTAAGTATCGTCTTCAACAATTTTTTGCTGATCGCGGAGGTCCTTCTTGATTACTGCAAGTTCGTCAGCCTCATTAGACAGCGCACGAGCATCCTTGTCGACACCATCCCGCGTGAATACCTGAACATCGATGACTGTACCGGACATACCTGAGGGCATCTTCAGCGATGTATCCTTAACGTCGGATGCCTTTTCGCCGAAAATTGCGCGTAAAAGCTTTTCTTCTGGTGTGAGTTGAGTCTCACCCTTTGGCGTGACCTTCCCGACCAGGATGTCGCCTGGTTCTACCTCTGCACCGATATAAACGATCCCGGATTCATCGAGTCGGGATAAAGCGGACTCACCAACATTGGGTATATCGCGGGTCACATCCTCGGAACCCAGTTTCGTATCACGTGCGTAAGAACTGAGTTCCTCAATATGGATTGAGGTATATACATCGTCCTTCACCAAGCGCTCTGAAATCAGTATGGAATCTTCAAAGTTGTAGCCATGCCAGGGCATGAACGCAATCAGCACATTCCGTCCTAATGCCAGTTCGCCCAAATCTGTAGAAGGCCCATCGGCGAGCACGTCATTCTTGGCGATACGGTCACCGACCCTGACCAGTGGGCGCTGATTGATTGTTGTGTTCTGGTTCGAGCGGGTGTATTTGATGAGATTGTAGATATCGACACCCGAATCACTCGCACCCACTTCCTTGTCGTTAACTTTGACAACGATTCTTGAGGAATCCACTGCGTTAACTACGCCCGATCTTTGTGCAATCACCACGACCCCTGAATCGGTGGCTACTATTCGCTCCATACCAGTACCCACTAATGGCTTTTCCGTCTGCAGAGTCGGCACAGCCTGACGCTGCATATTAGAACCCATCAAAGCTCGGTTAGCGTCATCATGCTCAAGAAATGGGATCAGCGAGGCTGCAACCGATACGATCTGCGATGGCGCAATGTCGATATAGTCGATCTTATCCGGCGTCGACAACGTAAATTCATTCTGGTAACGACAGGAAACTAGATCGTCGATCAACCGACCTTTGTCGTCGACTCGCGCATTGGCCTGGGCGATGACATAGCCGCCTTCTTCTATCGCCGATAGGTGCGTGATCTCGTCGGTCACGGTCTGTTCCGTTATCTTGCGGTACGGTGTTTCCAGAAAACCATACTCATTGGTACGGGCATAGACAGCCAGAGAATTGATCAAACCGATATTTGGGCCCTCGGGCGTTTCGATCGGACAGACACGACCATAATGAGTTGGGTGTACATCACGAACCTCAAACCCTGCTCTTTCTCGCGTCAACCCGCCTGGGCCCAGAGCAGAAACGCGGCGCTTATGGGTTACTTCTGAAAGCGGGTTGGTCTGATCCATAAATTGGGACAACTGGCTTGATCCAAAGAACTCCTTGATCACCGCTGATACAGGTTTCGCGTTAATCAGGTCCTGTGGAGTAAGATTTTCAGATTCCGCCATCGACAAACGCTCACGGACTGCTCGTTCTACGCGCACCAACCCAATTCGGAACTGATTTTCTACCAATTCTCCAACCGAACGAACTCTCCGATTGCCCAGATTATCAATGTCATCGGTTTCACCTTGGCCATTTTTCAGTGACACTAGAACTTTGATCACATCGACGATGTCCTGCTGGCTAAGCGTTCCAGGGCCTTCATCACTGGTCCGCTCTAAGCGCCGATTCATCTTCATTCGCCCAACAGCAGAAAGATCATAACGATCAATATTGAAAAACAAGTTGCGAAACAATTGCTCGGCTGAGTCTTTTGTTGGCGGCTCTCCGGGACGCATCATGCGATAGATTTCGACCTGTGCTTCAAGCGCATTGTGGCTAGGATCGACCCGCATGGTTTCTGAAATGTATGGACCATGGTCTAGATCGTTGGTGTAGATCGCCTCAAATTCGACCAATCCCGCTGCCCTGAAACTTTCCAGAAGTTCACCGGTGATTTGATCGTTTGCACTGGCCAGCAATTCACCTGTCGAAGTGTCTACCTGATCCCGCGACAGGGCACGTCCGAGCAGAAATGAATCTGGCACTTTTATTTCTTCTAGCTCCGCCTTTTCCAGATTGCGGATGTGTCGCGCTGTTAAGCGTTGTTCTGCTTCTACGATCACCGTGCCCCGAGCATTGACAATATCAAATTCCAATTCCTGACCTCGCAGGCGATCTGCAACAAGAGAAATTGTGGCTCCCTCGGGTTGAAGCTGTACAAGGTCTGTTTCAAAAAACAAGGCCAGAATTTCTTCGGTCGAGTAATCTAGAGCCCGCAAAACGATCGTAGCGGGAAGCTTACGCCTGCGATCAATACGCACGAATAGCAAGTCTTTCTGATCATATTCAAAATCCAACCACGACCCGCGATACGGGATGACCCGCGCGTTGAAAAGAAGCTTGCCTGACGAGTGAGTTTTCCCTTTATCATGATCAAAAAACACACCTGGAGAGCGATGGAGCTGTGAGACAATTACTCGCTCGGTCCCGTTAATCACAAAAGTCCCGTTTTCAGTCATCAAAGGCATCTCACCCATGTAGACTTCTTGCTCTTTCATGTCGTGAAGTGTCTTTGCACCACCTGACTCGCTCTTTTCAAACACAATCAAGCGCAGCGTTGCGTATAGCGGCGCAGAATAGATCAAACCGCGTTGTTGACACTCCCGCACATCAAATGTGGGCTGACCCAAACGGTACCCAACAAAGTCCAGCGAAGCAGCACCACTGTAACTCTCGATGGGAAATACTGATTTGAAGGCTGCCTGAAGACCTTCATCGATCCTCTGCATCGGCGCAACACCTTCTTGTAGGAGCTTGCGGTAGGATGACTTCTGGATCTCCAACAAGTTCGGGACAGCCGAACTGCCTGGGCGTTTGCTGAAGCTTTTGCGAATCCGTTTTTTCTCAGTAAAGGAATAAGTCATTTATTGCTCTCGATCGTACGATGGGACTTGGGTGACATACGGCAATTTCGACGGCGGGCCGTTTTTCACAATAAAAAGGCGAAGTTGGCTGATAGGCGACGCTAGCAGCCAACCCTGTCTTTGAAACCTGGCTTTGCAAGGGAAGCACCGAGAAACCAGCGTTACTTGACCTCAACGGTTCCGCCAGCATCCTCCAGCTGTTTTTTCAACTCCTCGGCTTCATCCTTGGGAACGCCTTCCTTGATAGGCACAGGCGCAGATTCAACCAGGTCTTTAGCTTCCTTCAGGCCAAGACTGGTAATCGCCCGGACTGCCTTAATCACGCTAACCTTCTTCTCGCCAAATGAGGACAAGACGACATCGAATTCGGTTTGTTCCTCCGAACCGCCTGCATCTGCAGCAGCTGCAGGTGCCGCAACAGCAACGGCAGCCGCAGCGGAAACACCAAATTTTTCTTCCATGTCATTGATGAGCTCAGACAGCTCAAGCACCGACAATTCAGAAATTGCACTCAAAATTTCTTCACGGGACATCATAGTTTCTCCTGATAGTAGGGATTGCTCTTGATAGAGTATCCAGCTTCCATTAAGCGAGCTCGGCCTGCCTGCTATCTCTGTAGGCAGCCATGGTTCGAACCAGCTTTCCGGGCACTTCATTCAGTGTACGAACAAACTTTTCCAGTGGCGCATTCATTGTCGCCATCAGGGTAGCCAGCAGTTCATCTCGACCAGGCAGTTTCGCCAACATCTGGATCGTGCTCTTGTCGATCAGGTCACCATTCATGACACCGACCATTATCTTGAGCGCTTCGTGATCCTTGGCAAATTTGCTTACCACTTTTGCCACTGCTATTGGGTCGCCCGCGGATGAGATGAGAACCGGACCCACGAAGTGATCAGCCAAACACTCGAATGGCGTTCCAGAAACACTGCGTCTGGCCAAGGTATTTTTAACTACCCGGATGTCAACGCCATTATTTCTGGCTTCACTACGTAGTTCGGTAATCTGCGCGACACTGAGTCCTCGATACTCAGCCAGTACAGCAGCTTGGGCTGCAGAAAAGATCTGCACAGCCTCGCTAACAACGGCCTTTTTCTGATCAATACTGAGACTCATGAAGCATTTACTCCCCAGTTACTCGTTTAACATATGGTGTCCTGATCGGTTCTTAACCGATACCGGGGCACCGCCTGCGTAGGCTGGCACGTAGCCAATTAAGCCTGTCCGGCGAAAGCCAGTCACAGCGCCTACGGTCTTCGACGAACTTCGCCTGGAATACTGCCCAGGCCAAGCCCCTCAAACCACGCGACCTCACCCAGCAAAAGCAGTTCGGTCGACTTTTACACCCGGACCCATCGTGGTCGACAGAGTGACACGTTTGAAATACTGGCCTTTGGCGCCAGAGGGCTTTGCTTTGTTCAGCGCGCCCACCAATGCCATAAGGTTTTCCTTAAGATAGTCCTGTTCAAAGGACGCTTTACCTATCGGGCAGTGCACAACGCCTGCCTTGTCTATTCGAAACTGAACCTGACCCGCCTTCGCATTTTCGACGGCTTTGGCAACGTCTTGGGTCAC
>Ga0114993_10004143_pt1 | contig 14582 bp, 11 predicted proteins | sample ArcticOcean_MG_C_FD_87042 | JGI IMG/M metagenome (GOLD analysis project Ga0114993, IMG submission 87042) | Marine microbial communities from western Arctic Ocean - ArcticOcean_MG_CB2_150 | ecosystem: Environmental > Aquatic > Marine > Oceanic | place: Arctic Ocean: Canada Basin | collected...
GAACGTCAGCGCCAAGCGCCTTCAACGTCTCAATAAGTACTGCGGTCTGAATAGTCATATGTAGACTACCGGCGATGCGAGCCCCTCTCAAAGGTTGGTCATCGGCATATTTTTCGCGTACCGACATAAGACCCGGCATCTCAGTCTCGGCAATTGCAATTTCCCGGCGACCCCAACCGGCAAGCGAGAGGTCGGCTACTTGGTAATCGGAAAACTTAAGGCTAGGTTGAGCGCTCATGGCTTTTCTCCAAATTTGCCGAGCGTCGTTGCATTTTTTCAGACGTCTATAGGATGGGCCAAGCCTGGCAGAAAAGTTTCCGTCGCAACGCTCCTTAGCCTCGTCTCTCCGCCAGTTTAGCGGAAGGGTATTTCTATATCTTAATTAGCACCAGATTTCTGTGAACTAAGCCCCGCCTCATAACGGAGGAGATCAGCTCTGTCTGTATATTCCCAACTAAATCCTGATTCTGCACGTCCAAAGTGACCATAGGCCGCGGTATTTCGATAAATGGGGCGTAACAGATCAAGCTGTTGGACGATACCTTTTGGTCTTAGATCAAAATGTTTGAGAACCAGTTCCTCAATAGTGTCCTCGGGTATCACCGCAGTACCATATGCGTTAACCATAAGCGATACTGGTCGGGCAACACCAATTGCATATGCTACTTGTACTTCACATTTTTCGGCCAAACCCGCAGCGATAATGTTTTTGGCGACATAGCGCATCGCATAGGAAGCTGAGCGATCTACTTTTGATGGATCTTTCCCAGAAAATGCGCCACCCCCATGGTGGGCAGATCCACCATAGGTATCGACGATGATCTTACGTCCCGTCAGGCCACAATCTCCCTGAGGACCCCCGATGACAAATCGGCCTGTCGGATTTACCAGAAATCGAGTTTGTTTGGTTATCATGTCAACGGGTAAAACTGGTTTAATTATTTCTTCAATTACACCTTCGCTGAGGGTTTTATGATTTACGTCTTCATCGTGTTGTGTCGATAGCACGACTGTGTCGATCGAGATCGGTTTTCCGCCTTCATAACGAATGCTGAGCTGACTTTTAGCATCTGGTCTCAGCCAATTTAGAGCGCCTGACTTTCGTACTTCTGCTTGACGCTTAACTAGTCGATGGGCATAGGTGATTGGAAATGGCATTAAAACGTCAGTTTCGTTGCAAGCAAAGCCGAACATTAGGCCTTGGTCTCCCGCGCCTTGTTCTAGATCTAAACCCTCTCCTTCATTCACGCCTTGAGCAATGTCCCGAGACTGTTTGTCTAGCGCAACTACGACCGAGCAAGTGGCGTAGTCATATCCCATATCAGAAGAGCAGTATCCGATGTCGCGGATGGTGTCACGCACGATTTGGGTCGTGTCAATCTGAGCCGTAGTCGTGATTTCTCCTGCCACAATTGCGAGACCTGTGGTTATAAGGGTTTCACAAGCGACTCGAGAATTTTTATCCTGTTCTATCAGAGCATCCAGCACTCCATCAGATATCTGATCCGCCATCTTGTCGGGGTGCTCTTCCGACACAGACTCCGAAGTAAATACAAAATCGCGTGGCATTATTTTCCTTTAATCAAAATGTAATTACGTACTTTCGTGAGTTAGGGACGCGTGAAGAGAAACTATCTTTGTAGCCCAATGAATTTTAGCATAATGGGAAACTTTTAATGTCTGTGGGCTACACTGCAATAAGAATAGGAGTTACTTGAATGCTGTCCTATATTTTTTCAAGACGAATCTGCCAATTATGCTGTTCCAGCTGATGGTTTATCGAAAAGGCGTCCTTAGGGGTATCTTCAATCCATACTTCAGCCAAAGTTTCTGTCATTAACCAATCGCGGTGCAAGTGGATAGCCTCTTCAATTTCTGAGGAACCCGTAATTTGCAAAGAGATTCGGTCAGACACCTCAAAATTGGCCCGCTTTCTCGCGTCCTGAACGGTTCTGATTAGTTCTCGTACCAGCCCTTCCTGTTCTAGCGCTGGCGTTAGGCGAGTATCTAGTGCGACCAGATAGCCTTCAGATTCTGCGCCTGAATACCCTTCTACCGAGGTTGTTTCTACAAAGAAGTCGTCTGGTTGTAGAATGATCTGCCGACCTTCCACAATTAATCTACTGGGTTTCCCCTGAGCTTGGGCGGCAGCTAAAGCATCTCCGTCGGCTGCAGTGAGTGCATCTCGTATGGCTGGAATCAATTTTCCATAACGAGAGCCCAGGCGTGGTAAATTTGGCTTTAAACGGTAGCAAATGAGTTGTGTATCGCTTGCAACTAACTCTAGGTTTTTGACATTTAATTCATCCAGAATTTGATCTTTATGCTGAATGACGGCTTGCGTTGTTTGGGCATTCGGCAAACGAACTAGAAGTTTTGCCAATGGTTGGCGAATTCGGATGCGACTCTTTTCTCTTGCAGAGCGGCCGAGCGCGACTACTTGCTGTACTACGGATATTTCTCTGAGTAGCTTGTCATCTTCCCAATCTGCGTTTGCGGTCGGCCAAGTAGAAAGATGGACACTAATTGGCGCGTATTTTTGATGGTTACGAACGAGGTTTTGATATATATCATCGGCTAAAAATGGCATGAATGGCGCCACTAAGCGATGGAGATTATTCAGACATATATAGAGCGTTAGATAAGCTGACTGCTTATCAGATCCTGACTCGCTTTTCCAGAAGCGCCGCCTGTTGCGGCGAATATACCAGTTGCTTAGTTGATCAGTGAAGTTTTCAATCGTCTCACCGGCAGCTTTTGCATCATAGTTCTCGAGTCCGGATGTCACTAAGTTTATAGTTCGGTAGAGAAGGGCTAGTATCCAGCGATCGATCTCAGGACGTTTTTCATACGCAATATTATCGTTGAGATCAACCTCGTCAAGGTTGGCATAAAGCACGAAGAAAGTATATGTGTTCCATAGGGTGTTAACGAACGAGCTCGCTACTTCCGCAACTATCTTATTAGAGAATCTTTTTTGCGCATCCGGCGCTAGGCGCGCTAAAAAGTACCAGCGCAAAGGATCTGCTCCGACATTATCGAATACATCGTATGGGTCGATAATGTTACCCTGCGATTTTGACATCTTTTTCCCATTTGTATCGACAATGTGATTTAGGCAGATACAATTCTTGTATGCTACGGTGTCAGACACAATTGTCGCAATTGCGTGTAGGCTATAAAACCAGCCACGAGTTTGATCAATCGCTTCGCAGATATAGTCAACTGGAAAGTGCCTATCAAAAGTTTTTTGGTTTTCAAAAGGGTAGTGCCATTGCGCATAAGACATTGCGCCTGAATCAAACCAGCAGTCGATAACCTCTGGAACGCGTCGGTATTCTCGACCATTTTCAGGGTTGTGAAAAACGATGTTGTCTATTTCTGGTCGATGCAGGTCGATGCCCTCAAGTGATCGACCGCACAATCCTTCTAGCTCTGCAATTGATCCAATACATACGAAATCCCCGTGACCGTCAGTCCAAACGGGTAGTGGGGTGCCCCAAAAACGTTCGCGTGAAAGAGCCCAATCAACGTTGTGTTCTAACCAGTTACCAAAACGTCCATCTCGGATAGTTTCGGGCACCCAGTTGATAGTTTTATTGAGCTCCACCATCCGCTCACGGACAGAAGTGGTTCGGATGTACCAAGCGTTTTTTGCATAGTAGATAAGAGGGTCACCCGTACGCCAACCAAAAGGATAATTATGTCTATAGATCCCTTCTTTGAACAGCAGGGATCTCTTTTTTAGAAGGTCAATTATTATAGGGTCTGCGTCTTTGAAGAATAGTCCGGCAACTGGGGTCATCGCTTCAGAGAAATAGCCATCTAGCCCCACCCCATGTAGAACCGGTAATCCGTTACGTTGCCCTAGATTGAGGTCATCTACACCGTATGCGGGCGCAATGTGCACAATGCCAGTACCATCGTCTGTAGTGACAAAGTCAGCCGTAAGTACTCGACAGATGTCCCCAGTAACCTCTAGCTCATTAAATAGACGTTGGTAATAAAGCCCAGTGAGTTCGCTGCCCGAGACAGTTTTGACTATATGGTAGGTCCGATCTCCAAATACTGATTCGACGAGTGTTTTTGCTATGATCAAGATCTCATCCGCATACTGAACAAACGCGTATTCGATGTTGCGGCCAACTGCCAGCGCTAAGTTGGCAGGCAAGGTCCAGGGAGTGGTTGTCCAGACCAGAAAAGAGGTCTTTTCATGGTCTCGTAAAGGAAACCGGACGAAAATCGACGGATCATCTGTTTCGCGGTAACCCTGGGCGACTTCATGTGATGAAAGTGTTGCGCCGATCCTTGGATCATATGGAACTACTTTGTAATCTTGGTAAATTAGCCCCTTGCTCCAAATGATTTTTAAGAGATTCCAAACAGACTCTATATAGTCATTGTCCAGGGTGTAATAGGCCTGCTCAAGATCAACCCAGAACCCCATTCGCTCTGTTAACTTTTCCCAATCGTCTATATAGAGCATCACCGAGTCTTTACATTTTTTGGTAAAAGCATCGACTCCGATTTTTTCTTCTATTAGTTTTTTATCGAAAATCCCAAGTTCTTTTTCGATCTCATGTTCTACCGGTAATCCGTGAGTGTCCCAACCAGCTTTCCGTGGTACATGAAAGCCCTGCATAGTTTTGAAACGAGGATAAATATCCTTGAAGCTACGGGCCAGGACATGATGAATGCCGGGGCGTCCATTAGCTGTTGGCGGCCCCTCGTTAAAGGTGTACAACGGCTTGTCGCGGGATTCCGCCAATGATCTCTCGAAAATTTTGTTTGTTTTCCAGAATTCGAGAATTCTTTTTTCCAGTTTGGGTCCATCATAACGACCGGATACAGTCTTAAAGATCATTAGTTGTGCTCTCAATCATCAAACCCCGGATGGTATTACAACTACAGCCACGACCGAATCTATTTGGGGCTTTTTGATCCGTGCGCAGTGCCAACCGTTTTCTCCGTTCTGTTATAGGTCTCCCGCGGCCTGTAGTTACTGCTTGATACCCGATCACGGGGGTTAAACAGCTGAGTCTGCTAAGTAATATAAATCCGTTCGGTCGGTGGCCTGAGGTCAATTTTCACCGGAATCCGGTCGAGGCTTATACCGTCTCCCGATCGCTGGCATGCGGGTTACTCTAGTTACTTCTCTATTCATCACCTTTTCTTTATTGCAGGTCAGTTTTTGTTTCCTCTCGACAAGTCGAGGATAAATTTAACGGGGGGCGAGGCAAATAGCAACAAGGAATCTCAATTAAGAGTCTGCTTATCTTTGCTCTCGCTCATAATAAATCACTGTCAAGTATCACCTACACTTAAGACGTGCAGTCTCATTCCCTAATAGAACCGACAGGTGTTCGCTAACACTGCCGGCTAAAGACTCTAAGTTATAGCCGCCCTCGAGGACAGAAATCACCCGACTTTCCGCATACTGATCGGCGATTTCCATCACCCGCTGGGTCATCCACCCATAAAAGCTTGTCGTTAGATTAATGTTTCCAAGTGGATCGGCCTTATGCGCATCGAAACCGGCGGAAATTAGCACAATCTCTGGCTTAAATTTAGAGATATTTGGTAGAACTTCTTCCTCAAACGCTTGCAGATAATCCTTGTCGGTGCTGCCTGCTGCCATAGGGCAGTTTAGGGTCGCTCCCACACCGCGACCAATACCCGTCTCTGATGCCGCGCCAGAGCCTGGGTAGTGAGGGTATTGATGCAAGCTGGCGTAGTACACCGACGGATCATCCTCAAATATATGCTGGGTGCCGTTGCCATGATGAACATCCCAGTCAAGGATCAAGATTTTGTCCAATCCGTGGTGTTTCTGTAGATAGCGAGCGGCGATGGCAATATTGTTAAATATACAGAATCCTAGGGCCATATTTTTTTCAGCATGGTGTCCTGGTGGTCGGGTTAAGGCAAAACCGTTGTTAACTTGACCTGAAACGACTGCATCAACGAGTTGGAGCACACCACCCGCCGCAAGGCGTGCTGTATCAAAACTGTGTAAATTAATCAGAACGTCTGGAGTGTCTAAATAGTCTTGCCCATTCGCGCAGGCCTTTTGCGCCCGACGGACAAGCGCGACGTCGTGAACGCAGTGAAGCCAGACTTCATCGCAGGCGATGGGGGTGAGTGGCACTAGTTGATCAAACCAAGTTTGTTTTTTTGCGTGTTTTATCGCAGTGCTAATACGGGCTGCACGCTCTGGATGTGATTGACCAGTGTCGTGTAATAAAAAACGACTATCTGAAAGAAGCGCTGTTTTCATCGAGCTTTTTTCGCAGTATTTTCGTTGGCAGTGCACTCATCTTGGGCCGAGCCTACACTAAAAAGGTGTTAGGAGCATTGTTAAATCGAGATGTTAGCCTGGTAACTCCGTTAAAATCCCCATAAGATGACATTAACGTTCAAGCTAGTCTTGCGTCTAACAAAACACTAATGAAGTATTCTTGCGCGAGACGATCAACCGCCGGCTAATGAAAAATAATTTTAATAAAAAATTAATCAATCATTCCGAACGAACGAGAGAGGAAGAATTTAGCCCGCGTATTCTTTTAGTGCCGTGCTGGCAATAATTTTAGGCGCTATAGCTGTTATATCGGTATGGCTGCTGAGCACGCACTGGCCGCTCTCTTCAGCTCAGGGTCAGGAATTACGAGGGATAGCGACCAAGGCTAATTCAAGCATAGACACATTTACGGTAGGAACCTACAACATTCATCGAGGTCGCGGTCTAGACGGACAACGCAATCTTGCTCGCATCGGTCGAGTTATCGAAAATTGTGATGTGGTTGGCCTTCAGGAGGTGGAAGGGCCTGGATTACGGTATTTTGGAAATCAGGCGTATGATTTAGGACAAAAGTGTGGGTATGTAGCTCATTTTTCACCGACACGGCGGCACTTCTTCTTTCCACATCGAGGTAATGCGCTGCTAACGCGCCTTCTAGTCCAAGATTGGCAAAGAGAGCCCTTATCCCCAACTACTGGGAAGGCATATCGAAACGTTACGATCTATAGACTGTTCTTTAATGAAACAATTATCTACATACTTAATACTCATCTGTCTAAACCCGCGGAGCAAATAGCGCCTTTACAGCGCGTGATTGAAATATTCTTGGGTTTAGAACGAGCGGTATTACTTGGCGACTTCAATTCGCGCGCGTTGGACGGTGAGTTAGAAAGCCTCTTAGGGGCAGATGTCGAAGATGCTACGGCCTTAGCTAGTAACGACCCAATGCAAGTAGATCGCATATTGGTTCGCGGTCTCGAGGTGTCATCGGCTCGGAGTGAAGCGCCAGGCGCCTCAGATCATCCATTTTTTTCGGCGACTCTAAGACTAAAATAAAACGATAGGAATTATTTTTCCTTAACTAAATCCGGTAGGCCTAAGTTTTTTTTGAGCTAGTTCAAACAGGTGCGGATTACTATGCCAATTGCGCAAAAATCTCTCAACATCTTTATGGATAAAGGGTTCCGCATCCTTTGCATTTCTATGTTGCTTCATTCCGTCAAGATCTAATACTATAGCTCGGCTTTCTGCCAACAAAAAGTTGCTCCCTTTCGTGTCACCATGAGAGATGTAATTTTTCCATAGAAAGTTCAGCGTTTTAACGATTTGCTCCATTACTTCATCGTTTTCACCTAGGCTGCCACCTTGCAGCTGATCTAGACATGAAGGGCCATCTACAAATTCGCTGATGTACCACGAACAACCTTTTAACCCAGGGCCTAAGTATTCTTGGATAAATGCTACTGGTGGTGCGATTGCTATGCCGAGCCTTTCAAGATTAATTGCCTGGAGCCAACAATTTTCTGCTCGTGATTGACGGATTGTTCGACGCAGTGCATGCCAGGCATTTTTTGTGTTAAACCGCTTGATTACAATCGGACATTTTTTAATCAAGTGTCGTTCGACAGTAACCATAGTGGTTCTATCTTTCTTGATTGTTTCACAGTTTTTTTCCATTACGTAGAAATCCGGCGCTGCTAGGAATTTAAGAAGTTTCGGAGTGGAATAATGATTCCGGTATTGTGCTTTCAAGTTTCTGAGCTTGAGAGACTTAACTGTATAAGCTAAAGGTGTGATAGGGGTCACAAATAACTCAAATGTTTATTGTCGGTTGTACGGCTAGATCAAAAATCTAGTTAAGCATGTTAGTGCTATATGGGTGCAGTTGGTAGCGTCTTGGTTGCCGTAGGTGAGTCATGCAGATTTCGCCTTTGTTCATCTAAAAGTAAGTTTTTCGCTCTTGATGTTACGCGACTCCAGAATGATTGATCATTCTTTAATGCGCCGCGCAAGGAGCTAAGACGGTAGGTTGAAATGAAGCGATAGAGGTCACGCTGCGTAAGTATTCCAGCAGAAATTAGGCCTAGGCTGGAGTAATGCAAGCCCGAAATATCTTTAATTTTCCAGCGTACGGGAGTTCGGCGACGAATTTGCATACGATGTAGATCGATTACGTATAGCCTGCTCTTTTCGATCGAGAGTTCCCCGTTATCATAACTTCTTTGCAGCAGGAAATGGCCAAGATAGAAGTCGCGATGATTGGCTCCACTCTGATGTATTGTGCGGGCCATCTCTGCGATGCTTCGAATCAGCCATCTTTTGTAACGGAGTTCACTCTTTTTGCTCGGCGGTGTTTGTTGCCATTCGTACCCCAGCTCTTCAAGGCTGATCGCTCCTTCAATCTCCTTTGTGAGGATAAAGGATTGGCGTGCTGCGATGTTGAATTTTTCAGATGTGCCATACCCAGCAATGGTTAGCGTATCGATTCCATGTCGTTCCAAGTGATGTACTCCGTGCCACTCATTTTTAGCCCCTAGGACAGGAAGTCGAAGATATGTCCAGTTCTTAATGATTTCCGCCCACCCGACCCCTGTATGAGCTTTTAGGTAATACGTCTTCCCGTCGAAATTGAGGCGGCTAGTTTTTCGACCTAGGCCTGTTCGAATCAGCTCACCTTGACCTTGAGCCGCCATGATCTGGTCGAAGCTCGCTCTATGAAGGACGCCTCCAGATAGCTGTTCATCTAAGTAGCGAAGGGAACCGAGGGATGGTGTGATAGTCACGGAGTTTCGACCCTGATCATTCCGGCAATAGCGCTCAATGACGTCCACCGCAGTAATTGGCATTCGGTAGAGTTCCTCATTGCCCCCATAACGCAGACCATTTATTCGCCATTCTTTTCGCATAGGGGATAATAAAACGTTAGCCAGTTCGTGATTTAATTGATCTTGCTTAAAGGCAGAAGAGAGAACAATCCCGGCATTGGCTTGTTGAACATGGTGAGCATAGCCGCAGACATCTGTCGTCAATACTGGCACGCCTGCTGTAATAGCCTCCAGTAAAACCGTCCCGGTGTTTTCCCGATAGGCTGGGTGTAGCAGTAAGTCACCTGCCGCGAGAAACTCGGGGATATTTGAGCGACCACCGAGAAAGTGCACTTGGCGGTCAACCCTTAATTGTTTTGCTAGGCTCCGATAATCTCCAGGGTGATCTTGCCCAATGATCATCAATTGCGAGCGTTGCAGTAAGTTAGAAGGTAAGCTGGCTAGAGCTTGCAGTGCGCGGTCCAGTCCTTTGGTCTCAAACCCCGAGCCGATGAATAGCAGTAGCAACGCATCCTCTGCAATTCCGAACTTTTGCCTTATCCGATCACGGGTCTTGCTACGATCTTGTACAGGTTTTCGATCCAAACCCAACGTCGGCGGTAACAAAGAAAAGCGGGAGTTCGGCGTGTGATAGTATTCTTGGAAGACCTTTTTCTCACGCTCGGAAAGAGACAGGATTAGAGTTCGACTGTCCGCGCCGAAGACGGATTTTTCGAAGGCGCAGAGATGCCGATAGCGCGGTGTTAAACGGTATGTAGGGTGATTTGCTTTTTGTTCGCGCGCGATGTAACAGACATCTGCACCGTAATAAATGTTGAGCCCCGGCATCTTGTTGAAACCAACCACCGCATCGAACTTTCTCGTTTTCAACTCCTGCTGAAGTCTTCGGTGATAAAGTTTGTCCTTATCGTGATTAGGGAGGACTTTTACGCTCCAGTCACGGAGAATTGTGACCTCAGGTCCAGGCTGGGATCCTTGCCAACTTCTCACGAAGACTTCTGCTTCGTGCCCCCTACTTTGACATTCGCCGAGGATGCGATGGAAATCTCGGGATAGCCCGCTAGAGGGAAAGTACTTGAAAAGGCAGAAAGCAAATTTCATGGAAGGACGGAACAGCTTAGTTATCTATTGTACAAAAGCTGTTGTTAGTTTAACCGACTTTTGTTGTTGGGATTGAGGATTGACTATAGTCGTTGTGGTATCGTTTTTCCCACTCCCAGGCCGTCCGGCAGATTTCTGTAAAATTATTGTGCTTCGGAGACCAACGAAGAATATCTAGGATACGTGTATTATCCGCAATTAATTGAGGAGCATCACCGGGTCGTCTGCCAGCCTCAATGATTGGAAAATCGACAGCGCTAACTGATCGGACCGTTTTAAGCACTTCGCGAACGCTATACCCTTGTCCGTAACCACAGTTCAGTATGTCAGAGGAGCCACCCTCTGCGAGATATAAGAGTGCGGCAAGATGAGCTGATGCTAAGTCCTCTACGTGTATATAGTCGCGTAAACAAGTTCCGTCTGGTGTTTCGTAATCGGTTCCAAATATCGACAGAGAGTCTCTCTTTCCTAGAGCGACTTCACAAGCTACTTTGATAAGGTGAGTCGCTTGCGGGGTTGCTTGGCCTAGCGTGCTGTCGAAGCGGGCACCTGCAACATTGAAATACCGCAGAGCGATATATCGAAAATCTTTTCCAGATGTAAGACTGCTACTGGTTGCTACATCATTTAAGTTCCATTCAGTAATGAGCTTGGTTCGACCGTAAGGGTTAATAGGCATGGTTGAGTCGCCTTCTGATACTGGTACTGTTTCTGGGTTTCCATAGACCGCAGCGCTTGATGAGAAGACAAAAAGTCCTACGCCAGACTCTCGGCAGGCATTAATCAAGTTCATGGAGTTGACGACGTTATTTTGGTAATATTTATCAGGATCACGAACAGATTCTGGAACGACAATGTGCCCCGCAAAGTGAATTACAGCTTCGATCCGACGCTTTCGTAACAATTTAACCATCTCTTTCGAATCACCAGCGTTTAGTTGGTAAAAATCAGCGTCCTGAGGCACTGCCCAACGGTGACCGCTATAGAGAGTATCGACGACGGTTAGCTCATAACCCGCATCGACCAGTTGCCGGGCAGTATGAGATCCGATATATCCGGCACCTCCGGTTACAAGTACTCTTAAAGTTTTCAAGGGCAAAATAAATTATCGGGCTTTATTCTGGGCGATCATTCGATTATATGCGAGCTTTAGGGAACACATCTGGATTTTATGGTGGTGTTGGGTGCATCAAAACTCTCTAGTAGTTTCAGTACGCGACCAACCGGTAATTGGTATAAGCAGTTAGTATGCCCTAGAGGGCAACTTCTTTTATGGCAAGGGCTACAGGATAGCTCCTCCCATAGTATGGCTGCTTGATCACTTAATGGCGGATTTATTTTAGGGCTTGTAGATCCGTAGATCGCAATGACTGGGGCTTCTACGGCAGCAGCTATATGCATAAGTCCGGAATCGTTGGTGATTACACAATTTGCAGCGCTTAACAGATCGACGACCTCATCTAGTCTAGTGAGTCCCGCAAGATCATAAAGATTAGGAAAATTAATGCTTGATATTTCTGCAGTAATTAGTGCGTCCTCAGTTGAGCCAATTAACCAGACTTGCCAACCTTTTTGCAACTGGGCTCGCGCTACTTGTGCAAAATGGTTAATTGGCCAACGTTTTGCAGGACCAAAAGCTGCGCCAGGACAGATTGCTAACACTGGTTTTTCTGTCAATGGAATTTCCAGGCGTTCGAATATTTTTTTGGCGAAGCGTGGATTCGACACGAGTTTTGGACGTGTATTAGATTGTTGAGGGATGACTCCCTTTGTCCGCCCAAGGTGTACGAACTGCTCTACAGTTCGAGGTCGCTCTACATGGTTATGTTGGCGTATGTCGTTTAGTACCCCGTAGCGTTTTTCTCCCAGGAATCCGGTGCGGAGGGGAATCCCCGCGAGAAATGGGACCAAGGCTGCCTTGAAAGAGCGAGGCAGTATGATTGCCTGATCGAAGTTCTGAGCACGAAGTTTACTAGCTAGCTGTACCCGCTCACGAATTGATAATCGTCCATGTTTAAAGGGCGTAGGGATGCCAGTCTCTACCTCCGGCATGCGATCAACTAATGGCAATGACCAGCTAGGCGCTAACACAGACAAACGTAAATCACTTATTTGTTGGTGTAGGCTTTTAAATAGGCTTTGCGCCATGACCATGTCACCCACCCAAGATGGCCCTACGATCAAGACGTTACGATGACAGGACATCATCACAGATTGTTGGCGCTAAAGCCGATTAGATTACTCGCGGATTTCGTGATTGCCTGTTGAGGAAGCTGTATCCATAAGCCTGTATTTTGTGCCACAGTACGGACAGAGAGCCTCCCCATTATTTTTTACTGGTAGATATACTCGAGGGTGTGAGTTCCATAGGCTTATTTTTTTGGTAGGGCAATGGAGGGGTAGATCATCCTTTGTAATGTTATAAATTTGCACCGTTTTGGTCATTGCTATTTTTTCACAATCTAGGGAGATAGATGGCGGTGTAATAGACGAAATGCACAGGCTTAAAGGAAAGTCAACCAATCCTTATGTTTTGGTTCCCGCCCATGAACGCAATCAAAATAAAGTGTCTGAAGTTTTTCGGTAATCGGTCCTCGAGTACCTGAACCGATTAAACGGCCATCAAGCTCAGAAATAGGAGTTACCTCAGCCGCTGTTCCAGAAAAAAAAGCTTCATCCGCAATATAGATTTCATCACGTACGATTCGTTTTTCAACCAATTCTAAATCAAGTTCAGCTATCAAGGCGATGATTGTATCTCTCGTTATTCCTTCTAGAGCTGATGTTAAATCGGGAGTAAAAATTGTTCCATTTCGAATAACAAAAATATTTTCTCCTGTGCCCTCCATTACATAACCTTCATTATCCAGCATTAATGCCTCATCTGCACCCGCGTTAATTGCTTCTTGAAGAGCAAGAATAGAGTTAATGTAGTGACCGCAAGCTTTGGCGCGACACATGCTTATGTTGACATGGTGGCGGGTAAGTGACGACGTTTTTACCCGAATTCCTTTTTCTAGGCCGTCCTTACCGAGATATGCACCCCACTCCCAAGCGGCGATTGACACATGAGTTGATAAAGCCTCTGCGCGAATTCCCATTCCTTCAGAACCATAAAAAGCGATGGGTCTTACGTACGCACTACTCAAATGATTTCTTTGCACCACGTCTTTTTGTGCTTCGTTCAGCATTTCTTCATCATACGGAATGTTCATGCCTAGAATATGAGCGGAGCGGAATAACCGTTGTGTATGGTCCTGTAGACGGAAAAGAGCAGTACCGCTTTCTGTTTGATAAGCTCGTACGCCCTCGAAGCAGCCCAGTCCATAATGAAGAGTATGTGTAAGCACGTGGACTTTAGCTTCTCTCCAGGGCACCATTTGACCGTCCATCCATATGACTCCATCTCGATCAGAATAAGACATCAATAATTCTCTTTATAAAGTAGTTCATTTTTTTTCGGTCCCAATATCTCTAGCAATTAGACCAGACTAAAGCTATTGTCAGCTGTTGTTTCACTACGCTTTTTAAGCATCACGTGCACTGCTAGGACCGCGTCGCGTGCATAGGGTACAAGTCGCTCATGAATTTGATCTGGTCGGATGTCAGGTCCGAGTATACCTACCCCAATTGGTTTCATAAGGTCGAGTTGCAGGTTTAAGATGGCGTTTATTACAGCCTGCCCCATAATGCGTCCATGTGCAGTGTGACCTCGTTCGATGATTCCCAGGGTTACTGCCCCATCGACTGATGGTTTTAATAAAAGCTCTTTGAGTGCTAGAGGTTTTTCCATAGAGCCCGGCACCCAGACTTCCTTTACGATTATAAGACCAACAGTCGAAGCGGTTTTGATCGCGCTCTCAAGCATAACCTCTGAGTGATGACGATGAAAACTGCCTAGAACGATTGCAATATTAGATAACGGTAACATCCGGAAAAATTGAAAATCAATGATTAAGGGGGATTCTACAGGATCATTAACTCATTTTTGAACAGTCAATCAAATTTACTAGCTAGGCTCTAGAAAGAGTTGCCACAGTTTGTTGATCCACTTTTTCTCGTGAGAGAACTTCTCAAGTGGAATCAACGCCGATTTTTCTTGGAGTTTAAGGTTATTTTCTGCTCGTAGATAGTTTTCTAGTACTTCGCCTAAGAGCTTCCCATCGCGGGGTTCGAGGATTTTGGTATCAACTAAAGCTTGAATTAGTGTTTCGGTTTCGGTTCCTGTCGCCAGTTCTGGATATTGATTAGCCCAGCGGAGTATTAGATACTGCAGCAGGAATTCAACATCTAAGAGGCCTCCATGGTCAAATTTTAGATCATATTCTGTCCCATTACTTCGACAGTTTGCTTGGATA
>Ga0114993_10004144_pt1 | contig 14581 bp, 10 predicted proteins | sample ArcticOcean_MG_C_FD_87042 | JGI IMG/M metagenome (GOLD analysis project Ga0114993, IMG submission 87042) | Marine microbial communities from western Arctic Ocean - ArcticOcean_MG_CB2_150 | ecosystem: Environmental > Aquatic > Marine > Oceanic | place: Arctic Ocean: Canada Basin | collected...
AAGAAGTCGGTAATGCGCATTCAGAGATTCCATCGTCTCGACCTCGGAAATCCCCCATGATCCCGAGATCGATTCCACACGTCAAATCAAGCAGCACCCACTAAAATGCGCGAAGAACCTTCTTGAGCAAACCGCCCGCCAGCGCGCGGTCGGTCAACGCATCGTCAACGACAAGGATTTTGGCCACGATATGCTCCTGGTCGAAGTTGCAGAGGTTGGATATATGGTGAAGATTTCAAAACACGCCCTCACCCCAGCCCTCTCCCAGAGGGAGAGGGAGTAAAAACACAATCGCTAATCGTTGTCGTCGAGGGTCCATTTTTTGGATTTTGGTTGGTCGTCGCGGCGCGATCCCCACTTGAGTGTTGAGCCGGATTCGAGTTCTTTTTGCAGGCCCGCTTTTTCCAGCAGGCCCATCGCAAACGGATTCTCTTCCGGGGGAAGTTCATCGCCGGTGGCTTCGTAGACGATTCGATAACGCAGATTGGCAATCGACAGCACACTGTTCGGCTTCAACCAATGGGACGTGCAGCGAACTCCATCGACTTTGATGCCGTTGGTGCTTTTGATTTCCCGGACGAACCAAAAGCCTTCCTTGAATTCCAGTCGGCAGTGCTCGCTCGAAACCGTCGCGAACCGCAATGTGATATCGCAGCGGCTGCGTCGGCCGACGGTGAGCAATGGTTTCAGCAGCGGGATGGGATCACCACCACCGCACGGCATCAGCCGTCCAAACTGTGCGGACTTGTGCGATTCGGGTTGTGTTTCGCGCGTGGGCAGGCTTGCGCCGGACTCGGCAGCTCGTCTGGAAACAGTCTCGGCCTTCGCAGCCGGTGGACTGTCGGCGAGAACAAATCGAATGCAATAACGCTCTTTCGCGAATGAGATGACGTCTTCCGGTTGCAGCGGCATTTCGCTGCAGCGATCGCCGTTGACGGCGGTCCCGTTACGGCTGCCCATGTCGCGAATGTGCCATTGCGTGCCGTCGTAGCTGAGTTCGCAGTGTTTTGAAGAGACGCTGCGAGCGGCAATGGTCACATCGCAATCGTCCGGGCGCCCGACGATGATTCGCCGGAAGAAGAGCGGGATCGGCGCACCACCGCCGCAGGGAGTCAACTCGCCGAGCATCGCGGTTCACTCCTCGTGACAGCCGGAAGATGCCGGCTTTGGTGTGAATGTTGATGAACGCTCATGCCTGCTCACTTACTGCTGGCGTTGTCCTTATTGACGAATTCCGTCAAGACGTCGGCAGCCTGATCGATTGCATCACACAACGACGCGAACAATTCCGGCGCGCCGTCGAGGTTGTTGCTGCGCCCCTTCGCTTCAAGGTCCTCTGCACGTGACATCGCAACATGCGCACCAAACGTTGAGGCAACGCCTTTGAGCAGGTGCGCGGTCCGCCGAATGCCGTCTGCATCGCCGCTTTCGATTGACGTTCTCAATTGACGTTGCTGTTCTTTTCGCTCGACGAGAAACGCTTTCGCCACCACCCTGAGCAACTCTTCATCACCCTGCACCGATTCCATCGCCACCGACCAGTCGATTGCTTCGCCGACAGGTTGGGTCGACTTTGGCGCATCGGCGTTGGCAGTCTCGGTTGATGCCGGCTGAGAGTAGAACTGGGCGATCTGCTCGTGGAGCTTTTTGACGCGAATTGGTTTGGACACGTAGCCGTCCATGCCCGCCTGGCGACAGCGTTCTTCATCGCCTTTCATGGCGTGCGCCGTTGTCGCAATAATCGGAATGTGCCTCTTGGGCTGCAACGGAAGTTCCCTTGCAGATTCCATGCGGCGAATGGCGGCGGTTGCTTCCAGGCCATCCATCTCGGGCATTTGCACGTCCATTAGCACCAAATCGAACGGCTTGGTTTCCAGTAGCGCGATGGCCTGTTTGCCGTTGTTGGCAATCGTGATCGTGTGATTCCACTTTTTCAACAGCCCCACCGCTAACAACTGGTTGGGAATCGCATCTTCGGCGAGCAGAATTCGCAACGGAGGAACCTCGACGGTTGGCCCCGAGGGGGTGTCCTCTCTGCTATCTTGCTCGGCCGTGGAAATCCCAAAGGCGACGACAATTGCATTGAGCAGTTCCGATTGCTTCACCGGTTTCATCAGGTGGGCAGCGACTCCCAACTCCCGACACCGTTTGAGGTCGCCCGGCCGATCCCCCGATGTCAGTACCATGACGACGGCCGACTGCAGAAACTCGTCGCTTTTAATCCATTCGGTGAGCGTGAAGCCGTCGTTGTCCGGCATGTTGACGTCGGTCAGCACTAGCGGGAAGTCCTCGCCGTTACTGTGCGCTTCGCGCATCAACTCGATCGCCTGATTGGCGTCGGCGGAAACGACCGGCTGCATGCCGCGAACGCGGATCATCTCTTCCAGAATTCTGCGGTTGGTGGAGTTGTCATCGACGATGAGGACTTTCATGCCCCGCAGTTTCGGCGGCGGCAGTTTGCACTTTCGGTTCGCTTCGCCGGCCGACACTTCAAACTGCGCCGTAAAACAGAACGTGCTTCCCTTTCCCTCTTCGCTTTCCGCCCAAATTCGTCCGCCCATCAGATGCGTCAATCGCGCACAGATTGCCAACCCCAGACCGGTTCCACCGTGCCGCCGCGTCGTGGAACTGTCGGCTTGTTCAAATGCCTCGAAGATGCGTTCGAGTTTGTCCTGGGCAATTCCGATTCCGGTATCGGAGATGGCGAATTTCAGGTTCAGTCCCCCGGGACCTTCCGAATCACACTTCACATCGAGAACGACTTCGCCGCGCTCGGTGAATTTGATGGCATTGCCGACGAGGTTGACGACAACCTGCCGCAAACGGCCCGAATCGCCGATAAGAACTTCGGGAAGATCGGGATCGATGTGAAAGGCGAGTTCCAGGTTACTGCGATGCGCTCGAATCGCGAGCGACTTCATTGTGTCGCCGAGCGTGTCGTGCAGGTTGAACGGAATACTTTCGAGTTCGAGTTTGCCCGCTTCGATCTTCGAGAAATCGAGAATGTCGTTGATGAGTGAAAGCAGCGATTCGCCCGACTCGTTGACCATTCGCACGTATTCGGCCTGCGAATCGGCCAACTCCGTGTCCTGCAGCAATTCGGTCATGCCGATCATGGCATTCATCGGCGTGCGAATTTCGTGGCTCATGTTGGCCAGGAAATCGCTCTTGGCGCTGTTGGCCGCCACCGCCTCTTCCTTGGCGACGACAAGCTGCTGCTGTGCTTGAACGCGGTCGGTCACATCCCAGAAAATGCATTGCACGCCAATTGCGTCGCCAGCGGCATCGTACACGGGTAGTTTCAGCACCTCAACGTACGTCGAACGCCCATCGGCGGTGACGTGTTTTTCGACGTCGTGAAAGCGTTTGTCAGTTGCGAGAACGCGCCGGTCGTCGTCGCGATACTTCTCTGCCTGTTCGGCCGGGAAGAGATCGCCGTCGGTCTTGCCCAGCAATTCCGACAACGGGTGGCCCATCATTTCGCAATAACTCTTATTGCCGAAGGTCAGCCGCCCGTTCAAATCTTTGAGCAACACGTTGAGCGGCAGGTTTTCGATTAAGGAACGATAGACGGTTTCCGATTCGCTGAGCGCCTGCTCGGCGCGTTTGCGGTCGGTGATATCGGTGCCGATTCCGCCGACGCACAAAGTGTTGCCATCGCTGTCACAAACAACGTTCAGCCGGTCCTGCAGCCAGCGAATTTCACCGTCGGGGCGGATGATGCGATACTCCTGCGAGATCTCCCGCTCTTTGAGGATTCGCGACAGGTTCTTGGTGACCGCTTCGCGATCATCGGGGTGGATCGCTTCCAGCCAGAGATCGGGGTTCTTAATCAACTCGCTCAGTGGCCGTCCGTAGATTCGTTCGGCCGCCGTGTTGACGTACAACAACTCACTGCCATCGACCGACGTGCACCAGACGAGGTCGTTGACCGAAGCCAGCAGGGTTGCCAGTGTGTCTGCTCGTTCCAATGGCATGCCGTTACCGCGCGTGCCGGCAGTGGAACCGCCGCCCATAAGTGTGACCTGTCAAAATGAAGGGAATCGCGAAGTGAGTTTGCCCTCTCAATCTATCGGCTGTTCCGCTCGCAGGCAACGAAAAACTGACTGAATTCTCGCTGCAGGCTATTCTCCGTCGCAATGCGACGACTGGGTACCAGACGGGATTTGTAGGTATTTGTCCGGTGAATCCGGAAAAGGCACGAATTGGCAGCTGCGATGCAATGCATCGCAGGCTTCTGCGACTTGTTAAGTCGCAGCCGATCGGTATTGACCCAACAGCCGGTTTCGGAGTATTCCACGCTCTCCCCTCCCTTGCTGCACTTCATTCTCTCATCATTTCCCGCTCAATTCCGAGCGTCACAGACAGAATCGTAAAAATGCCCGCCGATCTGCTATTGAGCGCCGGGATGGACCGAGTCTTCTGGCTATTGTTCGGCCTGACGGCGCTTGCCCTCTCGACCAGCTATGCGTTTACCGCGATTGCTAAGCGATTGGCTCGGCGTTGGCGCATTCTCGATCATCCGGATGGCGTGCGAAAACTGCATACGCAAGCGACACCGCTCATGGGCGGAGTGGCCATTTATTGCTCGCTGCTCCTCACGTTGACCGTTGCCCGATCGACCGGCATTCTTTCGAGTCTGTTTTCCGCATGGGACGATCGTACAGTCGTCGGGCTGCTGTGCTCTGCAGGACTCTTCTGTCTGCTAGGACTCTACGACGACAAGAAGTCGATTCCTGCACGCTACAAGTTCCTGGGACATATCGTCTGCAGCATACCGTTTGCGATAACTGCGCAATCGATCCGTTCGTTCCACTTCTTTAGTATCGAGTTGGAATTGGGAATGTGGAGCGTGGCTGCCACGATCTTCTGGCTAGTCGCCTGTGCAAATGCAATCAATCTGCTCGACGGTCTCGATGGGTTGGCAACGGTCATTGGGCTGACGACAACCGTCAGCGTCACAATGATGGGCATGATCAACGGCCAACTCGGTATTGTGGTGTGCGCTCTGATCGCCACCGCAAGCATCGCCGGTTTTCTGCCACATAATTGGCCGCCGGCCAAAATCTTTCTGGGAGATTCCGGTAGCCTGACAATTGGCTTTCTCGCCGGCGCCTTGTCGATGGCGGCGTCCTTTAAGTCGGCGGCCAGTTTGACGCTTGTTCTGCCGGTCGTCTGTATGAGCATTCCGATTTTTGATACGACGCTGGCAATCCTGCGGCGAAAACTCCGCGGACGAAAAATGAGTGACGCCGACCGCGAGCACATTCACCACCGGCTGCAAGACCGCGGCGATACTCGCTCCAGGATTGTTCTGACAATTGGAGCACTGTCGCTATTGATGGCGGCGAGCTCGATTGCATCCGTCTATTTTAAGAATGACTGGATCGCTGCATTGGCGTGCGTTTCACTCCTCGGTGTCGTCACGGCCAAGGGGTATTTCGGCAGTCAGGAAATACGTCTTCTTCGACTCTACTGGGGAATTGTTGCCAGCGTCATACAAGACGCACGGTGTTTACTGCGGTCTCGAATCCAAAGTAGCGATCGCGACGAGAACGACCCGGGCGACTGGCAGCAACCCTGGCAAGATGCCTGCGAGTGGTTATCTGCGCATGGCGGTTCCAGTCTGGCTTTCTCGTTGAGTCAGCCGGGGAACGATCAAGGACGCGTGATCGCAAACTGGAAATCCGAAACAACGCCTATTGAATCTCAAACGTCCGATGCGATTGAGTACTCGCGTCGGCTCGATGCCGATCGGGTTGTGACGCTCGAAGCCAACGGCGTCAACGTGACTCTGCTCTTGGACTCCGTAATGCTGTTCGAGTCGTTTGATTCGATCTGCCGTCAATTCCCGGCCGACACGTCGGCCGAAATCACACCACAATCACAGGGCCACCGTGCCGCTTGACAAGCGGCCGATACATTGTATTCCGTTAGCGGTGCCGCGATCGATGCCGACACGGATCTTGACTGTTGAGGGCAAAGACAACCCGGGGGGCAACTTGTGAACGGTCTGATGCAGAGAATAGACGGTCCGGTTTCTGTCATCGGCGATGTGCACGGACAAATTGAGATGCTTGTGGACATCATCGAACAACTCAGGCGACGTCCGGACTTTGAGAAACGGTGGATTCTGTTCATCGGCGACTTCGTCGATCGTGGAACCGATTCCTGTGGCGTGATGGATTTAGTCGTCGATCTGATGAACTCACACCGCCGCTGCACGGCGATTGCCGGCAACCATGAGCTGGCGATGGCGGCCGCCCTGGGGTGGGTTCCGACGCCGGAGTTCTGCCAATGGGGCAAACGGTGGGTCGATCATTACGATTCGGAACCAACATTCGAATCGTACGGAGCCAGTCATGGGGACTTGGCTGGATTGAAAGCCGTCGTTCCGGCAGCCCACAAAAACCTGATTGCGAGATTGCCGTGGTGTGTCGAACACCCGCAATATCTCTTCGTTCATGCCGGTCTCGATCCCAATATTCCCTTCGAAACGCAACTGCGAATCCTCCGTCAGCGCGATTTCTCGTTGAGCCGCCCTCCTTGGTTGTGTTCAAAATCGCTGGTCAACGCCGAACCGCCGCGCGATTGCCCGGCGACGGTTGTCTCGGGACACGAGTACGTACCCGAAGTCCGAATCACGCCGCGCCGCGTTCTGCTCGACACGACGGGGGGCCGACAAGGTGACATGAGTTGTGTGCTGCTCCCCGAGAATCAGGTTTTGGTGTCATCCAGCAGCAGAATGAGTCACACGCCAGTGTGATGCACGCCAGTGTGATGCACGCCAGTGTGATGCACGCCAGGAGATTGCTCAACTTCCGATATTGGAAGGTTGCTGCGCACTCTGATTCTTCTCGCCCCTGTGTTCCCGGTTGAGGAACGTTGACCACGTGACGAGGGAAAGCCCCGTCACTGTGAGCGGTCCGATCCGTGCAATCCAGATCGCGTCGCTTGTCTTCTCACCCATGCTGCGGGATGATGTTGGGAGGCTTTAAACAAGACGACCTCGCTACGTGGATTGAACGATGAACAGACTATTTGCCTTTTTGCTTCTACTGGTCACGGTCCCGGCAACCGATGCCTTTGCGAATCGCCCGAATATTCTCTGGATCATCGTCGATGACATGTCGGCGAACTTTTCCTGTTACGGCGAAAAGTTGATTGAGACGCCGAACGTCGATGCGCTGGCGAAACGCGGCACGATGTTCACACAGGCCTACGTGACGGCGCCGGTTTGCTCGACATGTCGTTCGGCATTCATTACCGGGATGTATCAAACCAGCATTGGTGCGCATCACCATCGCAGCGGTCGCGGAAAAAAGAAGATCCATTTGCCGAAAGGCGTCCGCCCGATTCCCGAGTTGTTCCAGGAAGCCGGTTATTACACTTCGATCAGCGGCTGGCCGTTCAGAAAAGGCCGACTCGGAAAGACAGATTACAACTTCGAGTGGAACAAGAAGATGTACGATGGCCCGGACTGGACGAAGCGAAAGGAAGGTCAGCCGTTCTTCGCTCAACTCCAGACACCGGGCGGTAAACTTCGCGGGGCGACGTTGCAATCGTTTGAAAAAACAGGCAAGCGAGCCGACGCACTCTTCGGAAGTCGCACGAAGCCGGAAGATGTCACGCTGCCGCCGTACTACCCGAACGATCCGGTGTTGTTGAAGGACTGGGCGGCCTACCTCGATACCGTCCGTGAAACCGATCGAATGCTTGGTCAGGTGTTGGCAAAGCTGAAAGCCGACGGGGACCTGGAGAATACGATTGTGCTGTTCATGACCGACCACGGCATCAGCCACGCTCGGGGCAAGCAGTTCATGTACGAGGAAGGGCTGCATGTCCCGCTGGTGATTGCCGGCCCCGAAATTGGCGTGGGAAAAACCCGCGTTGATCTCGTCGAACACATCGACATCGCTGCGATTTCACTGGCAGCGGCGGGAATCGCCATACCCAAATCGATGCAGGCAAAAGACTTCTTTGCGAAAGATTACCAGGTGCGAGACGCCGTCTACGCCGCACGCGACCGCTGCGATGAAACGGTCGAACATATACGCAGCGTGCGAATGGGAACTTTCAAATACATCCGCAACTATCTCCACCAACGGCCGCACCTCCAACCCAACGCATACAAGGACAACAAGGCGATCCTGATCGCGCTGAAGAAGGCCGGAGCCGAAGGACGTCTCAATGCAATCCAAGCGAGATTGCTGGCTCCAACACGACCGCCGGAAGAACTCTACGATCTGGAGAAAGATCCGTTCGAGTTGAACAACCTGGCCAAGTCGAAGCTGCACAAACGGTGGATGACGACAATGAGAGCCAGCTTGAAGCGGTGGGAAATATCAACCAACTATCATGGCAGGAAGCCGGAGACTGCCGAAATGTACGACAGCGACATGCAGGTCTATCTGGACACCCTGAAGATCAGACGGCCGGGACGGCTGCAGGAACTGAAGACGAATATCGCGCTGATGAAAAAATGGGCCGCCGCAGGAAAGTGATGCAAGATTGTGAGGACGCAATCGCGTCACCCGACCAACTCCGGCATCGGGCGGTGGTCGGCGACGAGGTATTGAGGGCGGCCGGCGAGGTCGGTAAATTGGGTTGTCGAGACATCGACTCCCATCCGGTGGTACAGCGAGGCAAAGACGTCGCGGAAGTGGACCGGGCGATCCAGCGGTTCTTCGCCCAGGCGGTTTGTCGATCCGATGACCTGTCCGCATTTCATGCCGCCGCCGGCCAGCAGTGCACCGGCAACATTCGGCCAATGGTCACGGCCGGCGTTTGCGTTAATTTTCGGAGTCCGTCCGAATTCACCCCAGGCGACGACTGCGATGTCATCCAGCAGGCCGCGTTCACTTAGATCGTCGATCAGCGCCGACATCCCCATGTCAAACAGCGGCAGCGCGCCGCGAGCTTCGGTGAAGTTGTCTTTGTGCCAGTCCCAGTTGAAATCACCCTGCAGCATACGGCCGAATGGCCAGCGGCTGAAGGCCAGCGTGACGCAGCGCGCGCCTGCTTCAATCACCCGCCGAGCCAGCAGAAACTGGTCGAGCATCGTCTTGCCTTCGCGCTCGTTGGGGTAACTTCCGTCGAGACCGTAACGGTTGCGACCGTCCTGGTCTTCCTTGCTGAGGTCGAGTGCATCGGCCAACTTGGACGAGGTGAGCACCTCGAAGGCACGCCGATGGAATTCATCGATCCCGTCGGTGAACTCGCCGCGATCCACCTCGCGGCGGAAGCGGTCGAAACTTCCTAACAACGTGCGGCGATCGGCAAGACGGCGGAGACTGACATCGTTGAGCGTGATGTTGCGGCGATCAACCGCTTTCACTTCAAACCCGGCATGCGCCGCGCCCAAGTATCCGCCCTGTGTCGGTGCCGTGCGCATGATGAATCGTGCATCGGGATCGACCGGCACCAAATCGATGGCCGCGGGAACGCCCGGTGCGCGCTGCCCCAGTTGCTTGGAAAGAATCGCCCCCATCGAAGGCCAATCCCCCGGCGGATAACCGGCAACAATTGGCGAGGAAGCCATTGGGGGATGCGATTCCCAACCGGTCGTGCACCAATGCGTGTTGTGATCGTTGCGAAAACCGTTGAGCGAGCGGATGAGTGTGAGCTTGTCGGTCCGGGCGGCGAGCCGTGGCATCAACTCGCAAATATCGATGCCCGGGACGTTGGTGGCGATGGGTTGGAATTCGCCACGAATTTCAGACGGAGCATCCGGCTTCAAATCGTACATATCCAGATGCGATGGACCGCCCGGCAACACCACCATAATGATGCCTTTGGCGCGGCCCGCAGTGCCGCCACTTTCGGCTTCCGCCCGCAGCATGTCAGGCAACGCCATCCCGCCGAGTGCCAGGCCACCAATTTGCAGCCAACTGCGGCGGGACATGCCGTCACAAAATCGCGACCTCGCACCGGGAATGGTCAACATGGTCAAAACCCCCTGACGGCGGAACTACGCATCGGACATTACTAATTTATCGAGTTTTATAAGCAGCTGCAACGCACTCTTTTCTTGGTGAAATCCGTTTTGTACTTGATGGTGCGGCGGCTACGGGGTTGGTGGCATGTTTTCTGCGCACCGACTGCATACGGAAAGTGCATTCCGGCGTGTCACCCTGCGCGGATGAAATGCAGTTTTTCGCTGCATCTGACAACCACAACAGGGGTTGCGTCTTGGCGATCCAATGAATTGGACACTCCGGCACGCGGTTTGCCGGTAAGTCGTAGCAACAAGAAGCGGGAGACGCTTTCAGTCGTTTCAAGAATTGGAACGGGCTGCCGATCTCAACCGGGCCCCATCCCCGTGTTCTGAACGAACGAGATATTCTGATCGAGCGAGAAATTGAGTTGGCCGGAGGTGTAGCCGGTGTGAGGTCGGTGACTTCATACCGGGCGAGCGCCTATGCTTCCGGCCAGCTTTTTCATTTTGTGGGGTCGGAATGCCAATTGTTGGCCGTACCGCACATGGCGCGGTCGGCGTGACAGACGCCCTCGGTTCTGACAGTCTGTTGCAAAGTCTCTTTCCCGGCCCGTCGTGGCGAACGGCGTGCAGTCGTCTCCGTGCAAACGCTGATCACGGAGCCTGCCGTTTCCTGGCCTGCATTTTCGGAACAACTGGAACAATCGGCAGAGAATCTCAACCTCCGGCCAGTTAGAGCGGCGCGTCCCAAATCCACCCGCGTATTTCTACTCAAACGTCTCGACTGTCGCCGTAATGGCGGTAAGTGGGGAGCTACTGTTTACAGTGTCGCCCTACGGATTCTCCAGCAAGGCAGGAATTGCCAGACAACAGTTGCGAATTCTTACCGACGCTCAATTGAGGTTTCGTGATGAACGAGAACATAAACCCGGAGGTTGCCGATGGCTCGGCAACCGATCATCGCAAGAAGATTGCCGAGATGCACATTCTGATTGCTGAGGATACTCCAGCGATTCGGAAGTTGCTGACGCACATACTACGGCGAACCGGTGCGCAAGTGACGGGGGTTATGAACGGGCAAGAGGCCGTCGAAGTGGCGGTCGGCGAAACTGATGCCTGCTTCGATGCCGTGCTGATGGACATGCAGATGCCAATTCTGGACGGTTACGCTGCGACGCGGGAACTTCGCACACGCGGATTCGAACGTCCTATAATTGCGCTGACGGCCCATGCGATGAAGGGTGATCGCGAAAAATGTCTGGCAGCGGGATGTGACGACTACACGACGAAACCGATCGACCTGAAACGCCTGATCGAAATCATCGAGAAGAATTATGCTCGCTGGGCACAACAAGAAACAGCTCCAGCTTTCAGCGAAAGCGACGAGGCGACTCGCCGGCCGGAGACAACACAACAGACGTCGAATTTCAATCACCTCGACATCGATGCCGCTATGCGGCGTCTGGACGGCGATGAGCAACTCTTCGTCGATATGGTCGGGTCGTTTCTGATGTTTCAGCCGGAAATGTCCTCGGCCATTGTCGGTGCCATGGAAAGCGCTGACGCTTCAGAATTGCGTCGCAACGCCCACGGACTGAAAGGGGCGCTATCGGACTTCACGTCGTCGCTTCCATTCGAGACGGCACGAACTCTCGAAGACCTTGCGGCCAACGGCTGCTTGTCTGAGGCCGACGATGTGACGATGGCGCTGAAATCGCAAGTTGAAGAACTGTGCGATGAATTGAAACAATACCTTGATTCGGTTCATCCCCAGCAAGAGACGCCCCTCCCCATTTCCGCCGATTGACTGTGGCGAAAGACTGGCACCAATCCAATACTTGCAAAACTCCCATCGGCCTCGAACTTCTCGGCACGCTGTCATATTGCAATTCAGCCGCCAGACAATTCGATGACCGACACAAGTTACAATTGTGATCTCACTCCTGGAAGTGACCAAAATGAATATTCTGATCGTCGATGACATTGGCTATTCTCGCCACAATCTGGCAATGGTGCTGACACGCCTCGGCCACCAAGTGCTCCAAGCTTAAAGTGGAGATGCGGGGCTGTCGATGCTTCGTCAGGATCCGACGGTCGATGTTGTGATCACGGATCTCATTATGGATGGCATGGACGGCGTTGACTTCTTCATTAGGGCCAAGCGGCTGCAACCTGTCGATGACCAGGGAAAGACATCCTTCCCGTCGTTTATCCTGCTCACGAGCGCACAACCCGGTCGTCCCGCAGCGACGCAAACTGTGCTTGGTCGGATAAAATTGGCAACCGAAATTGGATTTTTAAAAATCCTGTATAAGCCAATCAATCCCAAGGCCATCGCGGAGACGCTCGATGGACTGCAGTCAGTCAACACGGAAGCCACCGTCGATATCATCCCACTAATTGGGCATCTGGAGACTGTCACTCAGAGGCTAATCCGCGACGGCAACTTCGAGGACACCGAAAAGCTGAAACGCAGTTTGCAAAAGCAGCTGCGTGTACTGGAGCAAGTCGCGGATCTCGTGGAATCGTAGAGCAAGCCGGCGAACGATGCTCTCAGCCACGCTTAACGGCCGTGAAGCAGAAGGCGGTTGTACGGATTTCGCTGAGGGCTAACCGAAGCCAGGGCGATCGGTGATGTCCGCCTCGAATGCGACCGTCGTTTCACGGTACCTCTTTCGCGCACGTCCGATGCCATCCCAGTCAGGTCATTCTGCGACGGGAGCCTTCGCGGTCGCTTCTCTCAACAAAGCTGCCGGCGTTGGCAGCTGATCAAAATCGGTTCGAATTCCCAGTGGTTGCCCTGAGTTATCGGGTGAATAGACTGCAGCCCGATATTCTTTGACTCTGCCAAAGGTCTCGGTAATACCGATGACAGTTTCGGCAGCTCCCATCATCAGGAAGCCATCGGATGGCAACATTGTGGCCATCCGATCAAGAATGATCTTCTTGGTATCCACTTGAAAGTAGATCAGCACGTTACGGCAGAAGACGACGTCGAACCGGCCAAGGTGGGAAAAGTCCTGAAGCAGATTCAGCTCGCGCCAATCAATTGAACGCCGCAATTCTTCTTTGACCTGCCAACCCTCTTCGACCTCGTCGAAGTACTTTATCAAGAGTTGAATAGGCAGGCCGCGCTGAACTTCAAATTGTGAGTAAATCCCCGAACGGGCTCGTTCGAGTACTTGCGGGGAAATATCGGTGGCGATGATCTCGACCTTCCAGCCGTTGAGTTCCGGAAAGGACTCGCGGAGCAGCATGGCTATGGTGTAAGGCTCTTGCCCGGTCGCCGCGGCGGCAACCCAAATGCGAAGATGTCGACGAGTGGCGCGCTCGGCCAGAATTTGTGGCATCATCAAACTCTTGAATTCTTCAAACGGAGTCTTGTCGCGGAAGAACGATGTCTCATTGGTGGTCATTGCTTCGGTGACGGCATTGGCGAGTACGGAGTTGTTGCGGCGCAACTCCATGACAATCTCGCTGATATTCGTCAGTCCCCACGTTTTCACAAGCGGGATTAGCCGAGCTTCAACCAGGTACTGCTTCTGTTCGTCGAGGGACAGGCCCGACGAGTCGAGCAGAAACTTCCTCAGGTAGTCGTAGTCGGTCAGGTTCATCGTCGGCCTATTTCTGCGGTAGTTAATTCGAGAATCGCGGATGCAATCTCTTCCAGCGGGAGGACGCTTTGTGCAAGGTTTTCGTTGACGACCGCGCCGGGCATTCCCCACACCACACTCGATTCTTCGTCTTGCGCGATCACTTGCCCCCCGCTCGCGACGACTTTGCGAGTTCCCTCAATGCCGTCATCGCCCATGCCCGTGAGCATCACCCCCAACAAGGACTTGCGATACCATTCCGACGCCGATTCAAACAACGGATTGACCGACGGGCGACAGTAGTGTTCCTTCGGCCCCTGATTCAGCCGGGTGACCATGTGATCGTCCTGCTTATCGACAACGAGATGGTAATCTCCCGGCGCAACATATGTGTGACCGCGTTCGATCAGTCCGCCGTCTACCGCTTCGATGCAGGTGCGCCCGGTGTCTTGTGTGAGGTGTTTCGCCAACATGGGCGTGAACGTGGGCGGCATGTGCTGCACGATGAGAATCGGCAACGGAAAATCGACCGGCAATGCTGTAAGCAAGGTGGTCAGTGCATTGGGACCACCGGTACTCGTCCCAATGACAACCGCAAGCGGTGCCACATGATGAGCGGTACTTCGGTGGGAGGCCACGCGAGTTGAACGGCCATGTGAACGTTGATCCGTATGCTTTCCCAACGCTTTGACCAGCGGCACTAGCTCATCGAGCAATTGAGATATGCTGTCGGCCGTGCTGTTGGAAACCGGCTTGGCGATGCAGTCGGCGGCCCCTAACGCCAGCGCTTTGACGGTCGTTTCCGCTCCCTCCTGAGTCAGGGCACTGGCCATGATGACCTTGACGCGTGGAAACTCGGATTGGATGCACCCCAGCGCAGTCAACCCGTCCATCACAGGCATTTCCACGTCGAGAATGACAACATCGACCGGATGACGGCGCATCCAACCTAGTACTACAGTTGGACTTCATTGTTTTGGTGGGTCGTGGCCTCTTCGTCGGTAGTGGCTGAGCTTTGCGATGAGTTGGTGCCGACGTCGCCAGGCTGACC
>Ga0114993_10004150_pt1 | contig 14573 bp, 14 predicted proteins | sample ArcticOcean_MG_C_FD_87042 | JGI IMG/M metagenome (GOLD analysis project Ga0114993, IMG submission 87042) | Marine microbial communities from western Arctic Ocean - ArcticOcean_MG_CB2_150 | ecosystem: Environmental > Aquatic > Marine > Oceanic | place: Arctic Ocean: Canada Basin | collected...
GTTTCATTAAAAATAATTCTCGACATTGTTTAAGGCCTTATAATTTATATCTATTTTATATTTTTTCTTGAGAAACAAATCGTAAGTACTGTAAATGCTACTAACTAATTCAAATCTTGAATTTTTTATATAGTCATTTAATTTTTTAGGTTCTTGTTCAATCGAGACATTCTCAATTTTATCAACATATATTAAATAAATGCTTTCCAAGTTATTACTAGCAGCAAGAACTACTCTTTTTTTAGGATATTTATAAATTTGATCAACAATAATATTTTCTAAAATTTTATTATCATTAATTCCACTAATTATAGTTTTTTGGATTTCTATATCTTTATCTTTAGAAAATTTATCAAAATTGGATTTATTAAAATTATTATTATTTATTTTTTCAAGTATATTGGAAATTAATTTATTTTTAGAATCGTTATTTAAATTTTTTATAATATTATTTTTAACTAATTTATCATCAGTTTTTTTTTGCACATTTTCATTGCTAATAAGTTCATAAATAAAGTATTTATTTTTATTTTCTTCAAGTATAGTTTTAGACTCTTCATTTAAGGTAAATAGTTTATTTATTAATTCTGGTTCCAATGTTTTTATTTTATTTAACTTTTTGTCATATCCTTTAGAGTCAATAGATAAGCTTTTAAATTTTTCTAAATTATATTTTGATATCAAAAAATCTAAATCATTTCCTTCAACTATAAGATCATCTATTTGATCAATTTTTTCAAAAAACAAACTGCCGTATTCCTCATCACCAACTAAACTTTTTGGTGTCACAATTGTGTATTTAAAATTTTTATAAGATACATTGTATTTATTTTTATTATTTTTGTAATATAATAAAATTTGATCTTCAGTGTAATTTTGTTTTTTTTTAAAAAAAGAATTTAAATTTATAAATTGTACATACCTTTTTTGGAACATAGTGTTATAATTAATATTAACTAAAAAATTTGGTGGAACAATTCCTCCTCCAATAAAATCAAAGAACTGATTCTTTTTTTCTTGATTTGAAATATTACTTTCAACTGAAACTGCGTCAATACTATTTTCTACCAAAAACTTTTCATACTTAATTCTTGAAAACTTACTTTCTTTTTGAAAAATTTTTTCGTTTTTAATTATTTTAACTAATGCATTGTCTGAAATGTTAAAATTAAACTCATCAATTTCATAATCAATTAATTTTTCACCAATAAAACTTGATAATAGTTTTTCTATTTTTTCTTTATTAACAGCAGATGTGTCTTTTGTTTTAGCTTTAATATAATTTATAAATTCATTTGTAGAAACTTTATTACCTCCAATTGTTACAATTGTATTTAGATTTCCTCCTTGAAAAACTGGGCCCATTCCCCAAAATATAAAAGGAATAGCAATAAGCACTAAAAATGCTTTAGCATAAGCTGAATTTTTAAATTTTCTAAATGATCCTAACATTTTATAAAATTATTTTATTTCATTGTTATATAATTAGATAGTCTATAAATTACTTTTGAAACCATGACAAATAAATTAAAATATTTTATTGGAAATTGGAAAATGTTTGGTGATTTTACTTCATTAAAAATCATTGAAACAATACATTTTTTTTTAATAAAACATAAAAAATATCAAAAAAAAAATATATTTGTTATGTGTATTCCAAGCACTCTAATATCTTTTTTTTCAATAAAATTTAAATCTAAATTTATAAATTATGGTGCTCAAAACTGTTATCATGAATCTCGTTATGGGCCATATACAGGATCTGTCAGCGCAAGTATGTTTAAAAATGCGGGTGCTAAATATATAATTTTAGGTCATTCTGAAAATAGATACGAAGGTGAAACGAATGTTATTATTAAAAAAAAAGTTGAATCTGCTTTAAAAGAAAATTTAACTGTAATATTTTGTATAGGTGAATCCTTAAAACAAAAAAAAAATGGAAAAACTATTGCTGTCCTAGGTAAACAAATAAGAGATTCTATCACTAGAAAAAATAATCTAAAAAAATTAATTATTGCTTATGAACCAATTTGGTCTATTGGTACTGGAAAAATTCCTAAATCTTATGAATTAATTAAAATATTTAGATTTATTAAGAGAGAATTTGAGGTTAAATTTAAAAAAAAATCACCGCCTGTTTTGTATGGAGGTTCTGTTAACCCAGATAATATTAAGATGTTTTCATCTATATCTGAAATTGATGGTTTTTTAATTGGTGCTGCGTCTCAATCACACAAGAAATTTATTGATATAATAAAAAATTACTATAAATAACAACTATGGAAAATTTGTTTTTATCTCTAAATATCATTTTTGCTATATTGCTCATAATTTCTGTTCTTTTACAAAAATCAGAAGGTGGAGCTTTAGGTATAGGAGCTTCTCAAGAAAGCTTTGTAACTTCAAGATCTGCAGGTAATTTCTTAACAAAAGTGACAGCTGTATTAGCTACTTTATTCATTATTACCAGCATATCTCTAACAATTTTATCTAATAAAGAAATTTCAAACTTATCAGTTTTAGAAAAAATTGAAGAAAAACAGGATTCTTCTGAACCTTCAATTCCTAAATCAGAGTAATAATTTAACTTTATTTTTTTTTTTTAATCCTGTATAAGATATTTCCATGGCGCGATATATATTTGTCACTGGCGGCGTGGTTTCATCACTGGGTAAAGGTCTCTCTTCAGCATCGCTGGCATCATTACTACAATTAAGGGGTTACAAAGTTAGAATTAGAAAACTTGACCCTTATTTAAATGTAGACCCAGGAACAATGAATCCTTTCCAGCATGGAGAAGTATATGTAACTGATGATGGAGCTGAGACAGATTTAGATATAGGACATTACGAAAGGTTCACAGGAATTTCAGCTACAAAGTCAGACAATATTACTACGGGTGGTATTTATAGTGACATCATCAAAAAAGAAAGAAAAGGAGATTATTTAGGTGGAACTGTTCAAGTAGTTCCTCATGTAACTGATCTTATAAAAAAGTTTATATCTAGTAATGTTAAAAATGAAGATTTTATAATTTGCGAAATTGGGGGAACTGTAGGGGATATAGAAAGCTTACCTTTTCTTGAAGCAATTAGACAATTTTCAAATGATGTTGGTAGAAGAAATAGTTTATTTGTTCATTTAACATTAGTGCCTTACCTCAAAGCCTCCGGTGAATTAAAAACAAAACCAACTCAACATTCAGTTAAAGAATTAAGAAGTTTAGGTATTCAACCAGATATAATTATTTGCAGATCAGAAAAAAATATTCCTATAAACGCAAGAAAAAAAATATCTTTATTTTGCAATGTAGATTATAAAAATGTAATTGAAACTGTTGATGTTAGGACAATTTACGAAGCACCAATCAGTTTTCATAAAGAAAAATTTGATGAAAGAGTTTTATCTTTTTTTAATATTAAGACTAAAAAAAAACCAAATCTATCAAAATGGAAAAATATAACTTCTAACGTTTTAGGTTCAAGACAAAATGTAAATATAGGTCTTATAGGAAAATATGTTAATCTTAAAGATGCGTATAAATCATTAGATGAAGCTTTAGCTCACGGAGGTATATCAAACAACCTTAAAGTTAAACTTACACGAATTGATTCAGAAAATTTAAAAATTAATGATTTAAAATCGTTATTAAGCAATGTTTCTGGTATTTTAATACCTGGTGGTTTTGGAAAAAGAGGAAGTGAAGGAAAAATTGCTGCCATAAAATACGCAAGATTGAACAATATACCTTTCTTTGGAATTTGTTTTGGAATGCAAATGGCTATAATTGAAGCTGCTAGAAATTTATTAAATATAAAAAATGCCTCTACTAGCGAATTTGGTAATAATTGTACTCCAGTCGTTGGTTTATTAGAGGAATGGAAAAAAGGTAAAAAAATATTTAAGGGTAGTAAAAAAAATTTAGGTGGTACAATGAGATTAGGTTCTTATGAGGCTATATTAAAAAATAATTCTTTGATATCAAAAATATATTCAAAAAATAGAATTAAAGAAAGACACAGACACAGGTATGAAGTTAACATCAAGTATAAAAATGAATTTGAAAAAAAAGGATTAATTTTTTCAGCTTTATCACCAGATGGTACTTTACCAGAAATTATAGAATTAAAAAATCATCCATGGTTTATTGGAGTCCAATTTCATCCTGAATTTAAATCGAGACCTTTTACTCCACATCCTTTATTTTCATCGTTTATAAAGGCGACAGCAAAAAACAAAGGAATAAATTAATGGAACAAAAAATAGTCAAATGTGGAAAGTTAAGCATATCTAATTCTAAATTATTCACTTTAATAGCTGGACCTTGTCAGTTAGAAAACGAAACGCATGCAATAAATGTTGCTGAAAAACTTAAAGAAATTACTACAAAACTTGGCATAGGTCTAATTTATAAAACATCTTTTGATAAAGCTAATAGAACTAGTCTAAAAGGAAAAAGAGGTAGCGGTTTAGAAAAGTCTCTACCAATTTTTGACAAAATTAGAAATGATCTAGATGTACCTGTTCTTACAGATATTCATACGATAGATCAATGTGAAGTTGTTGCTAAACATGTTGATGTTTTACAAATACCAGCTTTTTTATGTAGACAAACAGATTTACTAGTTGCTGCTGCAAAAACTGGAAAAATTATAAATGTTAAAAAAGGTCAATTTTTAGCGCCATGGGATATGGTAAATGTAACAAAAAAAATTGAAGACTCTGGTAATAAAAATATTTTAGTTACAGAAAGAGGAGCTAGCTTTGGATATAATACTTTAGTTTCTGACATGAGATCATTACCAATAATGGCAAAAAATGGTTATCCAGTTGTATTTGACGCAACTCATTCTGTTCAGCAACCTGGAGGTATGGGAGATAAAAGTGGTGGGCAAAGGGAATTTGTTCAATACTTAGCAAGAGCAGCTATAGCCGTAGGTGTTGCAGCTGTTTTTATGGAAACACATCCAGATCCAGATAACGCACCTTCTGATGGACCTAATATGGTCCCGTTGTCAAAAATGGAAAGTTTATTAAAACAATTACTTTCAATTGATAAATTAATAAAGAATGTCAAAGATAATTAATATTAAAGGTCGCCAGGTTTTTGATAGCAGAGGAAATCCTACAGTTGAAGCTGAAATATTTACTGAAGATGGTCATAAAGCTACAGCAATAGTTCCATCCGGAGCATCTACTGGTACTCACGAAGCTTTTGAATTACGGGATACAGAAAATAAAAGCTATTTAGGAAAAAGCGTTATAGAAGCTACAAAAAATATAAATGGCTTGATATATAAAAGTTTAAAAAATTTTGATATTTTTGACCAAAAAAAAATAGATAAAACTTTAATTGATTTAGACGGAACAGAGAAAAAAAGTAATCTTGGAGCAAATTCAATTTTAGCAGTATCTATAGCTGCTAGCAAACTAGCAGCAGTGTGTGCAAACATTTCTCTCTACAAACATTTAGGAACTATTAGCAGTAATCAACTTCCTTTGCCTATGATGAATATAATCAATGGAGGAGTTCATGCTAACAATATGTTAAGAATTCAAGAATTTATGATACGTCCTGAAAATCCAAAAACATTTTCTGAATCTATAAGAATGTGTTTTCTTGTAATACAAAATTTAAAGAAAATTATAAATAAAAAAAATCTTTCAACCACAGTTGGTGATGAAGGAGGTTTTGCTCCAGCATTAAATAATAATGAAGAAGCAATTGAACTTATTTTAGAATCAATTGAAAAATCTGGTTTTACACCAGATAAAGATATTTCAATTTGTTTAGATATTGCTTCAAACGAATTATTTAAAGATGGCAAATATTCAATTAAATCTGAAAAATTTGAAGACACAGAAAATACAATAAATTATTATTTAGATTTACTTGAAAAATACCCAATCAAGTCTATCGAAGATCCTTTTTCAGAAGACGATTGGTCTTCATGGGTAAGTTTTATGAAATTATTGAAGGATAAAAATAAAAAGACTCAAATCGTTGGAGACGATATATTTGTTACTAATAAAGCTAGACTTAATGAAGGAATTAAAACTCAAGCAGCAAATGCAGTGTTAATAAAACTTAATCAAATAGGAACTTTAACTGAAACTATGGATGTTATCAGTTTAGCCCAAAAAAATGGGTATAAAACTATAATTTCACATCGTTCAGGAGATTCAGAAGATACGTTTATCGCTGATTTGGCCGTAGCTACTAATTCATCGCAAATTAAAACAGGATCATTATCTAGATCAGAAAGAGTTGCTAAATATAATCGTTTACTACGCATTGAAGAGGAGCTTGGAAATTCTGCAAAAATTATTAAGATTTAAATATATGTCAATTATACAAATTATTAATAAGAAAAAATTTATCATGTTAAGCTTTTTTTTCTTTTTTTATTTATTATTAAATTTATTAGATGGAGAAAGAGTTCTTATCTCGTACTTTGAAAAAAAAAAATTAGAACAACAGCTAATTAACAAAAAAATATTACTTACAAATAAATTATATTTTATAGAAAAAAAAAATCTGCTATTAATTAATCCTATTGATTTAAATAAATTAGAAATTTTATACAGAAAAAATTTTGTTGTAGGAAAAAAAAATGAAAAAATATTTATTACAAATTAAATGACATTTAGACATCCAGAAAAGATTAATAATCCTATAAACCCAATAAAAAAAAAACCAGATTGGATTAGAACTAAGATTATTAATAATCAAAATTATTTTAAAACAAAAGAAATTCTAAATAAAAAAAAACTTCATACAGTTTGTCAGGAAGCAAGCTGTCCTAATATTTCAGAATGTTGGAGCAACAAGCATGCCACATTTATGATTATGGGAGATACTTGTACAAGAGCGTGTTCTTTCTGTAATGTCGCAACGGGCAAACCAACTTCTTTAGATCTTTTAGAGCCAAGTAAAATTGCTTTAGCTACAAAAGAATTGAATTTAAAACATGTTGTAGTCACATCAGTAGATCGAGATGATCTAGAAGATGGTGGTGCTTCTCATTTTTCTAATGTTATATCTGAAATAAGAAAATATAATCAAAATACTACTATAGAAGTTTTAACACCTGATTTTTTAAGAAAAAAAGATTCCTATAAAAAAGTTGTATTTGCCAATCCTGACGTGTTCAACCATAATATAGAAACAGTTCCCAGTTTATACAGAAAAGTAAGACCAGGTTCACGATATTTTGCTTCAGTTGACTTATTAAAATCAGCTAAGGAAATTAATAATAAAATATTTACTAAATCAGGAATTATGATGGGACTAGGGGAGACAAAAAATGAAGTAATCCAGGTAATGGACGATTTATTAACAGCAAATGTTGATTTTCTTACTGTAGGGCAATATTTACAGCCAACTACTAAACATTATCCATTACATCGATATGTTCATCCTGATGAATTTAAAGAATTGAAAGAAATAGCGCTATCAAAAGGTTTTTTAACTGTAGCATCCTCTCCTCTTACAAGGTCGTCTTACCATGCAGACGAAGATTTTTCTAAAATGAAAAAATTGAGAGAAAGACAATCTCAATGCCATCAGCCTCAGTAAAAAAAATAATTAATTGCAAAAAAGATAAACTGATTCATATGGTTTTGGACATTGAAAAATATCCTGAGTTTGTTCCATGGTGTTCAGGAGGTAAAATTCATGAAACAGTTGATAAGGGTGATATAATAGAAATTACAGCAGAACTTTATGTTGGAAAAGGAATATTTAAAGAAAAATATAAAAGTTTTGTCATATATAAAAAATTATTTGATATCATACAAGTAACAAATTTAAATGGACCTTTAAAATATTTAGAAAACAAATGGGTTTTCAAAGAAATTAATAAATCTACTGAAGTAGATTTTAGTGTAGATTTTGAATTAAAAAATAAACTTTTAAATATGTTAATGATCAAATCTTTTGACATTGGATTAAATAAAATTGCGAATGCTTTTGAAACTAGAGCAAATCAACTATTTACTTCAAAAGATTAAAAGTTAATTTAATTATTTTTTTCGTTATTTCTTTTTGAATTTGGTTTCTTCTTTTTTTTTTAATTAAAACTCTTTTACAAATTATTTTTTTTTTAATTTTGATACCTATGTATGCCAAACCAACTGGCTTTTCTTTTGTGCCACCAGCTGGGCCCGCTATTCCAGTAATTGAAATAGAAACATCAGTTTTTGCTATTTTGTTAAGATTTTTAACCATTTTAACACATGTTTGTTTGCTAACAGCTCCATATTTCTCAATTATTTTTCTAGGAATCTTTAATAATTTAATCTTAGAATTGTTAGAATAGGTAACTAAACCCAGTAGAAAAACTTTTGAAACATTGGGTATAGACGTAATATTTGACGCTAGTAACCCTCCGGTACATGATTCAGCTACTGAAATAGTAAATTTTTTCTTTTTAAGTTTTTCAACCAGCAAATTAGATAAATATTTCATTAATTATCCACCCAAAAAAAATAGAATAATAGCAAGAGAAGTAATTGAATATATTCCAGCCAAAACGTCATCTAACATTATTCCTAGCGCACCTTTTAAATTTTCGTCCACGTAGTTAATTGGAAATGGTTTCCATATATCAAATAATCTAAACAAGAAAAAAGAAAAAACACAATAATATAAAATATGAGTAGGATACAAAGTTTCATAAATTGGAATAGCAAGTAAAGTAAGCATTTGCCCAACAACTTCGTCAATTACTATTTCATGAGGATCTTCTGACTTAAATACTCCGTAAGTTTTATTGATTGCTATAAATGAATAAGCAAAAATTAGTAAATTTAATAAAAAAATAATTTCTATTTCTATAAAATTAATAAGTAGTAAAAATAAAAGACAAGTAAAGAAAGATGCAAAGGTCCCTGATGCAAATTTAATTCTTCCTATATTAAAGAATGTAATGAAAAGAAGATTAAAATTTTTAAACATTTAATATTACCGATGTTACAACCTCAGAAGCAATTGCATTACCTTTGCCAATTATCCCTAATTTTTCTGTAGTTTTGCCTTTTACATTAATTTGATTAAATTTTATTTTACATATTTTACTGATCAAATTAATAATTTTTTTTCTATATTTTTTAATTTTTGGTTTTTCAGTTATAATATTAATATCAATATTATTTATAATAAAATATTTTGATTCAATTAATTTAATAACATTTTTTAGAAGTATAGTAGATCGTATATTTTTATAATTTTTATTTTTATTAGAAAATAAGTTGCCAATATCACCAAGACCACATGCTCCTAATATACTATCAATAAGTGCATGAATTACCGGGTCACCATCTGAATGACCTACAGTTCCCAAAGGAAAAGGAATCTTTATACCACCTAAAAAAAGTTTTTTCCCTTGTGTTAATTTATGAACATCATAACCAATACCATAGAAGATTTTGTTTGTTTTTATATACTTAAACATTTTTAAATCTTCAATTTCAGTTATTTTAAAATTACTCTTACTGCCTTTTACTACAGATATTTTTTTTTTGTTTTTATTAAAAAGAGTCGAGTCGTCTTCAATATTTTTACTAATATTTTCTAAATGTTTTTTATAAATCCTTTTAAAAGAAAATCCTTGAGGTGTTTGAGCTAGAGTTAAATTTTTTTTACTTAAACTATCAATAATTTTATTTTTTTCTTTTATTTTTATTGCGTCATGAATATTAATGACTGGAACAACTACATCATTTTTTTTTAATTTTAAGATAACTCTTTTTATTATTGTTTTAGAGATGTTAGGTCTTGCCGCATCATGTATTAAAACCTTTTTACAATTTAATTTACGTATTTTTTTTAAGGCGATAAAAGCTGATTCTTGTCTAGTGCGCCCACCTGTTATTTGTAATATTTTTTTAAAATTTAATTTATATAAATATTTTTTATGTTTTTTATTATAAACGATAATAATTTTTTTAATTTCATTAAACGATTTGAATGCTTCAACAGAATGCTCTATTAAAGATTTATTATTAATTTTATTAAAAGGCTTTGGTATGCTTGATTTTAGCCTTTTTCCATCTCCAGCAGCTAATATTATAAGAAATAAGCTCATTTTTTTTTAAAAATTGTCTTATATTTATTTTAAATGTTAATTATTATTTATTAAATGATTCATATCATTAAAAATAATAAATGGGCAATAGTAACATCCTTAATTGCTATATTTTTTGGTGTCGTTACGTTTCTTACATTTATTAATAGAAGTTTTATAGAGCTAAATGCAATTAATCTAAAAATACTTTTATATGTAGATTTGTTCTTAGTTTTTGCCTTTTTTATCTTTGTTTTTAGGGCGACAATAAAAATTTTACATTCTAGAAAACAGAATAAAATAGGCTCAGATATTAGCAGTAAATATATAACCTTTTTTTCTTTATCGACACTTGTGCCGTCAATAATAATAGCAATATTTTCTCTATTTTTATTTAATGTAGTTTTGCAACAATATTTTGAAAAACAAATTAAATCTATAGTAGTGAATTCATCAGAAGTAGCTAAAAATTACGTGGAAGAAACTAAAAAAAATATTGATGCTGATATATTGCTTGCTCTAATTGATATCAATAGGAAGGCTAATCTATTTTATGAAAAACCAAAAAAATTTCTTAACATTCTTACTAATCAAAGACTGTTAAGAAATTTAGATGAAATTTACATTTTGGACAGTGGAGCTAATATAATTATGTCTAATGTAATGAATATAAATATAAATTTTATTCCACCAACAGAAGAAGCTTTTATAAAATCTTTGGAAGGTAAACCTGTAAGAATTACAGACTCTAATGTAAATAGAACTTCAGCATTGGTAAAGTTAAATAACTTTATTGACACTTATTTATATATTGTAAAATTTATGGATCCTAAATTAATTGCTTATATTCAAGAAACTGATATTGCTGTAGATTTTTACTATAATGTACAAGATCAAAAATCAGGAATTAAAATAACTTTTGCTTTTATATATGTTTTAGTAGTTTCATTATTGCTTTTTTTATCAATAATTATTTCTATTAATTTTAGCGGTAGACTCACACAACCAATTATTAATTTAATAAAAGCTTCGGAAAAAATAAGTGACGGAGATTTAAATGCAAAAGTTTCAACAGAAGATTCAGATAAAGAGTTTAAAAAATTGAACGAGAACTTTAATTCAATGATAGAAAAACTTAAAAAACAACAAGATAAACTTCTTTTAAATGAAAGACATTTGGCGTGGGAAGATGTAGCAAGAAAGTTAGCTCATGAAATTAAAAACCCACTTACTCCAATACAATTATCTATTGATCGAATAAGAGAAAAATATTTAACTAAAATAGAAAAAGATCAGGATATTTTCTCAAGTTATCTTGACACAGTGAATAAACAAATCAAAAGTATAGAAAATTTGGTTACAGAATTCTCTAATTTTGCAAGAATGCCTAAACCAATATTCAAGAAAATAAATCTTTATGATATAATTTCTCAATGTATTAGTTTGCATGAAATATCATTTTACAAAATTAATTTTACACTATCTGGCAAACAACAGATTTTGATAAAAGGTGACTCAGAACAATTAAACAGAGTTTTTATAAATTTAATAAAAAATTCAATTGAATCTATTAATTATAAAACTTCCAAAAATGCTTATTTTAAAGGAAAAATTACCATAGAAATTGAAGATGATAATGATTATATATATATTGTTTTTAAAGATAACGGTATCGGCTTTGATCAAATTGATAAGAAAAAAATGCTTACACCGTATTTTACAACTAAAAAAAATGGTTCAGGTTTAGGATTAGCTATTGTGAGTAAAATTATTACAGATCATAATAGTTTAATAGAATTTAACTCGGTTGATCACGGAGCAGAAATAAAAATAATTATTCCAAAAAATTATGTCTAACGAAATTTTAATTGTTGATGATAATTCAGATATTAGAGTATTAATTTCTAGTATTTTAAAAGACGAAGGTTACAACACTAGAGAAGCAGCTAATTTTGATCAAGCTGTAGATGAAATAAATAAAAAACTACCCACTGTTGCTGTTATCGATGTAAAGCTAGATAAAGGTGACAACGATGGAATTGAATTGTTAACCATGATTAAAGAGATTGATGCTGACGTTCCTGTTATAATGATATCTGGACACGCTAATGTGCAAATGGCTGTTGATGCATTAAAACTTGGAGCTTTTGAATTTATGCAAAAACCTTTTTCGTCAGAAAGAATAATAAATTTTGTCTCTAGAGCAGTAGAAAATATAGATTTAAAAAAGGAAAAACGTAATATAGAAAATAAACTATTTCACTCATATGATATTGTGGGTCAAAGTCAATCGATACAAAAAATCAAGAGTTTAATCACAAAACTTAGCAATACAGAAAGTAGAGCTTTTATTTATGGACCAGCTGGATCGGGTAAAGAGTTAGTTGCTAGGCAAATTCATAAACAGTCAAAAAGATCACACAAACCTTTTATTGTAGTAAATGGAGCTCTATTAGACCCCGCAAAATATGAAGTGGAGCTTTTTGGTTCAGAAAACAAAAGTGGCATTATCAACTATGGATTCTTTGAAAAGTCTAAAGACGGAACTTTACTTATAGACGAAGTTTCTGAAATTCCTCTAGAAACTCAAGCAAAAATTCTAAGAGTTTTAATTGATCAAAAATTTAAAAGATTCAATGGGACACAAGAAATAAATGTTAACGTTCGAATAATTAGTACTACAAGTAAACAAATTAGAGAAGAAATTGACAAAGGAAATTTTAGAGAAGATTTATATCACAGATTAAATGTAGTGCCAATTAACTTACCTGAACTTAAGGAAAGAACTGAAGATATTCCTTTGTTACTAAACTATTTTTCAAAAAAAGTAGCAGAGTTAAACGGCATTCCTGAAGTTAAGATAGATACTGCATTTGACATGTTCTATAAATACCATTGGCCAGGAAATGTTAGGGAACTAAGAAACTTAGTTGAAAGAATTTCGATATTATCAATGAACGAAAGTGAATTTAATATAAATAATTTAGTACAAGATTCATTATCACCAAGAAGCAATTACAAAGATTCAGATTCTTATAATAATGTACTTTCTTACCCACTCAAAGAAGCCCGTGAAAAATTTGAAAAAAATTATTTAAATTCTCAACTAAAAAAACATAAAGGAAATATTTCTAAAACAGCAGAATTTATAGGAATGGAAAGATCTGCTTTACATAGAAAACTTAAAACCCTTGGTATTAAAGGTCTAAACTAAATGAATATAATTATCTGTGGTGCAGGTAGAGTTGGTTTTTCAATTTCTAAACAATTAACTGCTCAAGGCCATTCTATTACAGTAATAGACCAATCTAGTGAATTTATTCAAAAGATTAACGAGACTCAAGATGTCAAAGGTATTGTAGGTAGAGCCACCTTTCCATCAGTTCTAGATAAAGCTGGAGCAGAAGATGCTGACATGATTATTGCTGTTACAAAAAACGACGAAACAAATATGGTAATTTGCCAAGTTGCTCACTCTATTTTTAATATTAATAAAAAAATTGCTAGAATAAGAACTCAAGAGTTCTTAGGAAAAAAGTGGAGTAAATTATACGGACAATCTAATTTACCAATAGATGTTATAATTTCTCCAGAATTAGAAGTAGCAAAATCATTGCAGAGAAAGTTAGATGCTCCAGGAGCCCTTGATAGTGTTCCATTCGCAAATGGTAAAATAAAAGTATTAGAAATTAGTATTGGTAAAAATTGTCCTTTAGTAAATACAGAATTAAGTAAATTAACTGAAAGATTTCCTGATTTAAGAGCAAACGTTTTAGGTGTAATTAGAGGAGAAAAATTTATCATACTTAAAAAAAAAAATAAGATGTTAATTAACGATAAAGCTTTTGTTGTTGTAAATGCGTCTCAAGTTAATATAACTCTTTCAGCATTTGGCCACGAAGAAAAAAAGGCAAAGAAAATTTTAATTGTTGGAGGAGGAAATATTGGATTTAATCTGGCTAAATGCCTAGAAGATGATTCAGAAAATGTTAGAGTAAAAATTATTGAAAAAGATAAATCAAGATCAGAATTTATTGCAAATGAACTGAACGATACAATTGTAATAAATGGCAGCGGATTAGACGAAGATGTTTTGAAGGAAGCTAATATTGAAGAAGCTGAAACGATTTTATCTTTAACTAATGATGATGAAGATAATATTATGGTTAGTGTGTTGGCTGAAAAAAATAACCCAAATAAAAGAACTATTGCTTTGGTTAATAAACAAAACTATAGTTTATTACAGTCTTCGCTTAAAATTAATGATTTAGTAGACCCAAGACTTACAACTGTTTCAACAATATTAAAACACGTTCACAAAGGTACAATAGAAACAGTTTATACTTTATTAGATGGTGAATATGAGTTTATTGAAGCTGAAATATTAGAAACATCTGAATTAATAAGCAAATCTATAAAAGATTCAAATTTACCAGAGGAGATAAGAATAGGTGCCATAGTGAGAAAAAAAAATGTAATTATCCCTAAATCAAATTTTATCTTTGA
>Ga0114993_10004159_pt1 | contig 14544 bp, 10 predicted proteins | sample ArcticOcean_MG_C_FD_87042 | JGI IMG/M metagenome (GOLD analysis project Ga0114993, IMG submission 87042) | Marine microbial communities from western Arctic Ocean - ArcticOcean_MG_CB2_150 | ecosystem: Environmental > Aquatic > Marine > Oceanic | place: Arctic Ocean: Canada Basin | collected...
AAAGGTTGACCGTCTGGGAAAGTAATCGTTTGTTCGATACACCAATCAAATTCTTCCTCAGTCATCCCTTTCCAGGCATAAACAGGAATTCCCGCTTCGGCCATCGCCGCTGCAGCATGGTCTTGAGTCGAAAAAATATTACAACTTGACCAAGTGACATCTGCGCCGAGTTCAACTAATGTTTCGATCAGCACGGCGGTTTGAATGGTCATGTGCAGACAACCAGCAATGCGGGCACCGGTGAGTGGTTTGGTTTGACCATATTTTTCCCGCAGCGACATGAGCCCAGGCATTTCGTTCTCGGCGATTTTTATCTCTCGACGACCCCAATCTGCCAAAGAAATGTCTTTGACTTTATATGGAAGACGTTCTGTTTCTGCTTGTGCCACGGTTTGCACTCCTAATTCGTTCTTATCTAGCGGAACTTCAAAGTTTGAGTTCGTGCCTAATTGGGTTAATTCAGCAATTCATTGTAGTAATATGTTCTTTATGTGCTAGTACGGTGCGGACACTATGGGTGTTCACGTGAAACAGTTTGTGGTAAATAAAAAACCGCTAGCAAAAATAGTGTTTCACGTGAAACAGTTTGTGGTAAATAAAAAACCGCTAGCAAAAATAGTGTTTCACGTGAAACACGCACGTTGATGCTGATTGGTATTCTCAAAAATGGATAAATAGCGGTAAAATCCCAAAACGTTATTTCAAATTTTAATAAAAGGTTCTGTCGTGGTTCGCATTTTATGCATAGCCAATCAAAAAGGGGGCGTTGGGAAAACCACCACCGCTATAAACCTTGCTGCTAGCCTCGGGCAAGCAGGGTGTAAGACGCTGCTTGTCGATTTAGATCCCCAATGTAATTCGACAACCGGAATAGGTCTGGAACCCACCGATCGACATCCACTGGTCCAACAACAGCCCATTGCATCGGCAATTCACACTACGGAATTTGAAAATTTAGATATGCTACCTGGCAGTCGTAGTTTTCAAGATGTATCGATCTTGGCCGATGGAAAACCGAGTCAAGCGGAAAGCTTACGTCATCACATTTCCAATAGCACTACTGCCTACGACATGGTGCTGATTGATTGTCCGCCAAGTGTGGGACCACTAACCCAGTCCGCACTAGCAGCTTCTACGGAGGTATTCATGCCGATTCAATGTGAATATTTCGCGATGGAAGGGCTCACTCAAATGATTCACGTCATTCGTGATGTTATGCAGGGGGAAAACAGCAAGCTTGAATTTGGCGGTATTGTTTTAACAATGTACGACCCCGACTTAGAGCTGACCGTCGAAGTCGACCAAGAAGTCCGTGAGTTTTTCGGCGATATCGTATTTGATACCGTGATCCCACGTGACACATTGCTTGCTGAAGCCCCAAGCTACGGTAAACCTATATTAGAATACGCTCCTCGTAGCCGAGGAGCACGTGCTTACACTGAATTGTGCATGGAGGTACTAAATCGTGACTAAAGATCGACGACTGGGAAAAGGGCTTGCTGCCTTATTAGGCGACGCCATCGAATCTACTGCAGCGGATGCTAGTGGTACCGATGCCGTGCAAACACCTGCCGCCACAGACACCCCTAAAAGTCCCTCTGGATTTACCGTGCTGGCAGTATCAGAGATTGATAATAACCCCTATCAACCCCGCCGTTATTTTGATGAGGAACAACTCGCAGCACTATCACAAAGCCTCAAGCAACATGACCTGTTACAGCCAATCGTTGTCCGCCCAAAAGGTACACGATATGAATTGATTTCCGGTGAACGGCGACTGCGAGCAGCTATCATGGCGGGTTGGAAAACGATTACTGCTCAAGTACGCGAGGCTTCGGATCGCGAGACGGCCGAACTTGCAATTATTGAGAACCTGCAGCGTAAGGATCTTAATGCACTGGAAAAAGCAGACTCGTTTAAGCGGTACTTGGACGAACACGGTTGTAGCCATAGTGAATTGGCAAAGCGGTTAAGCATTGACCGCTCGACCGTAGCAAACTTGATTCGCCTGCTGGAACTCCCCGAACCAGTCAAACAATCGCTAATAAACAACTTGATCACCGCCGGGCATGCTCGAGCTCTGTTACCACTAGTGACCGCAGCTGAGCAAATCAAACTATGCGAGAAGATTGTTCGCAAAGTATTGAGCGTTCGAGCGGTAGAGCAGATCGTACAGGATTCGTTGTTTGACGTTGGAGACGACACTGGAACAACCAGTGGCGGTGGCACCAAGGTAAAACCAGTTACCGGTGGTAGCAACCCGTTTCAGATAGCACGGCTCGAGCAAGAGCTCAAGGAGGCGTTAGGCACCAAGGTTGACATCCGTGAAAAGGCGGATGGCAAAGGCAAGATCGTCATCCATTTCAATAACCGCGACGAGTTCCAAAGGCTATTAGCGCAATTAGGTAATCGTGAGACTGAGCAGCGACGCGCCGGTTAACGTGGACTAGTGATCTTTTTTAATAGCTGCTAACTGTCGCTAAAAGCATCAAATACGGCGACCCATTAGGTTGTGAATGGGGGTTGTCCAATCAACTCCTTCTGGGTAAACTCGATTCTTGATTACGGGGCGTAGCGCAGCCTGGTTAGCGCGTCTGGTTTGGGACCAGAAGGTCGTGAGTTCGAATCCCACCGCCCCGACTTATTAGAAATGGCTCGAGTACGAATTGTTGTACGCGAGCCATTTTTGTAGACTAATGAGATGATGTACAAATGTACACTAGTTATTGATTTTGATTGCGGTGATCGGTTCTGTTTGGAATCGATTGGTGCTGTGCAGGTCGCCTAAGCCAAGTTCTAGCTTCATGCCGTTACGGATGACTCCCATTTCAACGAGGGTCAGTCCACCCCGTTGTTTTCCAATAGTTGCGCCAAGCAATCGAACGAATCCTAGCGACTCGCTTTTCGACTCGGTCTCAAGTCGGTTCGCCATAGCACTGACGCGTTGCGTGTCGATAATTTTCAACTCGTAAGTCGAGTTCGCAGTTTCTAATACGATCCTATCACCTAGCTGCAATTCACTGAAACGTAGGTGGTCTAAGGAGTCAGGGGCAAGTTGGTCGGCACTAAAGGCGATTGCTGATCCCAGCAACCAGGCTCCCAAACAAGCCAGAACCACTATTCGGTTTCTTCGATTTTTCATACTTCTCACGCCCTTTCAAACACAGGCGAAACATTAAATTGTTTTCTCTCTTACCGTCAACATAGGTTTCCATTGTGACAGGCTCTCTACAAAAATCTAAATCTACGAGAATTTCATGCCTCTACGACCAATCGTAGTTGGATTAATAGGTACGATAGAACTATCTAACATAAGTTGTACAACCGTTACTTTAACTTTTTGGTCTAGCACCGTGAAACACCTTGCACCTGCTCCTTATAAATATTTTGTTTTGTTGTTTTTACTAGCGGGAGGAATCACTCTTTTCGGTTACCAATTAACTGCTTTACAGAGTGAAGACGCAGCCTGGACAGACGTTGATATACCGGCGGACTGGAAGCGACCGCGAAGCGGCGCAAGTGAGAATGGGTTTCGGTGGTACCGTTGCCAAATTGCTATTCCGGCCGAATGGAAATCACAAGATCTTACACTACTTGTCGAACCGGTCGATGATGCCCGAGAGATATTCTTTAACGGAGTACGTATTGGTACGATAGGTGCGATGCCACCCAAGTTTCGCAGTGGTTTAGGTGAAGATGCAGAACATAAAATTCAAGCATCCCAAGTTCTCGCTGGACAGGGTAACGTATTAGCCATTCGCGTCTACCGCAAGTATCCACGCGGCGGGTTTAACGTCGCCGCTCCGGTGATTACCAATGGCAAACAAGCCGTCAGCACAAGTGGTTCATGGCAGACGAGGACGGGCGATGATCAAGGTTGGGCATTATGGAAAGACGCTCGCCCCGACAGTTACTTGTTTTCCAAAGTGGGCGATGCAAAAACAGTTATCGCCGAGTTTCGAAAGCTAGAAAATGACCGTGGAGCACGGTCAGCGAGTGACGCACTTAAACAATTTACCACGACTCCCCTGCTCAGCGTCGATACGGTATTAAGCGATCCGGATATCGCTCAACCACTTTCCCTTAAATTTGATGATCGTGGCCGAATGTGGGTTATGGAGTATCGACAGTATCCAGACCCTGCAGGAATTGAAGTTGTCAGCCGAGATAAGTATCTGCGTACGGTCTACGACAAATTGCCACTTCCACCACCGCTTGGCGCACGTGGCCAAGACCGTATTTCGATTCATGAAGACTCTAATGGCGATGGAAAGTTTGATGACCATAAAGTATTTGTAGATGGATTGAACATTGCAACATCTTTCGCCATCGGCGACGGAGGTGTGTATGTATTAAATCCGCCGTATTTGCTGTTTTATCGAGACAGTAATAATGATGACCAGGCGGATGGTGACCCTGTGGTTATTCTCGAAGGTTTCGGAATTGAAGATACGCATTCGGCGGCAAGCCATCTACGTTGGGGACCCGACGGTTGGTTATATGGCGCTCAGGGTAGTACCGTATCGGGAAACATCAAACATTATGGCACTGACGAAAAGCCGATTTCGACGATGGGGCAAGGGATTTGGCGATATCATCCGCGGCTTAAGAAGTACGAGATGTTCGCCGAAGGCGGAGGAAATACGTATGGCGTAGAATTTGACTCATTTGGCCGAGTCTATTCAGGCTATAACGGCGGCAACACACGTGGTTTCCACTATGTCCAAGGTGGCTACTATCTAAAGGGCTTCTCAAAACATGGTCAATTATCGAACCCCTATACTTTTGGCTATTTCCCGGCGATGGCCCATAACCAGGTCCCTCGATTCACGCATACGTTTGTGATCTATGAGGATCCGATTCTTCCAGAATATTACCGTAATCGCTTGTTCGGAGTGGAACCGTTGCAAGGTCGAGTAGTGTATAGCAGTTTTGAACCGGATACATCGACGTTTAAAACAACAGACCTCGGGCATCCGCTTAAAACAACCGACACTTGGTTTCGACCCGTGGATATTCAAGTTGGTCCGGATGGCGCCCTTTATGTAGCGGATCTTTATGAGCAGCGAATCGATCATGCCGCGCATTTCCAAGGTCGCATCGATAATACCAACGGTCGGGTTTATCGATTACGTCCGACAGAGAATTGGAAGATTAAGTCTTTTGATTGCTCCGAGTTTACGAATAAAGAACTGTTTGGGCTGTTTTCTTCTCCCATTCGCTCACAGAGGGAAACAGCTTTGCGGTTATTGCGTAATCGTAAACTCAACAATTCCGACGTCACACAGTTGCAGTCACTTTTAGCCAACGAGGAAATACTTGTTGCAATCAATGCTCTTTGGGCACTTAACATCACGGGGAATTTCGATCTCGACATTGCTCTACAATCCCTTACGAGTGACCATTGGGCGGTGCGGGGTTGGTCGATTCGTTTGGCGGTAGACCATCTCGAGTTGGACTCGAATTACCAAACAGCTTTGTTAATGCAGGTGCAGCAAGAAGACAACGTGCAAGTGCGTAGTCAAATGGCAGCCTCGGCTCGGCGTGTGAGCCCGTCATTGTTTGCCGGTATCGTCAAGGAACTGTTACGTCGCGATGAAGATGTTCTCGATCACCATATTCCCCTGTTAGTTTGGTGGGCAATCGAAGCGAATGCGACTGAATTTGAAAGCATCCGACAGGTTTTTGGCGAGTCGGATATCTGGACACAAAATATGACCAAATCGGTTATCCTACAACGATTGGTCAAGCGTTACGCGATGTCTGGCACGCGAGGCGAATTAGAAAACCTAGCTTGGATGTTTCAAGCTGCTCCCGATAAAGCCACACGTGATGTATTAATGGCTGGTTTTGAGCAATCCTTTGAGGGTCGTTCACTGGCGAATTTACCAACTTCGTTGTTAGAACAAATACGTGCTGCCGGTGGTGGTTCATTGAAACTCAAGGCTCGCTTAGGGGATCCAGCGGCCATTGCCACAGCCATCGAGACCGTGGCCAACACCAATGCTCCGGCACAGCAACGCCAGGACCTGATTTCGGTTCTAGGGCAAATAAGTGCTCCCGCTGCGATTGAACCGTTGCTAGGCATCCTCGGATCTACCGCGGATAAGTCCATCAAGCAGGCTACCCTGAACGCACTGCAAGGGTTTGATACGGATAACATCTCAACGAAAACATTGGCCGCTTATGTTAAGTTTTCCCAAGAAACTCAAATCGTTGCTCAGTCATTACTCGCCAGTCGTTCCGATTGGACGGTGCAACTATTACAGCAAGTTCAGGACAAGAAGATTCCCGTCGACTCAATCAGACAGGAAGCGATTCTAACGATGTTGTTGCACGATAACGAGGAAATTAAATCCCAAGTCGTGGAGTTGTTTGGAGAAATTAGCCCAGCGACGTCCGAGCAATTACAAACTCGCATCAAAGATTTGATAAGCGTGATTGGGGAAGCATCGGGTAATCCTTATGACGGCAAGCGTTTGTATTTACAGCATTGTGGTAAATGCCATCAGCTATTTACCGATGGCGGAAAAATCGGTCCTAACTTAACGACGTACAAACGCGATGATTTGCAAGCAATATTATTAAACGTTGTGAATCCCAGCATCACGATTCGCGAGGGCTTTGAGAATTATGCTGTGTTTACGCTCGACGGGCGGACCTTAACGGGCTTCATCGACGACCAAGATAGCCGAGTGGTTGTATTGCGAGGAACCGATGGCCAGCGGATTGTCGTGAATCGTAATAATATTGATGAGATGCAAGTGATACAGCGTTCTTTGATGCCCGAAGGCATACTCAAAACGCTAACACCTCAGCAAATCCGCGATCTATTTGCCTATCTGCGAGCTAGCCAACCGTTACCGTAGTTCAGCAGCGATTCGAAAAATTATCGCGTAGGCTGTCGCCGACGAATCGTCGTGGATTCATATAACGGTTACGACAAGCAGGCTTTGATTTGGCGGATGCCTTGTCGCAAGCGTTCTTCATTTTCCACGAGCGCCATTCGTAAATACCCATCACCCGAGGATCCAAATCCCGACCCAGGGCTGACTGCGACGTTGCCGTGCTCGAGTAGCTTCATGGCGAAATCCATGGTTGACATTTGTTGCCGCCATTTTTCTGGTATTTGTGCCCAGAGGAACATCCCAGCGCGAGGCGATTGCACATCCCAACCGATGCGATTCAGACCGTCGACGAGCACATCTCGCCGCAGTTGGTAGATATTCGATTGTTTTTCGACCGCCTTTTCGGTTTCTCGCAGCGCCATAATCGCTGCTACTTGGACGGCTTGAAACATCCCATAATCGTAATAGCCCTTAATGGTAGCTAGTGCCTGAATCATGTGCCGGTTACCTGCACAGAATCCAATACGCCAGCCCGCCATATTATAGCCCTTACTCATCGTAGTAAATTCGACTCCGACGTCACTGGCACCTTCGGAAGCCAGAAAACTGGGAGGCTGGTAACCATCAAATGCGATATCGGCATAGGCAAAATCGCTGATGACCATAAGCTCGTAACGTTTTGCGATTTTGACGACGTCATCGTAGAATTCTTGTTCGACGGTGACCGTTGAGGGGTTGTGAGGATAGTTTAAGATCAACAATTTGGGACGGGGATACATTTGCTCGCAGGTATAGGCGATATTGCGGAGGAATTTATCACTATCAGCGACTTCGAGTGAAATAACGTTTGCGCTCGCTAAGGCTACGGCATAGGTGTGTACCGGAAAGTAGGGAGCCGGAACAATGGCGGTGTCCCCAGGACCCATTAGTGCTAAGCACATATGGCTAAATCCTTCTTTGCTACCCAAGCAGACCATGAGTTCTTCTTCGGGATCTAAGCGGACGCCATATTTTTTGAGATACTTACTGGCCACTTCTCGCCGCAGATTCTGGATTCCATTGGATTTGCTGTAACCGTGAACTCGTGGATCGGCAGCGGCTTCGGCTAGTTTGTCGATGACGAGTTGTTCAGGCGGGTCGGAGGGGTTTCCCATGCCCATATCAATAACATCTTCACCAGAACGTCGTTTTTGATAGAGCAAGTTATTGATGCGGCCAAACATATAGGGCGGCAACCGTTTTACTCGCTGGGCAACTTCAATTTCAAATTCGTTATCCGACGGAATATCATCGGCCACTGGCATATGTTCACGCGTAGAGGGGTCGTGAGCATCGTCGATTGAACTTGGCGATTGAGGAGTTTCGTTGGTGTCGGAGGTCATAGGACATCTTTAGCAGTAGATTGTAGGTACACTACAAAAATAACCTGCGGAGGTCGGATTGGTAACCTCTGTTTATGTCAAACGACGTGATATGCGAATCGGTTTGGCAATGGGTAGACGGTTGGATGTTTACAACCACAAGCCGACGCCGACGGCAACGGCACAAACGATGGCGGAAATATATCGCACAATCGATGGGGCTTTGTGATTACGCCAACGCTGGGTTAACGCGTTTCCGATGAGTCCGATAATCCCCGTCAAAGCGCCGACCATCATGAACCACTTGGGTAACATCTGCATCATTTCCCCACCGTCGGGTTCACCCATCGCGGCGTTAATCATTGCAAATGTCACAGTTCCCATTAGCGAAGCGGCTGTCGCGAGCGTACACAATACCCAGACCACGGTGGCAGATTCTGCGGCACGTGTTTCTTGACCCGGTAACAACTCCAGTGGTGCATCGTCACTGTTGGCAACGGTACGAGTACGCATGGTTGTCTGCGCGCGATTGCGCGAATTTTTTTGGGAAGCGGCGTGTTTTTTCTTTCGCTTTTTCTTGCTCATAATCGACTGTTGCTTTTAGGGTGCTCGACAAAGCGTGAGCTTAGCTGGCCTGAAACGCCGCAATACTGTCGTAAAATTGCTGGAACAGATAGCGACTGTCATGTGGCCCCGCAGATGATTCTGGGTGATATTGCACGCCAAACGCTGGGTATTCCTTGTGTCGAATTCCCGCAATTGTATTATCATTCAAATTACGATGCGTGATCGCTAGATGCTCGGGTAGAGTATCTTCTGCGACCGCAAAACCGTGATTTTGTGCAGTAATTTCGATGACATCATTGTCGATATTTTGCACCGGTTGGTTGGCTCCTCGATGCCCAAATTTGAGCTTAAACGTCGTTGCGCCACATGCGAGTGCCAAAAGTTGATGCCCTAAGCAGATGCCGAATACGGGGACTTGGCTGATTAATGCGCCAATTGTCTTGATGGCATAATCAACGGGTTCAGGATCGCCAGGACCGTTGGAGAGAAAGACTCCATCCGGCTTGAGTGCCATGATTTCTTCGGCGGTTGCCGTGCCAGGTACGATTGTCACACGACACCCCATTTCCTTTAGATGGCGAGCGATATTCCATTTCATACCAAAATCCATGGCAACGATATGATAAGATTCCTCTCCACCAGGCGTTGCTTCACGCGGCAAGCGAGCCCATTCACTCAGTGTCTGGTCCCATTGTTGTTGATCCTGTTCTGGAAGCACTTCTTTGACAAGGTCGCGTCCGACGAGTCCCTGGGAAGCTTTTGCTTTTTCGACCAAACTTGCGTCATCGAGATCCTCGGTCGAGAGAATTCCTTTCATCGCACCTTGTGTTCGAATGCGTCGTACAAGTGCGCGAGTATCGATGCCCGTGAGCCCGATAATGTTGTTTTCTTTTAGGTAGTCGCTGAGCGTACCTTCGGCGCGAAAGTTGCTTGCGATGCGGCTGTTTTCGCGGACGATGAATCCAGATAATTGCGGTTTACCACTTTCGACATCATCCGAGTTGACACCATAGTTGCCGATTTCAGGGTACGTCATCGTCACGATCTGGCCACAGTAACTGGGATCGGTGAGAATTTCCTGATATCCCGTCATCGAAGTATTGAAGACAACCTCGCCGTCAATTTCTCCGGCGGATCCAAATGACTCGCCCGTAAATACAGTTCCATCTTCAAGTGCCAGCTTTGCAGTCTGTGTCATGATCTATCCATTATCATTTCAAAAAAACTGATTGGTGCCTCGGACATCAAAATAATGCCAGAGAATGATTTCAAACCTGAGTGCTGCTCAAGGTGACAGGCCGAACGTTCCGATACTTTAGTTGTGGCTGTGGGTCCACAGAGCTTGCATGGATGCAATGCCCTGTTTCAGTCCAAAGAATGGGTTTCTGTTTCGGCGAACAGGAGCCCATTCATTTTTTATGCCTCGCGAACAATCGCCAAGCAACTGCGCTTCATTTGGAAAGAGATTATAGTGTGTTCGTCGCTTGGAGAAAAGTATCTTTGGGAAGAACGAATTATCATTTTAGAATTCAGCACTTCCGGGTGTTCGCGGGAAAGGGATCACGTCGCGAATGTTTTGCATTCCCGTTGCAAACTGCACAGCGCGTTCCAGTCCCAAGCCGAACCCAGCGTGCGGTACAGTGCCATATTTTCTGAGGTCGGTGTACCACCAGTATTCCGCGGGATCAAGGTCCTGTTGTCGCATACGGTCCTCTAAAACATCCAAGCGTTCCTCACGTTGGCTGCCACCAATGATTTCACCTACATTAGGCACCAATACATCCATCGCTCGAACGGTCTTGCCGTCGTCATTGACTCGCATATAAAACGGTTTAATCGTAGATGGATAGTCGTACAGGATCACAGGTCCTGAAAAATGTTGTTCGGTCAAATATCGTTCGTGTTCACTTTGTAGGTCACATCCCCACTCGACTTGATAATCAAACTTCTGTTCGCTCGCGACCAGGATATCAACTGCTTCGGTATACGAAAGACGAGTAAATTCGGATGTCACAACTCCTTGCAGCGTTTCCAGCACTGTGTCATCGATATGTTGGTTGAAAAACGCCATATCTTCAGCACAATCTTCGAGTACGTCACTGAACATTTGTTTAAGAAATGCTTCGGCCAAATCCATATTGCCGTTGAGATCACAGAATGCCATTTCAGGCTCAACCATCCAGAATTCAGCTAAATGCCTAGACGTGTTTGAGTTTTCGGCGCGAAAGGTTGGTCCGAACGTGTAAACGTTACCCAGTGCAGTCGCATAGATTTCTGCTTCCAGTTGACCGCTTACCGTCAGAAAGCTCGGCCGATCGAAAAAGTCTTGTGTGAAGTCCACGCCGCCTTCGTCGTTGCGGGGAGTATTGGCGGGATCGAGTGTCGAGACGCGAAACATCTCTCCCGCACCTTCACAATCACTGGCGGTGATAATTGGAGTATGCACGTACAGAAAACCACGGTCTTGGTAAAAATCATGAATCGACTTACAGATGCGGTTACGAACTCGGGCAACTGCTCCAAACGTATTGGTTCGCGGTCGCAGGTGCGCCCATTCGCGTAGTTTTTCAAACGAGTGCCGTTTTTTCTGCAGCGGGTATTGTTCAGGATCTGCCCAACCGTGAACTTCCACCTGCGAAGCCAATATTTCGGTAGCTTGTTTACCACCGGATTCTTTGATTTCACCGGAGACACTAATACTGCAGCCAGCCGTCAAACGCGTAATCTCGGATTCATAGTTTTCTAGATCTGCATCTGCAATGATCTGCAAATTGGCCATACAGGAACCATCATTGATTTCGATGAAGCTAAATCCGCCCTTACTGTCGCGGCGAGTGCGGACCCAGCCTTGGATCAGAACTTGCGAGCCGATCGCTTCTGTTTGTCGCGCTGCTAAAACTGTCATCTTTGACATGCTGTTACCTTGGTAATCTATTGGTTATGGATTTGGCGATATCATTTCGAAGTCGATTCGTCATCGGCGCCATCTTCGAGAACTTCTGCTCCTTTAAAGGACTTGCCTAGTGCGATTACTCATTGTCGATTTCGACATCGATAATATCATCTTCCTCGCTAGTAGTGGCATCGTCTGGTAGGGCATACGCTGGTTCAGACGCGGTGTCATCTGCTTCGGGAGCATCTTTACCTAAGCGTTGGAATGCTGTCACTGCAACGGAGGCTAGGAATATGACGCCCACACCAATAACAACTTTACCGGCAATCGGATGGCTTGCTTTGTCATAAATCGCCACAACGGCAGCAGCGATTGCTCCCAAACCCGAAAATCCCATCAGCACGTTCCAGATGATTAAGCTGGTACCTCGAGGTTTTTCCGCGCCCATGACTTTCGTACTATTCATCATTAACATGAACGTGGTATAGGCAATTGGCAGCAGCATCATGCCAAATGCAGACACTAAAATAGCGAGCCACATTTTGGCATCGCCGTCCCACACAAGCCACCAGGATGCACCAACGGCACCTGCAATCAAACACCCAATGACGTGTTGGCGTCCGCCTTGTTTTTTACCAAGCAATTCACAGAATGCGTAGCCGTTGATTAACATCAGAATGATAATGGATGAAAATCCCATACCGAGAACACCGATGCCAAATACTAAATTTGCTCGTCGTTCCCCTAGCAACGGAGAGAGTGATTTTGAAAGTTGAAAAGCATTACGTTTTACAAGTGATGCCGCGATTCGTTTTTCTGCTTTGGGTAATCCAGCAATCATCACTTCTTTTTCTTCAACAGTAAGTGTTTTGGTTGTTGGATCAAGTGCATCCAGTCGTGCGATGAGCGACTTGCTGGCATTACCGTAAAGCGGGCTTTGCTTCATCACAGCAATATCACCGCTGCCCAATTGCTCATCCATTTCGCCGTGGAACATCGAGCCGGCAGCAATAACGACACAGCTGGTAACCAGAACGTACGGAATAGCCATTCCCGTAGAGAGGTCAAATTTTGCTAGGCCACGAAATGTTTTATCCCAACCCCGTGATAGCATCGAGTAGGGAAGCAAGAAAGTCATATTAATGCCAACTGCGGTTGCGGCGGCGCCAATCATCACATCACGTTGTGACTGTACAACTTTTTCACTCCAAAACTGACCCACGTCTGGCGCGAGATTGCTAACAAACCCTGCAACTTTCCCTGCGGGTTGAGTCCATTGACTGAGGTCGGGAATGAAACCACTTAGTATCGATCCCCAATCCAATGCTCCGCTGGTACCCAATAAAAGGACCACGCCAAAAAAGGCACAGACCACGACGGCGACCATTATTTTCAGTGTCCAGTCAAAAGCCTTAGCCGCAAGTCCTTGTTGACTACTCAGATAAACCATACCGCCGGCAATTGCGAGCAATACCAGCGAGATGCCGATTTTATAACCATACATTTTGTCGCCAGCAGCCACTGCGTCTTTATATTGATCGGAGTTACCAAAACCGATGAGGTTTTTTTCCAGTGCTTCAAAGCAAAGCGCAAATTGAGGCATACACCAGATCATATTGGCAGTGATGGTTGCGAGCAGCCAACCCCAACCAAGTGCTGGGTTGATGTGTTCATTGATTAACGGAAAGGGGCGCTTACCGGTCGACAACGTGACATAACTGATGGCGCTGAGCATAATCACGCCCATGATGATTGCCATGAGCTGCAGCCACAGCATGTCGGTTCCGCCTAAGACGCCCAAGAACAGAGCACCCGAGAGTGAGCCGCCGCCAAGCGTAATAGCGCTTTGCAACCAACCTGGTCCAGACAACTTTGTGTACGCACCAATTGTGGCGCCGAATCCTTTATCTTTCGCTGCCAGAATCATCGCGCGGTTGGTTTGGATCTGTTGGTCGTTATCAGACATTGTTAGTTTCCCTATTGGGTTTTAATAAAAGTGAATCAATAGATATAAGTGATCCTTCGATCACGACATAAATGCATCTACAAGTTTATAAGCCGTTGGCTGCCAAGTAGCGTTCCGCATCGAGCGCCGCGGAACATCCGGTGCCAGCGGCGGTGACCGCTTGGCGATAGTAGTCATCCGCCACATCCCCAGCAGCAAACACTCCAGGGACACTAGTATTTGTGCGATGGCTTTCGGTCCAAGTAACATATCCTTTTTCGTTGATGTCCAGCGCGCCGTCAAGGAACGGTGTGTTGGGCGTGTGCCCGATGGCAACAAAGAAGCCGGTTGCGGCGACTTCGGTAATCGTGTCATCCACAGTGCTTTGTAATTTAGCGCCGGTAACACCTGTTTCATCATTACCGAGGACCTCAATACATTGTGAATTCCAAATGACTTCGATTTTAGGATTATCCAGTGCCCGCTGGGCCATGATCTTGGACGCTCGCAATTCGTCACGACGGTGAACCAACATGACTTTGGTGGCGAATTAGGAGAGATAATCGGCTTCTTCAACAGCAGAGTCTCCGCCGCCAATCACAATCAGGGGCTGATCTCTAAACCGAGGCAACGCTCCGTCACAAACGGCACACGCGCTGACACCGCGGTTTTTGAAATTATGTTCGGATTCCAGACCCAGATAGTTTGCACTCGCGCCGGTGGCGATAATCACCGAATGCGCTTCGGTGACTTCACCACTGAGAGCGGTCAACTTGAATGGTCGTACATCGAAATCGACTGAGACAATATCGTCGGTGATGACGCGTGTGCCGAAATTTAACGCCTGTTGCTTCATGAGTTCCATCAACTCCGGTCCACTGACGCCTTCCTTCATGTGCGGTGCCATATATTGACGGCGCGATTTTTCAA
>Ga0114993_10004169_pt1 | contig 14521 bp, 10 predicted proteins | sample ArcticOcean_MG_C_FD_87042 | JGI IMG/M metagenome (GOLD analysis project Ga0114993, IMG submission 87042) | Marine microbial communities from western Arctic Ocean - ArcticOcean_MG_CB2_150 | ecosystem: Environmental > Aquatic > Marine > Oceanic | place: Arctic Ocean: Canada Basin | collected...
CTCGTGTGCGATCTCGGAGGCGATTTCGTCCCACATCACCATCGCGTGACGCTGGGCGTTTGACTTGGTGACGACAGTCAGCAGTCGGCGTGGTCGTGAGCGGGCCAGCTCGAATGCGAACCGCATGATCCGCTCGACGCCCGGTCGGGTGAGAATGGTGACGTCGGTTGCAGTTTCCAGCGGTGAGCCCTCATGGACGCGACCGCCGACGCCGGCGTACTCACCTTCGGAGTTCTCTCTCACGATCACCCAGTCGATGTCGCCGGTTCCCGCCTCACGAAGGGGTGAGACCAGGCCGGGGAGCACTCGGGCCGGTCGGACGTTCGCATACTGATCGAAGGATTGGCAGATTGCGAGCCGTAGTCCCCACAGGGTGATGTGGTCTGGGATCTCCGGATGGCCGGCGGAGCCGAACAGGATCGCATCATGGTGACGGATCTTGTCAAGGCCACCTTCGGGAATCATTAGGCCGTATTTCAGCTGGTGCTCGCCGCCCCAGTCGAACCAGTCGAACCGGACCTTGAACCCACCGTCCCAGCGCGCCACCTCCTGCAAAGCCTCGACTCCGGCTCCGATCACCTCGGTGCCGATGCCATCGCCAGGAATCGCTGCGATTCGGTAGGTCTTCATTTGAACTGGTAACTCCGGGATTCGGGGTTTCGCCGGAAGCGAACATCAGGTCCTGGTGGTGACGAGCGTAGGGGCAGTTTCCCTTTGTCCTCAGTTGCGCTGTGTCGAATTGTCGCGCTCGAACGACATGGGCGCGGTCGCGTACTGGGCGGTCGCGTTGAGCCCGGGTGCTCTCTTCGGCGGGGCTGTCAGGTTGAATCGGATGTTGTAGCGCAAGAGAGTTTCGATGATCACCCGCATGCTCATGCGGGAAAACGATGCCCCGACGCAGAGGTGCGGGCCCCGCCCGAAGGCCAGGTGTGGGACCTTTGTGCTGCGCGTGACGTCGAAGCGGTCCGGATCGGTCCAGACCGACTCGTCCCTATTTGCTGAGGCGTACATGAGCAGCAGTCGGTCGCCAGCATTGATGGGCTGCCCTGCGAGGGTGGTGTCCTCGGTCGCGACGCGGCCGATGGTCGGAGCGGACGGCTCCCACCGGAGGATCTCCTCTACGGCGTTGTCGACGCTCACTTCCCCGGACTGGATCCGGGTCCACTCGTCGGGGTGCTGTGCGAAGGCGACCAGCCCGCTAGTGACCATGTTTCGCGTGGACTCGACGCCGGCGACAACCAGATCGCAGACGAGTTCGAGCAGGTCGTCGGTGTCGACCTCGTCGGTCAGCTTTTGCTGGTCGCGCAACAGGCAAAGCGTGCCGTGGTGACTGTCCGCGTCGAGCAGATCGTGCAACACGGTCCACATCTCCGATGCCGCCTCGGCGCCGGCTTGCATTCTCTGGGCGGTGTCGCCCGAACCGGGAGGCTCGATTGCCTCGGACCATCGTCGTAGCGAGCCGGCGAACTCCAGAGGGAGCCCGAGAAAGCAAGCTATTGCCGCGGCAGCCAGCGGCGCGCTCACGATTTCGTCGACCTCGCCTGTCGCCCCCGCGGCGAGGCCGCGTCCGAGGTCGTCGACGAAGGGCGAGAGGCCTTCCTCGATCGCCGGTACCGCTTTGGCTCCGAACTGCCCAGTTCTCATGACCATCTTCCGAAACACGGTGTGGAAGGGCGCATCGTTCGTGATCAGGTTTCGTGCCGTAGGTGGCGGGAACTCGGCGTCCTCGCTAAAGCGCATGAAGTGCTCGATGTCCTGGATCCACGCCACCAGCTGGTTATTACCAAGGGAGGAGAACCGCTTTGGGTCGGTGAACGCGGTGTGAACCGCCTCGTAGCTGGTCACCGCCCAGAATCCGGTGGGCTCTATCCAAAATACGGGCGCCTCACGACGCAGGCGCTTAAACACGGCGTGCGGGTCATTGGCGTAGAATGCCGGGTCGTCGAGACGCGCTAGAACGGTCAGCGACTCGATCTCATTCATCTGTTATCCCTCACGTCCCGCTCGACCTTCATGCTATCTTAGGATCCTAGGCTGTGGGTATCGCCTGCGCAAGACAATGGGAAGGAATGAATTATGGCAGAGGTCCCGTACCACAAGGCGGCCGACCCGGAAGTGCAGGCGTCGGGACTCCCCGGCAACGATCGGACCAACCACGAGGCGATGCTGGCCTACGTCAAGGCGAGCGAGTCCGACGACCCGACGGATCGTTTGCCGTTCTGGGGGGAGAACGTGGTTCTCGACGACTGGCTGGTCCCCGGGGAGAAGCTCGTCGGTCGCGATGAGGTGTTGGGAGCGGCGTGGGAAGGGCTGCCGGGCAGTCCGCTTGATGCGTTGACCGAGGTCCGGGCCGAGATCCACCAGACGATCATCTCGGGCAACGTCCTGGTCACCATGGGCCACTTCACCGCCCGGTTCGTCAAGGACGTCAAATGGTCTCCGGGCGCCAAGCCGATCCCGGCTACCGGAGAGAAGGTCCGTTGGAGTTTCCGGGACATTTACCACTTCGAGGACGGCAAGATCGTCCGTGTCCACTACGCCAACGACACCCTGACGGTCGCTCGTCAGCTGGGTGTCTTTCCGGACGACGGCTACCCCTGGTAGCGACGGGGTCAGGCCGAGGTCGCGCCGAAACCGGCGGGCGGCGTCATCTGGGGATCCTCCTTAGCAGCACCATCCCGGTCGTTGCTGCGAGGGCGGCCATCAATGGCGCCAGCGCCAGCGCAGCCGAGGGGCTCGCGGCGGCGGTGATCCCAGCGATCCCCGCGCCGATAGGAAGGCCCAACATGCGGACTGTGAGAAAGACCGCGTTGGACCGCGCTAGCCGGCCCGCCGGGACCGACCGCTGGAGCATCGAGAAGATAGAGACATCGATGAGCCCGAGCGACGAACCGGCGATGGCCATGCACGGAATCGCCCACCAGGGCGCGCCGCTGACCAGCAGCAGCAGTAACCCGACGATTTGGACGCCGAGCCCGAAGGTCAAGACCCGTGGCTCGCGGCCGTCGGTGCCGACGGCGCCGAGTGAGAGTGTGATACCGAAGCTCGCGAGGTTGAATGCAGACCACGCTGCGCCAACCAAGAATCCCGTGACGCCGAAGCGCTCGAGCATCCAGACTGGCACCGCGACTTCGAGGATTCCGTAGGCCATCTCGTCGAGGAACCCCGTCAACGCGAGACCCCGCAGGGTCGGCGTACGCCAAGCGTCGCGCAGCTCGGTGAACCCACGTCTCCAGTCGATGCCGCCCGATGCATGCGGAGCGGGCTCGTTCGTGCACAGTAGCGGCAGCGCGGCTGCGAGCATGAATACGCCTGCGATGGCGAAACCCAGCTCGCCTGCCCCGATTCCGATCAGGAGACCGGCCATCGCCGGCGCCGCTGTACCCACGACGCTGACAGTGGCGCACTCCAGCGCATTGGTGCGGTCCCAGTGGCGGTGATCAGGGATAACCGCCAGAAGTGTTCGTCGCCCGGTGTCGCCGAACGGGACACTGAGCGACGTCACACCCACGATGGCGACGAGCAGCCACGGTTCGAGGAGGTCTGCGCTGGCGAGCGTGACTAATGCGAACGCCGCGGCCGCGCCGAGGCAGAAGTCGAGGGCCACGAATGGTGCGCGCCGCCTCGTATCCATGAGAAGAGCGGCGATCGGGCTCACCAGAATGCCGGGCACCCAACCGGCGAGTACCATCATTCCCACCAGCTCTGGCGAGCCCCACTCCTGGAGGGTGTAGAGGATCAGAGTGAGATCCATGAGTACGAATCCGAAGACCCCCAGGCTGATCGAGCCGATAAGGGCGGACATACCCGGCATTCGGAGGAGTTGGCGGTAGGAGGTCCGGTCCGGGGGCCCCTCGACTCTCGACTTAGACGGTGCTTTCCGGCCGTCGTCGACCGTCGCCGGTCTGACGCTCAGTCGTCGAAAGATGTGGAAGGAAGGCATCAGTACCTCGGGCTGGACTTATGTGTAATCCTAGGATTATAACTTTTGGTGCAATGGATCTGATGGTGAGGAGAGTAGGACATGGGTGAGATCGAGGAGCTTGACGACGGCGTGTACCAGCTCCACTACGACTTCCTCGACCACAACATCGGCGTCGTCGTTGGCGGTGAGTCTGTCCTCCTCATCGATACGCGGGCGTCGCATCGCCAAGCACGCGAGCTCAAAAAAGACGTCGGCCGGATTACGACGCTCCCCGTGGAGTGGGTGGTCAACAGCCACTTTCACTGGGATCACACCTGGGGGAACTGGGAGTTTAGGGCAGGCGAGATCTGGGGACACGAAGCGTGCCGGAGACGTCTGGTGGACCATGGTGAGTCCGACAAGGCTGCAGTGCTCGACCGGGACCCCGGCGCGTTGGAGGAAATGGGGCTGGGGGGGATGACGGGCGAAGAGCTCCTTGCCGAACTCGCCGAGACTGTGATCGTCCCGCCCGAGAAGGTGTTCGAGCGAACGGCGTCGATCGACATCGGCGGACGCACTGTCGAGCTCAGCCACTTCGGTCGTGGGCACACCGACTCCGACATCGTGATCGCCCCGTCGAACTCTCATGTGGTCTTCGCCGGCGATCTGATCGAGGAGGGGCATCCGCCCGTCTACCGAGACGCCTACCCGATGGACTGGCCCGCGACCCTACGGTCCGTGAGCGACGGGGGCGCCCGGCTCGCGGTCCCCGGGCACGGTCGGACGATGTCGGCGGCCTTCGTCGAGGGTCAGCTTGAGGAGATCACGCGGGTGGCGGAGCTCGTCGCCAGCGTCCATGCGGACGAGATCTCACGCGAGGAGGCACTCCGCGACAGCCCGTACCCGACAGGCACGATGGAGTTTGCGTTGGCGCGAGGCATGCGACAACTGGACGGCTTGCCGCCTGACTGAGTGGTTCGAGTTCTGGGATCTACGGATGAAACTCGGCATCTACTCGAATGGATTGCAGCTCAGCTTCGATGACATCTCGTAGCCGACATGGAGATCTTCGCGGCCGAGGTCATGCCGAACTTCTGACGCACCAGCCCCAACCTGTCTGCGTCGCTGACCAATGTGGAACAAGGCGACCTAGGATGTTAGGATGACAGCAAATTGAGGGTCGGTAATGTTTTTGCCTCGATTTGACGCTGAATAGCCTCAACTCAGATAGGGACGCTCATGAAGATTGGGATCTACTCCAACGGCCTCCACTACAGCTACGACGACCTGCGACGGCTCTTCCAGGCGGCCGAGCGGCTGGGATTTGATCTCGGCGTCATCCCCGACAACAGCACCAACGGCCTGCGGGGGTACTCCTACGAACCGAACTGGGATGCGTGGACGATGCTCCCAGCGCTTGCCGCCGCCACGACTACGATGCGCCTGGGTCCGATGGTCAGCCCGGCGCGTCGGCGCCACCCCGCCATGCTGGCCAAGATGTCCTCGTGCTTCGATGTGATGAGCGAGGGTCGCCTCGTGCTCGGGATGGGCGCCAGCGACTACCCCCAGTTCTGGCTGCCATGGGGGATGGGCTTCCCAACGGCGAAGGAGCGCATCGCATACCTGGCAGAGGAGATTCAGGTCGTCAAGCGCATGTGGACCCAGGAGCGCGCCAACTTCGATGGCAAGTACTACCGGCTAATGGACGCGGTCAACTTGCCGAAGCCCGTGCAGGATCCTCACCCACCCATCTGGATCGGGGTCACCGAGGGCCGGAAGCTCATGCCCGAAGTAGTGGCCAGGCACGGCGACGGGGTCGCTCTCGTGCTCAAGGACGATGACGAGGTCAACGAGCGGCTGGGCGACATTGCCGACGCCTGCAAGCGCGTTGGCCGAGACTTCGACGAAATCACCAAGGTACTCCTCGTCTATGTGACCATCACCGACGACCCGTCCTACAACTACCAGGAGGGGATCGCTCGACACGGTGCCGAGCTCGAACTGGGTGCGTGGGTGACCAACCGGTACGTCCAGGCAGCCGGACAGGGCGCCGGGGCCAACTATCGCATCACCGGGACACCGGACTACGTCAACTCCGCATTCGAGCGGCTCGAGCGGCTCGGCCTCGACGAGGTAGTGGTCCACTTCTCGTCGACCACGGCGCCGATCGGCGGCGACGTCGACACGGTCATCAGCGACGTCGAAGTGTTCGCGGCAGAGGTCATGCCGAACTTCTGATGGCGTGCGAGCCAGCGGAGCGCTGCCCCTCGGCTGGGGCAGCGCTCCGTCGGCGATCGACGGGTAGCTGACGCCCCTTGACTGCGACGATGAGCTGACAGAGATATAGCAACGCAAGACAATCGGAAGGAATGAATCATGGCAGAGGTCCCGTACCACAAGGCGGCCGACCCGGAAGTGCAGGCCTCGGGACTCCCCGGCAACGATCGCACCAACCACGAGGCGATGCTCCGCTACGTCAAGGCGATGGAGTCCGACGACCCGACGGATCGTTTGCCGTTTTGGGCGGAGAACGTGCGCTTCGACGACTGGATGGTCCCCGGGGAGAAGCTCGTCGGTCGCGATGAGGTGTTGGGAACGGCGTGGGAAGGGCGGCAGGGCAGTCCGCTTGATGCGTTGACCGAGTACCGGGCCGAGATCCACCAGACGATCATCTCGGGCAACATCCTGGTCACCATGGGCCACCTCACCGGCCGGTTCGTCAACGACTACATCACCAAGCCGGGCGCCAAGCCGATCCCGGCGACCGGAGAGAAGATCCGTTGGAGTTTCCGGGACATTTACCACTTCGAGGACGGCAAGATCGTCTGTGTCCACTACGCCAACGACACCCTGACGGTCGCTCGTCAGCTGGGTGTCTTTCCGGACGACGGCTACCCCTGGTAGCGAGGGGCCCAAACGTTTGGGCAACTGAAGAGATGCCGATGCGTCGCACAGTAGGCGTCTCCCGCTCAAAGCGTCCTCCGAGGAGTTCATCCCCGGCTTGGCCAGCGTCGCGGACGCCGTCCACACCAGTGGACCGTCAACGGTTGTCCCCGGTTTCCCGGACTGACATAGGAAGTTAGGATGATAGGCAGCGAGGCCAGCCATGGGAGTGCGCCCGGTTTCGAACTCGGATCGGCGTCACAGCCAGACAGGAATCTCCAATGAAACTCGGCATGTACTCGAATGGATTGCACCTCAGCGTTGATGACATGAAAACGCTTTGGCAGACAGCTGATCGCCTCGGCTTCGACGCCGGCTTCATCTGTGACAACGCGACGAATGGTCTTCGCACGTTCCCCAACCGACCCAACTGGGACACTTGGACTTTGCTTCCTGCGCTCGCGACCGTGACCAGCCGCCTGCGCATGGGGCCACTCGTCAGTCCCTGTCGGCGCCGCCATCCGGCAGTTATGGCCAAGATGACCTCCACCTTCGATGTGCTGAGCGAGGGTCGGCTCATCATGGGCATGGGAGCCAGCGACCACGCGCAGTTCTGGCGGGGCTGGGGAATGGACTACCCGCCGGCCAAGGAGCGCATCGCGTACCTGAGCGAGGAGATCCAGGTCATCAAGCGAATGTGGCAGGAGCCGCGGGCCAACTTCGACGGCAAGTACTACCGGCTGTTCGATGCCGTGAACCTGCCCAAGCCGCTACAGGATCCGCGGCCGCCGATCTGGATCGGGCTCAGCGAGGGCCGCCGGCTGATGCCTGAGGTGGTAGCAAAGCACGGTGACGGATTCGCCCTGGTGTTGGGATCCGACGCCGATATCACGGAGCGGCTGGGCGACATCGCCGACGCCTGTAAGCGCGTAGGACGAGACTACGACGAGATCACGAAGGCGCTCCAAGTCTACGTGACCGTAACCGACGACCCGAACTACGACCATGGAGAAGGAATCGCTCGCCACGGTCGTGAGCTCGAGCTGGGCGCGGAAATGACCGCGAAATACGTCCAGGTAGCCGCGGGCGGGTCCTTGGCGGAAAACGGGTCCAATGCGCCGACCTATCGGCTCGTCGGGTCAACCGACAAGATCAGTGAGGGCCTCGAACGCTTGGGTCGTCTTGGTCTGGACTATCTCATCATCCACTTTACCTCGACCAGCGCTCCGATCGGAGGCGACATCGAGGCGGTGGTAGCCGACATGGAGATCTTCGCGGCCGAGGTCATGCCGAACTTCTGACGCGTCAGCGGCGGTAACTGAGCGCAGCCGCCGCGTAGGGCTGGGTGGTGCTGACACCCAGACGATCCGCTCAGATGTCGCTGCGGTGGATACGAAACGAGAACTGGAGCTGGTCGCTTCGGCAGAAGGTCCGCGAGAAGGCGACCGGTGATCGGTCCAGGCCGAGGTCGACGCCGCTCAAGGCGAGGATCGGCGTGTTCGGTGGGATCTGGAGGAGGCCGGCTTGCCAGTCATCTGCAGTGACAGCCTCGAGGGTCATGTTCGACTCCACTGTGAACAAGCCGTATTCCTTCGTGAGTTGAAGGAGCAGTTCCGGGCCGTCCTCTTTGATCGTGGGTATTTCGCCCTTGTTGGCCAGCGCCGATAACTGATCCGATGCGTCGGGACGGACGTACATCTGCACGATGTTCGAAGGGACCTCGTGGATCATTTCGACGCCGGTGATCTCGAAGAGCAGTTGGTTTGGTTGGACTTCGAGGATCTGACCCATCAGACCGCCGGCTTCGCCGAGTCGGGCGTCGATGATCGTCTTGAGAAGCGGCGGCTGGACGCGCCGGCGCCGGGTGCCCCATGCAGGGAACTGAGACTTGATCGCTTCGAACTCGAACTTCGGCTCGGTGACAAGGGTTCCCTTCCCCTTGACCCGGAAGACGATTCCCTCGTTCTGGAGGATATCGAGCGCCCGACGAATCGCCGTTCGGCTGATGCCGAACATGGAGATCATCGTGGCCTCGGATGGGAGGAGGTCGCCTGGTTTCCACAGTCCGTGTTCGATACCCTCTCGAAGAATCGACTGAAGCTGGTGGTAGTAGGGGATCGGGCTACTGCGGTCGATCATCCGGATTGCAGATGACTTGATGTGGCTTTTGGGAGTGCTTGGCACGCTGATGTCCTCCCTTTGAATGTGTTGTGTGGTTAAATCGATGATGCTGGGATCTTGGAACTATACGGCGAGCCTACGGGGCGTTTGTGCTTGGGACTGCAAGCGTCTGACCACGTACTCACCCAAGTTCGAGCCGTGCATGCAGGCCACCAGCCAGGCCGCGATCATTTACGCGTCCGGGTAATATGAACTGAGCATCGCCAACGAGTGAAGGGGACTTTTAGCGTGAAGAGTCGAGTCAATCGGCCGTTTGTGGGCATACCGTCGTTTTTGCGTGCTCCGATTTGTGACGATATCAACCAGCTGGACTCGGATATCGCGGTGTTGGGAATACCGACTGATGAGGGCTCGCCGTTTATGGCCGGTTCACGTTTCGCACCCCGTGCACTGCGCGAACATTCGCTACGGTTCACCGACGGTTCATCGGGTTATTACGACCCGGAGACGCGTCAAGAATATCTCACCGATGAGATCAGCAACATGCGCATCGCCGATGTCGGCGATGTGGATGTGCTATCCACGAATGTGGAGCGTACGTTCGAAAACATTACGGAAGCCGTGCGTGAAATACTGCAGCGCGACGCCATGCCCGTCGTTCTAGGGGGCGATCACGGTATCACCTATCCTGTCGTGCGGGCCTTTGAAGAGCCCATGCACGTGATGCATTTCGACGCACACCTTGACTACGCACCGTTCATTCACGACCTGCGCTTTACCAATGAACACCCGTTTCGCCATATCAGTCCCATGCCGCACGTGTTGAGCCTCACGCAGGTGGGCATCCGCAGCCTGCGCAATACGCACACGATGATGGAGGACTCACTCGGCGACGGCAACGATGTGATAACCATGCAAGCGTTTCAAGACATTGGCGCGCGCGGTGTAGCCGAACGCCTTCCACGCGATTGCCATTGCTACGTCAGCATTGACGTTGATGTACTCGACATTTCGCTGGTACCGGGCTGTGTGTCAGCCGAACCGAACGGCATGACCTATGCCGAACTTCGCGACACCTTGGCCGCACTGGCTGAACATACCCACGTCGTCGGATTCGATTTCGTCGAGGTGAATCCACAACTGGACGTAGGCACCGGCATCACCGCTTATCTCGGAGCACACACGGTTGTGGAGTTTCTGGGGCAGATCTGTAACCAGCCAAGGTGGCGCAATCGATCATCCGAAAACTAACGACTCCAGGGTCCGACTCGTTTGACCTCGAAACGCCAGTTACTGCTTCAAAGCTTGAACCCGATCGTTTCGGTGACAGGCGTCCCCGTGCGCATAGACGTGCCGAGATCGCCCTCGCCGACCTTGCTCACGTAGGAATGCTGGTGCACCAGGGCCGGATGGAGCGTCGACCAATCCTCGCACCGCAGTTGCCCCTGCTGGACTGAGCGTCTTGTTCGCCGCCCCGTCTTCGCTGCATATCGGATCGTCACTTTTGGGATTATCTGGGCTTCCCCGAGACTTGCATCCGATTACACGTTGTCCTAGGATCCCAGGATAGTAAGGTGATTAATCCGGGACGGGATGATCCCGCCGGTGACCAGGCGTTGTCTCGGCGCCAGCAGGGAGTTGCAGTGCAGTCGAATGAGCAGTGGAGCGGCGTGCGAGCGCTTGAGATGCGGGTGGCCGGAGAATGGATACCTGCGGGTGAACGTGCGACATTCGCGGTCGCCGATCCGGCGACGAGCCAGGTGGTCGCCGAGGCACCGGAGGCAACCGCAACCGATGTCGATAGGGCTGTTCGATTCGCCCGAGCGGTCTTCGACGAGGGCACCTGGTCGTCGAAGACGTCGGAGCATGAGCGAGGAAAGATCCTGATGCGCGCCGCTTCCATCGTCGAGCGCGAGGTCACAAGGCTTGCGAACCTGGAGAGCCTCGACAGCGGCAAGCCGATCGGCGAGGCCCTCTTCGACATCGAGGACTGCGCCGTGCTGCTGGAGTACTACGGGGGCCTTGCCGGGAAGGTCGACGGGTCACTCCCGCCGGCTGGTCCCGACGGTCTCACTTTGGTCGTGCGTGAGCCTGTCGGAGTCGTCGCTGCGATCGTTCCGTGGAACTACCCGATGGGTCTCGCCATCGGAAAGCTCGCTCCCGCCATCGCTGCTGGCTGCGTCATCATCTTGAAGCCGTCCGAGCAGACACCTCTCACCGCCCTCGAACTCCCGGCCATCTTCGAGGAAGCCGGCCTCCCCGAGGGTGTCCTGCAGGTTCTGACAGGCCACGCCGACGTCGGCCGGCAGCTCGTCCGGCACCCAGGTGTCGACAAGGTCTCCTTCACCGGGTCACGAGAGGCCGGCGTCGACGTGTTGCACGGGGCCGCGGACACGATCAAGCGCACGACACTCGAGCTCGGCGGCAAGTCGCCCAACATTGTCTTCGCTGACGCCGACTTGGAGGCGGCGGTCGAGGGCTCATGCATGGGCATCTTCGAAAACTCGGGCCAGATCTGCACTTCAGGGTCCAGGATCCTGGTGGAGCGGCCGATCTATGACGAGGTCATTGCGGCGATGGCCGCAAAGGTGCCGACCGTCCGACTCGGCCATGGCATGGACGAGGCGACGACCATGGGTCCGTTGATTTCACTCGCCCAACAACAGCGCGTCTCGGACTACATCGAAACCGGCAAGTCCGAGGGTCGACTGGTGTGCCAAGGTGACCTGCCGAGTTCACCGGAACTCGCGGACGGGTACTTCGTGGCTCCGACCATCTTCGCCGACGTCGACCGCAAGGCCACGATCGCTCAGGAGGAGATCTTCGGACCCGTCGCAGCAGTCATGCCTTTCGAGGGCGTCGAGGAGGCCATCGAGTTGGCCAACGACTCCATCTACGGACTGGCTGCGGCGATCTGGACCCGTGACATCAACAAAGCCATTCGCACGGCCCAAGGTGTTCGCGCCGGCCAAGTGTGGGTCAACGATACTCAGGCGGCCCCGCTCGGCTATCCGACCGGCGGCTACAAGCAGTCGGGCCTCGGGAGGGAGAACGGCCGTGAGGGCCTTCTCGACTTCACTGAGCTGAAAGCGATATACATCAAACTGGAGGACTAGGAGACCATTGAGCAACTCGCTTCTAAGCTCCCTTGTGGCTACGGGTACGGGTACGTGACCGAACCGAAGAGGCGGGATGTAATCGATAGAGGAAGGCGAGAGTGAACGACGTGAATCCTGGCCGGCCTGAGGTCAACCGCCCGAATGTTCTCCTTATCCTGTTGGATGACGTCGGGTTTGGCGGCCCCAGCGCGTTTGGCGGCCCGTGCGAGACGCCACATGCGGAACGGCTCGCAGCCGAGGGCGTGTGTTACCCTAGGTTCCACGTGTGTGGCCTGTGCGCACCGACCCGCCAGGCACTTCTGACCGGGCGAAACCACCATGCGGTCGGGATGGGCACCACGCCTGAGATGATTCGCGACTATCCGGGCTACAGCGCGAGGCGCCCACCATCGGCGGCGACGCTCGCCCAGATCCTGGGTCGAAACGGATACGCCACCGCAGCGATTGGCAAGTGGCACCAGACCCCACCGCACGAGGTGGGCCCCCTCGGGCCGTTCGACCGGTGGCCGACCCATGAGGGGTTCGATCACTTCTACGGGTTCATGGGTGCCGAGATGGATCATTGGAGCCCCCTGTTGTACGACGGGACACGTCCGGTCGAACCGGCCCGGCACTCGGAGCGCCCGTACCACCTGACCGAGGATTTGATCGACCACGCGACCCGCTGGATCGAGTTGCATCGGGGCCTCGAGCACGAACGGCCGTTCTTCCTGTACCTCGCACCCGGTGCATGCCACTGTCCCCTGCACGTGGCGCCACCCTGGCGGGAAAAATACCGGGGGCGTTTCGAGCACGGATGGGACGTGCAGCGTGACATCACCCTGGCGAGGCAGAAGCAAATGGGCATTGTTCCCGACGACGCCCAGTTGGCGCCGTGGCCCGAGGGCGTGCCCCGGTGGTCGGAGCTGACCTCTCAGGAGCGTCAGATCACCCAGCCGTTCATGGAGACCTTCGCCGGATTCGCGGAACACACCGACGCCCAGATCGGACGCCTGATCGACCGACTCGCAGACCTCGAGATGCTCGCCGACACACTCACGATCTACATCATGGGTGACAACGGGGCGTCAGGCGAAGGCGGCCGGCTCGGCACCCTCAACACCGGTCTTATCGACGGTGGGATAGAGGAGGACCCGGAGCGGCTTGTGTCGTTCATCGACGAGCTCGGTGGACCCTCGACGTTTCCTCTGCAAGCCGTTGGGTGGACGGTGGCGATGAACACGCCGCTGCCGTGGATGAAGTCGGTCGCATCGCATCACGGTGGAAACCGCAACGGGATGATCGTGCACTGGCCGAACGGCCCGGGTCGGGCCGGATCGGTCAACCAGCAGTGGCACCACGTCATCGATGTGCTCCCGACGATCCTCGAGGCGACCGGCATCGAAGAGCCGCAGTCCTTCGACGGCGTCCCGCAGGAGCCGACCGATGGCGTCAGCATGATCTACAGCCTTGTCGACCAGTCCGAGGACGGCCGTCGGTCGACGCAGTATTTCGAGATCGTCGGCAATCGTGCCATATACCACGACGGTTGGATGGCGGTGGCACGTCACCGTGCCCCGTGGGAGCCCCCGGAGGACGTCGGAGACATTGACGACGACCGTTGGGAGCTGTACGACAGCGATGCCGATTGGTCCCAATCCCAGGACATCGCCGACCGGCATCCCGAGCGGCTGGCCCGACTGCAACAGCTGTTCGAAAGCGAAGCTGGTCGCAACGGGGTCTTCCCGATGGACGGCGGTTACTTCCCGGGCGAAGTCGACGACCAGAATCACGCCCCGGCGTCGATGCGGCTTCCCGGCCATGCCAAGAGGCTCACCGAAGAGAGCGTGACCGATGTGAAGAACCGAAGCCACTCGATCACCGCCTCGGTGCTCGTCGATACGTCGGCGTCAGGGGTGATCGTGTCTCAGGGCGGCCGTTTCGGCGGCTGGGCGTTCCATGTCATCGACGGACTACTCACCTACACCTACAACTTCCACGGGCTCAGCGAGGACCGGGTTCTCGCCGGCGAAGCCATCGCTGCAGGGCGGCACCTGGTCACACTTCGGTTTCACGCGAACGATGGGATCGGCGCCGGAGGACGCTGCGAACTCGAGGTCGACGGCCGACTTGTCGGCGCCGGCCTCGTCACCCGGACGATCGCATGGCAGATCAGCTTCCACGAGACGTTGGACGTGGGCGACGACTGTGGGACCCCCGTGACAGACTACGGACCTGCTGGTCCCCGATTCGGCGGCGAGATCGACTGGGTGCAGATCGACGCCTCCGGCCCAGCGAGCGAAGACACCGCGCAAAAGATGCGCCGAGCGTTCGCCTCGCAGTAGCGCGGTCGTAGTTGCCGACTTGGAGTTCGTGCATGTGCGCGTCGCAACAGGAGGTTGCAGGTTCGAGACCTGCCCGGCCAGCCAGCGATGCGGCGTTCAGGCTGTGCGGAAGACCGCCAGGACCGAGAGCCGGTCGATGTGTTCGCCGATGCTGTACGTCGGCACGCGAA
>Ga0114993_10004176_pt1 | contig 14505 bp, 34 predicted proteins | sample ArcticOcean_MG_C_FD_87042 | JGI IMG/M metagenome (GOLD analysis project Ga0114993, IMG submission 87042) | Marine microbial communities from western Arctic Ocean - ArcticOcean_MG_CB2_150 | ecosystem: Environmental > Aquatic > Marine > Oceanic | place: Arctic Ocean: Canada Basin | collected...
AAAGCGGATATTGAAGTAAGCCCAAGCGAATCAAATCAAATTATTTTTAACACCGTTATACACGAAGTAACACACGCCTTTTTTGACGACAAGACAGAAACGGAGACAGCTAGATTTGCTGATACATTGAGTCGCCTTTTGTTTAACAATTTGCAATTCAAAAATCATAACCTTCAACAACTAATTAAAAATTAAATTATGAAATTTGAGGACATAAAATTTGAGGAATACCCAGAAGGCTTTGAGCGGGAACATTACTCTTGCGAGAAAAACCCGAACCCCAAGCATGGTTCCCTGCACTTGGAAAGCTTGTCTTCGCCTATAAGACCGGAGCTTGAAGGTGTTTGGGTCTCAGTGGTAACCCACAGGTATTCACATGGTGGAGAGAAGGGTCGGTATGAGATTGGCGTGTTTAACAATCTTGCTATGGTTTGCCCAGACTTAGATGGCTGGGGCGACACAGTAAAGGGTTGGCTCAGAGAAGAACACGTTGTGGAAGAGATCAACCGAATGATAGAGGGCATTAAGAATAAGACTCTTAGATTTAAGGCTCCAGACTATTTGCAGTAAAATCAACAAACTGCTTGACAAATCATAAACTTCTGCTATATTAAGAACATGACGACGACGAAACAATTCGGTGGGGCTAACAAAAGAGGTTACGGCCACACATGGGAGAGGCTTCAAGTGCTTCCCATTAAGGAGTGGAATGAATTTGTAGATGCGGTTGAGGAACTGTTCGAAAAAGCCCCAGAAGACCTTCTGAGGCGGAATCACGATGATATGCACCAGCCTCGTCTGAAAAGAGCCACAGAGCTTACAGTAAAGGACTGCGAGTTATCTGGGGAACGTGGCGACATCATGTTCAACGGTAAGAAGAAAAAGGGATACCCCAACGGAACTTTTATCCTTGAGAGACAGGGGAGCTACTTTGGCAGCTACAACAAGAAAGACCGAGAGAACCACTATGTGAAGTACGGGGAACCTACAAGATACATCCAACAATTCGTATCTACGCACAGGTCAGGATGTAAATGGAAGCCTTACGATGAATATGTGGTAAAAGTGCTACTTTTGGCAGAAAAACACTTCGGAGATGGTTTTACCGTGATCGATAGTGACGGGGATTGGGACAGAATCAAGTTTCTGGTAGAAAAAGGTGTTACCCCGAACCCAGAGAACGCGAAACAAGTATGGGCATTAGCGTAAAGGATTAAAAATGGCTGAAGAAGATAGTAACGGTATCGTGACTGTAGTTGTAATTTGCTTATCTCTATGCTGCATCTTTCCAGATGCGTGTGGAGACGGTGGAGGTAGACAACTGGAAGACGGCGAACATGAAATTGGAGGCAGAGTCCTCACTGAGTCTGAGTGGCAAGGGATGTCTCAGCGCGAGAAGGCTGATTTAATTGAAAAGGAGATGGATAGTTATGAGTAAAGAAGCACCAATGACCCCTAGAGAAGCAATGGAGACAGTATTAGAAGCAGCAGAGCATCGTGCTGATATTCTTTCTCCGCAAAACGAGAAGAAAGACGAAATCCGAGAAGCGATTCACCTCATGGAAGTTTACATGAACGCTAAGGGGATGAGAGGATATAAAAAAGTTATTTAATATGAAAGACTTCACCAAAACAGCAGCGCGATGCGAAATGCTCGCCAAAGAAATAGTCGGCTCCATGAGTGAGAAGGACATACATGAATTTGCTGTAAGAACGATGTACGTGAATCTGTACGATAAGACCTCAGTGGAGGAATTTAAGCGGACATGGGCAGAGCGGTACGGCGAAAACGACCCTTTACGCATCGTTGATGATGCAGGGGTAGACATTAACACTGGTAAATACGTAGGGAACTGAAAAATTATGAAGATTATTCTAAATGACGGGGAAGTATCGGAGTTGAAGCAAGTAGTAAAGTTCGTGATGGAATTTGAGCGCGAAAACTACAAGGAGTGGCGAGAAAAGGAAAATCCAACCGGAGAAGGCCACGTTTTTCACTCAGCAGCAGTTTTGAGCGATAAATTGATGGATGAGGAGAAGAGTTTACTCTTAGAATTAAAAGTTCGGTTCGGATTGGATGCTGATGTATAAAAATCAAAAAGTTCTTGACAAAACTTAAACTTGTGCTATATTAGACATATGACGACGAACATTGAACTTACAAAAGCTGGCGCACCTCGCCCAGCAGATTCAAGCCCTTTGTATAATGAATGGGTAGCAAACAACCCTCAACGTGAGCAGATTGCTCTAGCGGGTGTAGACATCACGAAATCAATGCCACAATCCCTAAAGGGCATCTTTAACGGTGCGAGGGCCATCGATAGGGAGGGAGTATAATGGCTGTTGAAGAAAAAATGCCTAATACAGCCGAAAATCGGGATAAACTAGCCAGAGACATCGTTGAATCGTGGGATTTTGGTGATTTGGTGCAATACGCAGTAGACCACATAGAAGAGAACTTGGCTAATTGCGATGCTGCTGAATTTGATGAGTATTGGAGACAACAAAATGACTGATTCGAAGCGCATTTGGAGGATTAAATTATGAAAGATTTCAGAATACCAGTTAGTTGGCAAATGTATGGTTGGGTTGACATTAAAGCAGAGTCACTAAAAGAAGCTGCCGAAATTTTAGAAACTAATTCAGACGTTGGTTTGCCAGACGGGGATTACGTAGAAGACTCATGGGAAATAGATTGGGAAATCGTTACAGAGTCAATCGATGAGGAATATGATAGGAAAGCGAATGCAAGCAGACCCAAATAAGCCGAGACCAACAAACATACAGCTTTGTGAACAGGCTCTAGCAAAGGCTCGTCCTTGGGGATTAGAAGCAGAGGTTATGTGGAGCGCAATGAACGGAGCAGTAGAGGCAAATGAACAGGGAAAGACTTTCGAAGAGGCATTAGAGTATGCATTAGGAGAATGGGACTTATGATAGACGAACAATTAGAGATAGAGCAGGAGCGTCAACGTGATATGCGTGATGAGGCTAAACAGGGAGCAAAAGACCATTGCCGTGATAACGGGAGGTTTCACTCCAAAGTATGGAAATATAGCCCCGTAGTGGAAACATACGATGCTTATACAGGGGAAACGTACTACGACTACTAGGACTCTTCTCCATATATAAAAAAGTTAATTTATATGACTTGTGCCATATACGAAGGTTACCTTGTCATATATACCCCACTCTGATACAGTACGACCCACATCAAGACACTAAAAAGCCCCTATATAGAGGAAAACATATCAATAAGCATAGAGAGAGACATAGAGAAGGGAGAAGAGGGTACGGAGGATGGGTATGTCCAACTTTTATTTATTCAGAATGTGCTGCGAAATTTTGCTTACGCACAAATCCTCCTTGGTGAGAAAGAACGGTATGGTGAGCCTGTCTCCTAAAGACAGAACGACAGTAATCGACATTTAGCAGCACATAAAGAATAAGTTACTAACAGTCAAGTGTTAAATAGATGTGAATGGGGTGTTTATAAACGCGAACGCCGAAAAGCGAAATATAGAACGCGAAATATGGATGGCGAAATATATAGAGCCAAATATAGTGTAATTTGTAACGAAGGCCGAATAGCGTCGAATGGAGTTTTAAAAAGTTTTTTTAAGTTTGAAACGGATTAGAGCGAAATAAGGAGGATTAAATGAGACAAACAAAGCCAACAAAAAAACAGATAAAAGAACGCCTAGACATGGCTCGGAAGTATGAGTCTGCTTGGCATTACCTTTACGCCACGCAAGCTAAGTACAAGCAAGAAGCTATACTGAGCGAACCCCACGGGCATATAGGGACACTATTCGCTAAAGAGGTGGCTCGATTCGCGGAGACTAAGGACTGTCCGAAAATGCCTGTCGTATAAAATAATTATTTTATATCAAAGTTCGGTGTGTCAAACAATTTCTTAAAAAGGGCATATTTCTCATCCGTGAAATTCGTGGTTTTCACGAAACTATTTCAGTCTAAGAGTTATCACCCATTAAAACTTTTTCAAAAAAGTTCTTGACTTATCTCTGATGTGTGCTACTGTAGGGGTATGACGACTGACAAGCACAAGCCAATTAAGCGTAAAGGTAGTGGACGTACTAAAGGTTCTACCAGTTTTATGCGCGTTAAGCTTTCTGAGCTTAATAGAGTGCTGAAGCCTGAAGGTGAAGTGATCGTTAATCGCCGTTACGCAGAGACGCTTGGTCTTAAAGACTGCCAACCGTTTGTTGTGACTACGCCGAGTATCGAGGCACTAGCCAATCAAGTGGAATTCACTGTTACGGATTTTTAAAAAAAGTTCTTGACATATCGGATAATTGTGTTACTATGTAAGAAGCCTATGAAAACTAAACCTACAATGTTCCCCGACATAATCGGGCAGGAGCCAGCGAAAAAGAAGCTGGAGTTCCTCGTTAAAGGGTACGAGCGTACCAGCATCTTACCGCATCTCATGTTCATCGCCCCAAAGGGCTGCGGGAAAACCATGATTTCCAAAGCAGTTGGGAAGTTGCTAAAGGGCGAGGACGGTCAACCTAAACCATTTTTGGAGGTTAACTGTTCCACAATTCGGAACCTAAAGCAGTTCTTTAATAACTTCCTTATCCCTCATGTGAATGATAGGGATTGCACCATCCTCTTGGATGAGTGTTCGGAATTGCCTAGGGACGTAGAGATGGCCCTACTTACCATCCTTAACCCCAATAAAGAGAATCGCACCTCGTTCTCTTATGAAGACTACACGATAGACTTCGACTTTCGTCGTGTGTCGTTTATCTTCGCTACGACAGAGGCTCAAAAGGTATTTCACGCTCTGATGGATCGTTGTGAGCGGGTTGACCTAAAGGATTACTCTTACGATGAACTTGGCAGGGTCGTACAGGCAATCATGCCAAAAACCATGTTTGAGAAGGGTCTCTTGACTACCGTTGCTACCACATTGCGGGGTAACCCTCGTCAAGCTCAAAAGATGACAACGCACATGAATGGTCTATTAGCCATGACTGACCGAAAGGTATTTGATGGAGAGGCTTGGGAAGACCTGAAGGATCAACTCGGAATCTTCCCTCTAGGACTTAACTACAAAGAGGTTGAAATCCTACAGCACCTAGAGCAAGCGGGTAATCTTACCTTAACTGGTCTATCCGCAAGAACTGGCTTAACCAAGGAATGTCTCCAGCGCGACTACGAATTGTGGTTACTGAAGATGGGTCTTCTGAAGATTGAGACCACTGGGCGACAGATTACCAAGCGGGGTAAAGATTTCCTCTTGGGGATTGATGTCCCAGACCTAGAGATGGGACTCGTTCATGTAACCGAGAAGATTAAGAAGAAGCCAAAGTCGAAAAAAGTTGACATGAAATAAAGGTATTATATCATAGGCTGAAGGCGGGGGTAGCACCATGTGCCCCCCGTCTTCTATTTATAACAGGAGGAAATATGACCAAACTAACTAAAGACGTAGCGCGAGAGACCAGCACACAAATAAGAGATCGCGGTAAGGATCGAACGCTCTGTGTCACTTTGAAAAGAGGCAACGACAAATATGGTGGTGATTACTTGGAGCTAAGACCGAAATCAACATCGATCAAATATACAGTGCCCCTTCAAGAGATATACGAACTTGGTCGTAAGAACGATGAACTTGCAACGATGAAGGCACATGGGTTTTAAATAGTTCGAAATTTGTTCTTGACAAATACAGTATCTGTGTTATACTGTAAACATGATTAAGAAATCAATGTCGGACTTCGGAACTAAGATCGCAATTTACCTTGAGTCCGATGGGAGTGACGCTCCCGAAATAAAGCTTATCTCACGAGAGACCGAGAGGTACGAAGAGACTAAGAGGCAACTCGGCATTCATGTCGAGAGGATTTCAGAAGACCACCCTGCTGTTGAAGCTATAGAGCAGGAATTCAATTCACTATATAACAACGGAGCTACCAACGGTGAATTGCAGTGGATCAGCAAAGGATCGGGAGGCGGATACGTAGCACGGTTCTGGACAAGTAAGTCTAAGACTCTTAACGCATTAATCAAATCGACGTTAAGCAAACTAATCCAAGATGACCCAAGTAGATACAAGGGCGTCAAAGGTGGGGCTATGGCTGAAGCTAAGAAGATTGCTACGGAAGTCTTCGAAGGCATCGGTAAGGGGTATAAGCACGTTAGCTCAGTTGACGAGCGGACTTTCAACGTAGCAGTCTAAACTTTATTTAAAAAAGTTCTTGACTTATTCTGTAAATGTGATATATTCAACATATGACGACACTATTAAAGTTCGGGAAGGGCAACGCCAAGTTATCAAAGAAGATTGCCACAATCAGTTTACCTTCGGGCTTCACATGCCCCGGTGCATTGGAATGCCTGTCAAAGGCAAACAAGGTTACGGGCAAGATTAAAGACGGGGCAGAGACTGTGTTTCGGTGTTTCAGCGCAAGCCAAGAAGCACTCTATAGAAACGTCCGTGAGAATCGGTGGTTTAACTTTGACTTACTTAAGGGCAAGACCATTGAAGAGATGGTGGATTTAATTGAGGCTTCATTGCCTAAAGAAGATATCGTTCGTGTCCACGTTGGTGGAGACTTTTTCAAGCAAGAGTACTTTGATGCTTGGATTTTAGTATCAGAGCGAAACCCTGATAAAACATTCTATGCCTATACCAAGTCGGTTAACTTTTGGACTAATCGCTTCGACAAGCTTGGCAGGGCAGGGACTGCGAACTTCAAGCTTACCGCCTCTCGTGGTGGCAAGCGGGATGATTTGATTGGTGAATTTGATCTTAAAGAAGCTGTGGTTGTCTTTACCGAAGAGCAAGCAGAGGAAAAGGGTTTGCTTATTGATCACGACGATACCTTGGCGTATACTCAGGACGAATCCTTTGCACTACTTCTGCACGGAGCACAGCCAGCAGGATCACCAGCCAGCAAGGCGTACCAATTGCTAAAAAAGAAAGGCAAAGGCGGGTACAACAAAAAGAACAAAAAAGAATTGGAGGTTGCATAATGGATACCTCTTGGCTTTTGGTATCCTTTGCAATATTCCTAGTCCTAATTCGAAACGACTCATGAAAGAAATAGAGAAATTCAAAAAAGCAATCCGCCACGGAAAGCTATTCAGTAGGTTGACCTTTGGCCTTGAACAGCTAGAGCAACTGGCAGACGAGTATTGCCCAGAATTCCCACACGGAACCTCATTGCTTCACATTGATTATAATAATGTAGACAGCGATGCGTACAACCTTGACCTGTGGGAAGAAGGACTGCTCAAATATCACGAAGCATTCCTCTCTCCTTTGGCCCCTGCTTACCCATCCTATAAGAAGTATTGGTTTCATACCGAAGACCCGCGAAATTGGGGCGACGAAGGTAGATTCCATAATCCAGACAATAAACTATTCTCAAAATAATTCTTGACATATTGAGATTCTGTGCTATAGTAAGGACATGACAGTAACAACACGCAAAGCAGCAGCACAGTTGATTTACGGTACGGACATATCAAGTGTCTGGGCTTATACCAACCTAGCGCAAGGCCCGAATAAGGGTAAGACTCAATATGCTGCGTTCACTGATGAGAAGTGGAACGACATATATCAAGCACCTAATGTGCTAGACCCTGTGTGCCTCAAGAACGAGGATGGATTAACCAAAGCGGGGGAAGCGTTCATGTTTGGTATGGGACTAAACGAAATAGAGGAGGAGGACTTGTATCCTGTATCTAAAGAGGCGCGGAAATTTAACGAGGACAGAGGCATGGGAGGTTGGGATGAGGCATAAAAGATTACGAATCAGTAAGAGTGACGCAAATAACCTGTTGGATGTCCTCCAAGAGTGGGAGGGAGTAATGGGAGCGAAGGAACTCTCTGTCTCGGACGTGGGATTAGATTGGGAGCGTTACGAGGATTTAAGAGCAAGACTTAAAAAGTTTGCAGACAGTAAAATAAAGGACTTGCCTAAAGACACTGAGAAAGTTAATTAAAAAACTACTTGACATTTACTAAATCTGTGCTATATTAGAAACATGAACGACACACCAGAAGAATTCGAAGCAAGAGTAGGGAAGTGGGAAGATTACTACTCGGATAAAGATAAGCGCGAAGCAGAATTTAGGAAGGAAGTATTCCTACAAGGGATTTTCGCAGGGTTCGCCATCGGGGTGATTTACCTAGCGGTCTTCTCCACGATTTTAGAGAGACTTTAAGAGCTTGCCCTTTCAGCCTTGGAGGAAGATATGACCAAGACAGCGGGATCGCAATCCGCATAAAGCTGGGCGCAGTCATGTGGCGCAATGAGGGAGTCCTCATCCACGGTAGATATACCAACGGGTGCAGGGGGGAACCGCGAGGTTCCTATAAATTTAATTTGTGGTGCTGGGTTACAGGCCACGGAATTTAGGTGCTGGAAGCGGAGTAGTGGCCCCTGTGACGGTCTAACCTTGATGGGGAGAGACGCTCCTGAGAAACGCCTCCATAGTGCAAGTAATCGATTGGATAGAACGAAAGTCTCCAGACGATGAAAGCAATAGAGACTGTAAGATGTCTTACCAGTTTATCGCTCGGTGGCGCGAGTGACACCTAATTACTTTATGAAAACTAAAGCCAGAGTAAGCAAGGAAGGCTTTATGAATAGTGCCTCTCGGATTCATCGTGTGAAGACGAAATACAAGAGACACGGTAAGCATAAGAAGTCTTTCATATAAAATAAAATAATAATACAGGGTCGAAGGTAGAACGAAAGTCCCTTCGGCCTTTTTCATTTAATTCTTGACAATACAATAACCTTCTGATATAGTAAAGACATATGAGAACAGTAGACATAAGGAACCTAAACGAAGCACGAGAACTTCATCCATACTATGATGCTGTGGTCTCGGTGATTGAGGATGACGCATACGTTAGAAACCTCGGTCACCCAAATCACCACATCGAAGTTATGGGTGACTACTCCAAAGAACACCTAAGCCATTACAGAGACCCGCATGGCATTCCAAAGAAAGCGCAAATAGAGAGGATTCTCGCTTTCGTAAATAAGCTACCGGAGAACGCAAAGATATTGGTTCACTGTGCTGCGGGTATCTCACGAAGTACATCAACCGGATTAACTATCTTGGTTAATGAAGGGTGGGACGAACAACACGCAGTAATACACCTACGGAATAAACATCCTGAAGGTCGTCCGTTCTGGCCTAATAACATTGTCATTGGCCACGCCGATGAAATACTAGGCACAGACATCGAGGAAGCCTTGAGAGGAAAACGGCGTTGGCATAAAGCTCGCCCAATGGCAATGCAAGATGGAGACTTGACCCGTTAGAAGGGCGAGTGTATAATAGCTAAATACTAACTACCGTTAGTGTTATCCTTCGGGGTCAGGGAGAGTGACGCATCGAACCACTTTTCTTGGCCCCGAAACTTTATTAAAATACTTCTTGACTTTCCCCGTTTCCGTGTTATAGTAAAGGTGTCGGTGAAATTGGTGCGCGATGGGGCAAGGCCCGCATCAGCAGCGCAGCCTGACGCAGGAAAGCTGGAACTCTGGGGGACGCCCACACAAGGAGTGAAGGTGATACGATACTGGTCGGGTCGGGTTCGAATCCTGACATCGATAACAATTTAATCAAAAAAATCTCTTGACATTTTGGTAAATGAGTGTTAGAGTAAAACAATCAGCAGGGAATTAACTCTGCGACTAACCAAGAAAAGGATAATACTAAATGGCTAAACCCACACAACAAAGCACCGATTGGGATTTCACCGTAGAGCGTGAGAAGTTGTACCTCCCAAACGGAACTGATGCTGGTCTTTGGGCGCACGTTCGCCAAGACAATGGTACAGTAGTAGGACACGGCACAGATGATTACGGATTGGTTAACAACCGCGATGTAGTTGGTCGAGCAAAAGATTCGTTCGCCCGTGCTGGTCTTAATGACTACGAAGAGAAGATTCAGGTCTTCGAGGGTGGCAAGCGTATGCGAGCCTTGTTTGACTTCAAGGATGAAATTCTTGAGATTCCGAAGGTTGGCGACCAAATTGGTTTCCGTCTTATGATTAACAACTCATTTGACCGTTCCCTTCGGATTTCCTTCTCACTGGGATTTCTTCGCCTGTGGTGTACTAACGGATGTGCATCCTTGGTCGAGGAGTTCGGTCTAACAGCCAAGCACAGCGCGAAGGTTAATGTGGATAACCTCATTACTGACAACGCTCTCAACAAGGCACTGGATGCCTTTAAGGGGCAACGTCAAATCTTCACTCGCTTGGCAGATACGGAACTCACCCAAGAAGAGGGATTGGCAGTCCTTGAGAACCTCAAGAAGCCAGCCCGTCAAGGTGGAGTTGAATTGGCAGAGAAGAACCGCGAGCAAATTGCTCTCAAGTGGAACAACCCTGCTGAGTACGACCAAGACCGCAACCTGTACAATTTGTACAATGCTGCGACAGCGTTCCTGACTCACGATTATGAGCAGGATAACTTTGAGAACGCGCAAGACTTAAATCGGCGCATCCTCAAGACTCTCTCTCCCGTAGGCAAGGGACGCAAGAAGGAGAATGAGAAGCAGTACGCTGACAGAATTAAGGCTCTTACAATCCTGCCCGTGGCTGATGTCAGCCAGAACTAAAAAGGCTGGGCAACCTTTCGTGTAACGAGCTTGCAGACCTCACCCTTCGGGGTGGGGTTCTTTTTTTGCCAATCACTAATGAGTACTAATGATCGACAATAAAGTTTGAAGATCAAAATACCGAAATACTGATCGACAAAGAATCGAAATAACTTCTTGACAAATACAGGTTTTAGTGTTATAGTAAAAACATAATGAACGAAGACGAACGAACTAAATTCTTCTGGAGTAGTTGGCAGAGTGCAAATAGTGATAAGACTAAATCTGCTCTGTGTTCTGCTTACCGCAATATGGTTTGCGATGTGATGAAAGCTCGCGACCCCGAAATAGAGGAAATAGGTAGCTCGGACATCAACTGTGTGCTGCACGATATGTGGCGTTCAATAAGCGTAATCAATCCAACGACAAAGGAACTGAAGCCTTTAACTGATTACAACACTTGGTTTGAGATGTACGACTACTACTTCGGGGAGCAGGGGTTGTACGATAAACCTGAAGAAACTTCTTGACAAATCCCGTTTCCGTGTTACAGTAAAACTATGACGACATACGAAGCCAAACTACTAAACACAATCCGCGAAGAAATCCTCATCGATTACCTAGCGCGGTCTGAAGCTATGAGAACGAGGGCTACCCTCCACGAAGCAGAGAACAGGAACGGAGCTTGGGTTGAGAAGCACGGCTACGATAATGTGATGCGAGTGATGATGAATATCTCTCCTACAAAGTGGGTTGTGGTTCGTACCGACATCGAAGCTAGGGCAGACAAGAAGTTAGTGGAGGAGTTAGAGAACAGGAAGGAAGCAGCCCAAGAGGACGAGATGGAGGCAGAGCAATATCGCGAGGCAGTCCAACGCTACGAAGAGGCTGGGACATATATGGGAAGAGGATAAAAAAGACGAAAAAACTTCTTGACTTTCTCTGATTACGTGTTAGACTAAAAGTATGAGTAAGACATACGACAACGAAACAGATTACCTCTTCGAGGAAGTGGTAGTAGGCGACCAGATGTTTACAGTAGACGCCACTGTCGGGTACAACGCCTCCCGTGAAGATGTTGGAATCGGCCCCTACGAGTTTTGGGGCGCGAAGGGCAACGATGTTTGCGTCGAAACCCTAGTCGAGGACTTCGGCATCGTGAGCGTCGATGAGGTTAGGGATGAGAACGATGAAGTTGTCACCTACGGCGCGGTAACGGTTGAGGCAGTCGAGAAGTGGTTAGGCACGTTCTACGGTACACTCGAAGGACATCGCTACCGCGATAGCCACAACCCAGCCAGATGGTTCGATGAGTTCATCGAGGGCGAGGCCGAGAGACATCTTTCGGAGTAAGACCAATGCCCCCTAACGGGGGCAACTTTTCTGGCCCGAAATACATCGAGGCATACAACGCGAAGCGTTGGTTTGAATCGAGTGGGCGCGAAATACAGCGGTGGCTACAACGCGAAGCGTTGCTGAGAAGGAGAATTAGAATGATTCTAAAATTATGAAAACAAACACACTACTAAATGAAGCCTGTGAACTACTTGCGGAGCTTGAAGGCCACGCGCCAGATGATTGGGCAAAGTATCGTCTGGACGACTTATTTAACAACGTGATTAAACACGAGGAAGGACAAAATGACGAGACGCGAGACATTGCGATGTCAATAATGGAGGACATAATTGAAAGGCTCGGTTGGGCCGAGACAGACCAACCTGACGAGGAATGGTATCCGTTCGAGTTGCAAGATAGCATTCACGGCATCCTCAACAAAGCGTTAGGGGTGAAGGGTGATGAACCGCTTCCTGCTGATGAAACTGAAGACAGGGTGATGCGCGACTTGCGTAACGCTTACGTTAAGAAAAGGAAAGAAAGTTCTTGACAAATACCCGTTTGGGTGTTAGAGTAAACCTATGACATTAAAAGAGTTCATCAAATCAGTAGATATTGAAATCGGAGCAGAATTAGGCGTGAGCGTACACGACCTCCCAGATATAGATTGGTATGTTTATTACGATAGTGACCTCTCTAGCGAAGAACTAGGAGCGATGGTGCAGGATGCTGTCAGCGACATTAAATATGATAACGGTTTCGCTGGGATGTCTTTACATTAAAACGAAAAAAGTTCTTGACTAAATCACAATCCGTGCTATAGTTCCAATATGACGACATCGAAATACACAGTTTATACTAAATTGCCCCGTAGGGGCGACGGGCCTTCGGGAGTAGAGGTTGCCCATTGGCACACGTACCCGCAGGGTTCAGTCTTAGAGGGACAGCAGCAAGAGGTTAGTGACGGTTGGTTTGCTACCGTAGAGGAAGCTTTGAAGGCGTTCCCAGATGCGGAAGTGGATTTAGAAAATACACGCAGCCACCACAAGCCACAAGTGGCTTCCTGTCCGCCGAGTGACTTTAGTTATTACGATGCTGGTGAATACTGGCACGAAGACGATTATTAAAATTGTTGTGTGTGTTGTCCTGCCCCTTCCCGTTCGAAGTGCCAATGGCCTCGCGGGGAGGGGTTATTTTTTTTAAAAAAAGTTCTTGACTTTCTTCGGTCTTATGCTAAAGTATAACTATGACGACACAACAAATGACAGATTTAATGCAAGCGGGTTTCTTCACTCCGTATTGCTACACTTGCCGAGACACAGACGGCGTTTGCACAGGTAGGGAAGTTGAGACTTGCCCCGACTGTAAAGGCTACGTCAAGCGTCTTAAAGCAGAGAAGATGCACGAAGACAAGGTTCTTCGGGCAGAGTGGATGACCGTAGAGGAACATTCTAGCGCGTGTAGTGATTCGCGGGATAATGTCTTTGAGCTATCTCAAGAACGCAATTCCCACCCGAAGGAAACCCGCCTTTCGGTTGGGCAGCGTAGAGGTTTAGAACCGCACACATTACTTCGAAGAAAACAGTCTTTGACAGAATGGATGTAAGTTTGAAACGAGAGTGCGTGAAATAGATACGGGGCTACAACGCGAAGCGTTAGAATCGACAGGGAGCGAAATACAAGAAATGAACACTACTTTTGAGCAATGTAGCCAGTGCGGTAATCAAGCTTTATTGTTAGAGGGAAACAATGGTGTTTGCCTATCCTGCCTATTCCCTTCGCCACCAAGGGAGCCTCTAGAGGGTTCTTTTATAGAGGGGTGCGAATGTGAGCGATGCAAGAAAAGTGAAAAAACTTCTTGACTTCTTTCAGTCTTATGGTAAAGTTTAGGTATGACAACAAACAACGCAACCGACTTTATCGTAACTACCACCAACGGAACCCGTTGGGGTACAACCGCAGCATCCTTCGCGCAAGTGCGCCGAGAGTTTTTCGGTAAACACGCTGGCCTCAAGATAGAGAAGATAGAGCGAGGCCGTTTGTTCACTTCTGAAGAAGAAGAGGAAATGGACAGGGATAAAGCAAGGCATCGGGCAGAGTAAAAAAAAATAAAAAAAGTTCTTGACTTATTCGTAAACCGTGCTAAATTAGATGAAAGGGCGGGGGTAGAACAAGAAGTCCTCCCGCCACGAGAAAAGGATAACACTAAAATGAACAAAGTAATGACACCGTTTGGAATGATGGAAAATCACAGCACTGCGCCAAGCGCAATGGGCAACCCAAACGCGGAAGTTGACCAGCAGGACAGCGTTTCGCGAATGGCCTTTATCGACCCACGAGAGACAATGCCTTTCGATGTGAGCGATGCCGAGGTAAACGCTAATTATCTAGAGGCACTAGAGGTGCTGGTGATGGAAGAGCCTTCCGAGGACGCCTACTACCGCACAGAGGCCATAGATGAAATGGTATTCTAATACCCCTCACCCCCGCCCCTTTCAAGGGGTGGGGTCTAAATAGTACCCCCCATACAACGCGAAGCGTTTAACTCTTATATCAAAATGAAATTACTTA
>Ga0114993_10004181_pt1 | contig 14498 bp, 16 predicted proteins | sample ArcticOcean_MG_C_FD_87042 | JGI IMG/M metagenome (GOLD analysis project Ga0114993, IMG submission 87042) | Marine microbial communities from western Arctic Ocean - ArcticOcean_MG_CB2_150 | ecosystem: Environmental > Aquatic > Marine > Oceanic | place: Arctic Ocean: Canada Basin | collected...
CTTCACTTTGATGAAGCATTTGCTGCGGGACGAAGTTTGGTAAGCTAGTGGTTCAGGGCGGAATCACTAGCGGGATCCTGAATGCGTTGGTTGCGATGGACACGCCAGGCCCCGGTACAGTTTTCATGAGCCAGGAATTCAACTACAAAGCGCCCGTTTATATCGATGATACGATTACGGCGGAAGCCGAGGTGTTGAGCATTCACGAGACGAAGCCAGTTTCGCAGTTAGGGTTTGTCATCAAACGACAGAATGGGGACGTTGTGTTTGAGGGCAATGCCTGGTGTTATACATTCCATCCTGAAACAGTGTGATTCGACGAAGGTTCTGCGTTGAAAAATCTACTCTATGTAGGGCTCGGTGGCGCGACGGGCAGTATCCTCCGATACCTTATCAGCCGGTGGGTGTTGCGGGTTTTCCCGGTCGCAGGTTTTCCGACAGGTACCTTAGTCGTCAATATTGTCGGATGCCTGCTGCTCGGGTTTCTAGCGGGATTGGCTGAGTCTCGAGATTTACTCAGCTCTGAGCTTCGTCTTCTGCTGATGGTAGGTTTGCTCGGGGGATTCACGACCTTTTCGACATTCGGCTATGAAACGCTCGATCTTGCACGCGGGTCTGAGAAATGGATGCCGTTTGTGTATGTCGGCTTGAGTGTGATTGTGGGCGTTTTCGCCGCCTGGTTGGGCAATCTGTTTGGGCGTTCCGTTTGAATTGTGGACCATTCGTTTGAGGAGTCTATGGAAGAGAGTTTGAAGGATAATCCGTTCTTGGTGACCGAAGGTCTACCTCCCTACGACCGGATGCAGGCTGACCAGGTCATACCTGCTATGGAACGTGTGATCGCTGAATCAGAAAAGAGAATCGAAGCGATCGAGCAGAGTCTGGAGCCGACGTGGGACGGCGTGATGCGACCACTCGAAGCGATGGATCTGCCGTTCAGCTACGCGTGGGGTCCAGTCGGTCACCTGCTTGGCGTCAAGAATTCCGATGACTTGCGGAAAGCACACGAAACTATTCAGCCGAAAATGGTTGAGCAGAGTCTGAGGATCGATCAGAGCAGACCTATCTATGATTGTTTGAAAGCCCTTCAATCCGGCGCGGAATGGGAGCAACTGGACGAAGCCCAACAGAGGGCCATCGAAGGGAAAGTGCTGCAGGCCGAGCACGCAGGCGTTGGCCTGGAAGGAGAGCTGAAGGAGCGTTTTCTGGACATCTCCCGAGAGTTGTCGAAAACCAGTACAGATTTTTCGAACAACATTTTGGACGCACGCAAGCAGGTCGAATTGATCATCGAGAACGTTGACGAATCGGAGGGCTGGCCGACTACGTTAAAGCAAATAGGCGCACAGTCCTACAACGAGGCGCGCAGCGGCGATGACTCAAAGGTGTCGGCCGATGCGGCGGAGGCAACACCGGACGGTGGGCCGTGGCGTATCACACTCGACTATCCGAGCTTTTCCCCTTTCATGCAGCATCACCGTGGGCGCTCAGACCGGGAGCTTTTGTATCGTGCCCAGATGACACTCGCTTCGTCGGGTGAGCACAACAATCAGGGTCTGATTGCTCAAACTTTGAAGCTCAGGAAAGAAAAAGCGGCCCTCCTCGGATACGACACATTCGCAGATTTGAGCTTGGCTTCGAAGATGGCTCCTGGCGTTTCTGCGGTGACCGATATGGTTGAATCGTTGAGTATGCCTTCCCACCCTCACGCAAAGGCGGACCTGGCTGCTCTGGCTGAGCTCGCGAAGGCATCAGGACAAGACGAGCCTCTCCTGCATTGGGATGCGGCTTTTTGGAGCGAGCGTCTTCGTGAAAAACTGTTCGACTATACCGACGAACAGCTTCGCCCTTATTTTCCGCTTCCCCGCGTGCTCGATGGGCTGTTTGGCCTTGCAGAGCGTCTGTTTGATGTGAAGATCACGCGTGCGGATGGGGAAGCCCCGATCTGGCACGATGAGGTTCAGTATTTCAAAGTGTCAGATGCGACATCCGGCCAACAGATGGCGTCGTTCTACCTGGATCCCTACTCACGACCGAGTGAGAAGCGAGGAGGCGCCTGGATGGCCGGCTGTCTGGATAGACGAGTCGTTGAAGGTGAGGTCCGCCTTCCCGTTGTTCACCTTGTCTGCAATGGCACGCCACCGGTGGGAGAAACACCGTCGCTGATGGGCTTTCGCGAAGTGGAGACTCTGTTCCACGAGTTCGGACACGGTCTTCAGGGCATGCTGACGACGGTGAATTACGCTGAAGTTTCCGGTATTGGTGGTGTCGAATGGGACGCGGTTGAACTGGCCTCTCAGTTCATGGAAAACTGGTGTTACCACAAAGAGACTCTGCTGGGAATGACCGAGCATATCGAGACGGGAAAGGCGCTGCCCGACGATCTGTATGAGAAGATTGTAGCGTCCCGGAATTTCCGTGCGGGATCATTGATGCTCAGGCAACTTGAATTCGGTAAGACAGACATGCTTTTGCATAGCACGTTTGATCCAGAGGGATCTGCTACGGCTTTTGATGTTCATCGAGAAGTGAGTGCCGAGACGTCGGTGATGCCGTCGCTTGAAGAAGACCGGTTCCTGTGCGCGTTCTCGCATATTTTTTCGGGTGGATATGCAGCAGGCTACTACAGTTACAAGTGGGCCGAGGTCCTGAGTGCCGACGCATTCGGTGCTTTTGAAGAGGCAGGTTTGACGAACGAGGCGAAAGTTCGGGAATTGGGGCGCCGATTCCGGAATACGATCCTGTCATTGGGCGGTGGGCGACATCCGATGGATGTGTTCAAGGATTTCCGAGGGAGAGAGCCGGATACCGGAGCGTTGTTGCGGCAGACGGGACTCGTCTGAGGAGCGGACAGCGATTGTAAAATTCTCATTGAAAATTGCAAATTGAACGATTTTGAGGCAGAGCGAGTTCAGAGTTCCCCTCGACCCTGTCGCCTTAAAAGACAGGCGCGCTCGGGACAGGCTCCATGCAAAGTACAAAATGCGGAGTGAAGGTCTGAACACTTAGTCCAGCGGATTGCGAGCGGGAAGCAACCCAGAATATCGAAGTTTATGTAACTGAGCGAAGGGGTCGGGCGTCGCCGACTCGGTAGACGTAGATGCGGGTCTTGAACATGTCATCGACGCGGTATGTCTCGGTGGTTTCCAGCCGGGGATGGCGAAGGTGTTGCTGACTACGTAGGTGTCGTCGGATAGTTCGGCTTCGAATTTGGGACGCAGGTTACTCATTGTGCCTGGCGATTGATAGCAGACGATAAGCGTGGCGTCCGACAGATCTATTTTGAAGAAGTTTGCCCACACCAGTTCGAGGTTCCGGGCCGAGCTGAGCGCGAGACGGATTCGAGAGGCGAGATAAGGTACGATCGAGTTTTCGTATCCGGTCACTCTGCTGTTCTCGAATTGTGCGGCGATCGGAAGAGCAAGTGTGCCCCACCCCGAACCGAGCTCGTAGACACGGGGTCCGCTCGGCAAGTCTGCGAGTATATTGAGGAGGTGCCGCTTGACCCTTCCCCCAGTGGGCGACGAGGCGATACCGTTTTCGAGCGTGTATAGAACGATGGAAGCGCCGGAGATGGCGACGATTACGAGTATTGCGAGCGAGAGGATGTCCACGGGAAGAATAAACATCGGGGGCAGGAAATAGGGAAAGCCAAACTGCAAGCGGGAATTGGGAATAGGAAAAGAGAGGCCGCAAATCGGCAAGTCGGCAGGTAGGCAAATTGGGAAGAGCAAACGGCGAAGGCTGGAATTGGGAGTGGGCAGTAGGAAAGGCGGAAAAAGAGTGGGACATTTTTCATCGAGGATAACCGACGAGGTCAGACTTGAGCGGATGCGGCCAGCCCAGATTGATTCGGCGCAGAAACGACGGTCGGCGATTTACGTGCCATTCGGGGCGATGGAATGGCATGGCTATCATAATCCGGTCGGTCTCGATTGTCTGAAGGCACATGAGCAGCTTGTGGGGCTGGCGCTGAAGTCGGGAGGCGTTGTCTACCCGCCCGTTTATTTTGGGTCCGGAGGCGGACACGGTGATTGGCCCCATTCCTATATGGTATCCGAGAAAGCGATGACGACGATTGTCTCGGAGCTGCTGATTGGATTTGCGCGCGATGGGTATGAGGCCACGATTCTCCTGTCGGGGCACTATCCCAACCGAGGTCAGTATCTGGATGCAGGCATCCAGGTGTTTCGAGAGCAGGGTGGTACGATGCGGGTCCTGGCGATCCTCGAGAATCAGCTCGAGGGTGTCGATGGCGATCACGCAGCAAAGTATGAAACGTCCTCTCTGATGTTTCTCGATCCGGACACCCAGGATCTAACTACGTTCAAGAATGAAGACGATGTCGGGGGACCCGATGATAAGGTCAACTGGATGGACCCTTCGTTTGAGGGGCATCCCTGCTACGGCCTGGTGGGCATCGATCCCAGGAAATACGCAACCGATTCAGTCGGACGAGCCTCGTCACAGCATCTGATCGAGGGGTTGGAAGCCTGGCTTGAAGGGAAAGAAGAAATTGTCGGATCGTGACGGAAATCACTAATCCCGGGGCCACCGATCGATTATCTTCTATGATTCATAGTTTTTGGCGCATCGTAGAAAAGATATTTAATAGAGGGTTGGCATGGCGAAGGTGTTGGATCATCTCCCGGAACTCGACGGAGACGAACTCAAGTATATCCGGAACATCATTGAAGATCTGGATGACGATACTGCAGCGCAGTTTGCAGAACAGTATCGGGTGAAGCGTCGGAGCCCGGGTTCGATCATGCTCCTCATCCTGCTCGGATTTGTCGGTATCGCGGGGATACATCGATTCAGGTTGGGTCAGTTTGGCACGGGACTCCTGTATCTGCTCACGCTGGGGTTCTTTTTTGTTGGGACCCTGCTAGATCTTCTGAAATACGAAAAGACTGTTTTTGAGCACAATAAGTTCGCTGCATTACGTGTGGATATGACGATCCGGGGAGACCTGTAGGGAATAAACCACTAAGACGCAAGGCACGAAGGAAATCTGGCTGAAGGAAGTTCTGATAGCTATCGAATCTCCACGAAACCTTAACAAGAGACAGGTGAAATTTGGCGACAGCAAGTGCAAGACATATTCTCGTAGAGACCGAAGACGAATGTAATGGGTTGAAGACACAGATCGAGGGCGGAGCTGACTTCGCTGATATCGCGAAGGAACACTCACAGTGTCGGTCAGGGCAGTCGGGCGGTGATCTGGGTTCATTTGGGCCAGGTCAGATGGTCAAGGAGTTCGACGCGGTCGTTTTCAGCGCAGATCTGAACGTGGTGCAGGGACCAGTGAAGACACAGTTCGGATACCACCTGCTCGAGGTAACTGAACGGTCCGAGTAGGGAAGGCAGAGGACAGAAACAGAAAAGATAGAAAACAGAAGACAGAAAACCGCGGCGGATTTATTTCGTCGCGGTTTTTTCAATATCTCCATCTTTGACGAGGCAATGTATCCTTTTGGGAGTATCATTCGTAAGGAGAGTTCGGCTCAACGTCGACCTGGACCTGAAGATTTTACGCCAGTCGGCCGCAAGGGTTCAGTCCAATCCGTGGAGTCGTGTCGCCGAGAAGTGGAGAGGATAACACCACGATCAAAAGAACGATACTCGCGCTTGTAACTGCGTTCCTGCTTCAGGGCGCGGCTCTCGGCGCCTTCCCATCCGACGACGTTATACGCGACATACTTAAGGCACGAGTCGACACATTCAAACAGAGCGTCGGTATTGTTGTCGGTGTCGTTGACTCGACAGGGACACGATTCGTCAGCTACGGGACAACCCACGTGGACGGGACCACGCCGGTAGACGAGCACACGATCTTTGAGATCGGGTCCATCTCCAAGGTGTTTACGTCGATCGTCCTGGCTGATATGGTCCGCAAGGGCGAAGTCGATTTTCGGGATCCCGTTCAGACATTTCTTCCCCGCGAGGTTACGCTACCCACGAGCGAGGGGCGTGTCATCACGCTTGGTCATCTGGCAACACACCGTTCAGGACTTCCTCGCATGCCGAACAATTTTGCCCGCGGCGTGTCGAGTATGCGGGACCCTTACGCACTCGAGCGTATGTATGAATTCCTGGGCACGTGTACGCTTGTGGCTGACATCGGCGAAAAGTATCTGTACTCGAATCTCGGGTTCGGACTGCTGGCCCAGGTTCTGGCCGATCGTGCCGGGACTGATCAGGAAACACTGCTGGTCAATCGTATCTGTGGTCCCCTGGGGCTTAAGGATACCCGGTTCAAGTTATCAGCCAAGCAGCTGACAAGAGCGGCGGGTGGGCACGATTGGAACCACAATCCGACGCCATTGCTGAACTTTGATGCAATGAAAGGAGCAGGGGCTCTGCGGTCGACCGCTGTAGATCTCCTTCACTTTGTGCCGGTCAACGCGGGACTCGTCGATTCAGATCTCTGGCCGACGCTTCAATTCGCCCATATCGATCGGGAAGATGCGATCGGAAACAGAATTGATGTCGCGATGGGCTGGCACACACTCTTCGCCCATGGTCGTGAGATTATCCTGCACAACGGAGCAACTTTCGGGAATGTGGCTTTCTCAGGATTCGATAAGGAAGCGCGGCGTGAGGTTGTTGTGCTTTCGAATGCAAGAGGTTTCACTGACGATATCAGTCTCTACTTGCTCGATCGGGAAACCAAGTTATTCCGGAGGGACGAGGAGGAGCCTGAGACCCCGAAGGCTGTGGACATAGATATCGAAAAGTTACGGCCGCTTGTAGGCGAGTATGCGCTGGGTCCCAATCGGGTGTTCGTGATTCGGATGGAAGGAGACAAGCTTTTTGGGAGCAACAACGAGGGGCTAGAGATCGAGCTGAAAGCCGCTTCGGAGACGGAGTTTTTCTTTGAGATGGCGCCCCATTGGATCACGTTCAAAAAGTCCAAAAAGGGAAAGGTGGAGGAGATCGTTTTTTCAGCTTTTGGCAAGGAAACTACTGTAAAGAAGCTGGAATTCTATCGGTCTCCTGCATCACGTATGCCGAAGCCGCCATCGAATCTTGATCGATATGTCGGCGCCTATACGGTCGATGACAGTCTCGTGGTGACGGTCAGCCTTGAAGGAGAGCAGCTTTATGTCCAGGTTGAGGATCAGCTGCGTATGGCGCTGATTCCGACGTCCAAGGGATTCTACGCGCATGAGGCTCGCGCCGAGCTTGTGTTCGAGAAGGTTGACGGTGGTCAGGTGGGGGGCGTCGTGATATATCAGGATGGGGAGCACAAAGGGGACAGAGTTCAGAGTTCAGGGAAACAGAAGGGCAGGATAAGCCATGATCGAGATTCGGGATCTTTACAAGTCCTTCAAGCTTTCGAAGCAGCAGAAGAGAGAGATCGATGCGGGGAGCGGCGACTTTGCCCACGCTGTTGCCGGTGTTTCACTGGCGTGTCAGCCGGGTCGCGTCTTTTCGTTGCTGGGGCCGAATGGAGCTGGGAAGACGACCATTTTTCGGATGATCGCAACGCTCATGAAGCCATCGTCCGGATCGATCGAGGTCTGTGGCCACGATACGCAAGCGGAGCCGATTGAAGCGCGAAAGCAGATCGGGTTTCTAACGGGATCGACAAAGCTGTATGATCGATTGACCCCGCTCGAGGTGGTGAAATTCTATGCGGATGTTTATGGCGTGGACCGCATCACATTCGAGCGACGGGTGGACGAGCTGTTTACGACGCTGGACATGAATGACTTTGCGAAGAAACGAATCGGGAAGCTGTCGACGGGCATGACTCAGAAGGTGTCGATCGCGAGGACGATGATTCACGATCCTGCCGTGGTCGTTTTCGACGAGCCGACGAACGGGCTGGACGTGATCACGTCTCGTACGATCATCGATATGATTCGACGCTGCCGAGATGAGGGGAAGACGGTGATTTTCTCGACACACATTATGGGAGAGGTGAACCTGTTGAGCGATGATCTTGCAATCATCCATCGCGGGAAGCTCTGTTTCAATGGGACATATGCGGCGTTCAAGGAGGACTCCCAAAGTGAATCGCTCGAGCAGGAATTCATCCGTCATCTCGAGGAGGCAGCCTGATGATCTGGACGTTACTCAAGAAAGAGTTCCTCGATATCGCTCGTGATCGCAGAACTTTGATCATGTCCCTCGGGATCCCAATGCTGGTGTTCCCCGTCATGATGATCGTGATGGACAAGGTAACTGCGTCAACAAAGAAGACGGCGAGCGAAAAGATACTCAATGTTGCACTTGTCACGCACGGGGGGGCGGAGGAGTTCAGACGTATGCTGCTGAAGGAAGGGGTGCTTCTGACCAAGAAGGGTTCGATCAAAGTTCAGGAAGACATTTCGCTAGAAGAAGGGCGTCGATTGATCGAGGCAGACAGCCTGGATGCGCTTGTGTACTTTGATCCTGAATTTGATAGGTTGCTCAGCGCGCGATTGCCAGGCCGCGTGTCTGTTTACTTCAAGAAGACCACCGATGTGGGGAGAGTCGAAAGTGGAAGGATCGTCGACCTGCTTGAAGATTATGAATCCCGGCTCTATGACAGGCGGATAGCGGAGTTGGGTCTCGATCCTGTCACGACGCTCCAACCGGTTGAGATCAATAAATTCAACCTGGCTTCCGAAAAGGAACAGTTTGCCAGTGTCGTCGGTCGAATCCTGCCCTATATGTTCATCGTGTTCGCAATCATGGGGGTCATGCATCCCGCAACCGATCTGGCGGCGGGCGAAAAAGAGAGAGGTACGCTGGAGACGCTCTTCACGACTCCCGCTACGCGGCTGCAAATCCTGTTTGCCAAGTTTGTCGTCGTCGTGACCAGCGGGTTGATGTCCGCATTGGTTACGATGGGCAGCCTCTATATTGGTCTGCAGTTTATGGGAAGGAAAACCGGGCAGATTGACAAGGCAATCGGCAGCATACTCGAACCTACGACTATTATCGCGGTAATCGCCCTGCTGATACCCGTGACCATTTTCTTTGCAGCCGTTGCCCTGGCGATATCCGTCTATGCCAAGTCTTTTAAGGAAGCGCAGAGTTTGTTGGCTCCGCTGATGATGGTCGTGATCCTGCCCCTGGCGATAAGTCTGATGCCTGGCTTCGCGTTGACGACCAAGACGGCACTGATACCGATCATGAATGTATCCCTTTCGATCCGAGCGATTATTGCGGGAACAGCTCAGCCGTTTCATCTGGTTTTAGTTTACGGGTCGTTGACCGGCCTCGCGTTAATGGGCCTGTTTCTGTGCTCGAAGATGTTTAATCGGGAATCGGCGGTTTTTCGGTCCTAAGTTGACGGACCAAAAGCTGACCACGAAATACACGAAAGCCACGAAAGGTGAGGCCACGGCGGGTCAGGATAGGTGAAACTCGTGGGTGATGGGGCCTGAAGACATCTTAGCCAGACCCGCATCGTCGATTTCCAAGGAAATCTGTGGCTGGCCCGCTCCCGCAGAAATAGGAGCCAGAACACTGATGTATCGCGTTCGATTCGTGCGTCTTCGGACGACGACCATCGGGAGCATCAGGGGTGGGGGATTCCCGCATCCGGCACCTGTGAAGACTTCTGTTCCCGTCTCCCCGAGTGTGTGCAGATAGATGCCTGCATCCTCGTCCAACCCAGCTCGCCCACCAGGCATGCGCTGTTTCAGCGACGTCAACTGACTGAATATTCTGGTAGCCACTATCCTCAGCGAGCTGCCCACCCAGATCACGGGTTTCGAGGCTCGTGGTAAAGTCGCCCCGGTTGTGGTAGATCCAATCGTAAGTGTGCTCGGAATCTGATACCAGGTCACACACGTCGAGTATGATGCCGCCCGGCATCATTGCTACCGTTCTGGTGAAGCTCACACCGGGATACGCGTCGTCAGCAGATGCTGACACGATCTGAATGTCTCCATCGACGTCAAACCGGAGCAGTATCGCCCGTACACGGTTCCTGCGGTTGCCCATCGACGGATACCGTATTGTGTGAGACCGTCGTCTTAAACCATCCGAGTTGGAGGGGTGCGGCATACTGAATTGAGCCGGGGTCGGGCGCCATTATTCGTCCGGCTGAGTGGACGATTAGCCCGAGTTTGTCGGGATGGCCGTGACCGCCTCCGTGTGGGCCATAGTCGAGCGTTACAACGGTGTCGGATTCCCGATCACGCAAAATGGCGATTCCGGTGTCGGGAAAGTTTGCCGATCGGGCGGGTTCGGGCTCTTGCGAGGGAACCTCGTCCTGGGTTTCGCCGAAACAGAGGGACTCCCGCGTTGTTCGGTCCATCAGTTCGAGCACGCGGAGATAATCCGGTTCGCGGTATCGCGCGTAGGCAAGTTCATAGACCTCGCACCGGGATGGCAGTGCGACCCCGGCTCCGCTGTCGTTTATTGGCGGAAGCAGCCCACCGGGCAGGGCGAAGTTGATCGGCGCATCGAACAGGCCCTTGTAGTGATCATCGTAGACGTCGATCCCCTGCTTGCGAACAGCCTCGACCAGAGGCCATATCGCGTGCATCGTGTAGAAGTGGTAGCCCCACGAACACTCCCACCACATTCCGTCACCCAGAATTCCCTGTTTGATCTGCTCGTGCAAACCGCTTTCTGAGTTCACTGCCTCGTTGTAGAGTGTCTCGTCTCCTCCGCATAGGGCGGCCAGTCCGATTGCGCTGTTTCGCCAGCACGTGATGTTATGGATCCGTCGCTTCGGCGCGATGACAACCCTTGCTGCAGGCAGCAGACAATCCGCGCAGACGTGATTTCGCTCGCGATGAGGTCATAGGCCCAGGCCATTGATATCAGCCAGTTCGCTTCGTTCAGGTGTGTGCAGAACACGCGACCACCCGCCTCCTTCTTACCCTGATGATCGATCCATTCGTATGAGAGATAGCGGTCCGCATATCCGAGGACGATCTGCCTGGAGAGTTCAAGGTAGCGTGTCTCACCGGACAGCTGCCAGGCAAGACCCAGGTCGACGGCATTGTCGATGTTCTCCATATGCTGGTAGCGAATGACAACGGAGTCGTAGGGTTCCCCTGTGTATACGCGGTCGCACGAGGGACAGCGATGTTTCGTTGGGGATACCGTCTCAAGCGAGGTGCCGTCGTCTTCGCACACATAGCAGTGCATCGACTGACCCCTTGCGGTCGTCGACGTGTATTTCCGTGATGGCGTCGACCCGCGCAAGCAGACTGTCATAGGCTGACTTCGCCCACTTGTGGTCGTCGATTTTGAGGCGAATCGCTGCGAGGTCATCCGTGTCAAGGATCAGACCAGGATGTTCGAAAGTTTTGATTCTGGTTGCTTGCATTGTGTCGTCCTCGTGCGATTGTGTGAGAAACTCACTACACGAAAGGCTGTCGGCCAGCGAGTGTTAGATTAGGTAAGGGGCTATCTATAACAAATTAAACCTTCTTGCCACGCCATCCGTGTTTGTTCCGAGCCAAGTGGGAACAGAGGGCTGGGAACGAGACCTATAGAAAAAGCCCTCACGTCATTTCTGACGGTGAGGGCTTTAGCAATTCGACTCTGAGGGTCGAAATTTCAGGTGTCGGAGAGCGACAGGCACTTATACCAGACGCCGTCGCGACACGTATATCCACTTTCACCGATTGCTGCGGGATGGCGGTTCGTTGTCGCCTTCCGCCACGCCTACGCGACTATACCACTGTCCATCCTTGTTTACCAGCCCGACATGCTCTATTCTGGGTGTGCTGGCGTGCTGATGATCGTGTGTCATGGCGCACCTCCTGGGTCGGGCACTTTGACGTATCAAGCTCTGCCATTACTATCGGCAATTTAGGATGAGGCGTGAGAAGAATGTCGTACCAAGTGGGTATACGCCGTCTTGATGTGACGCCCCCTGTCGGATGTTTTCTGGCTGGCTATGCGGCTCGGACGGAGCCCGCCAACGGAGTTTACCATCCGCTCACTGCGACCGTCGTCTCCCTAAGTGACGGTGTGACAGACACTTTGATCGTGTCGATCGAATGGCTGGGGTTCTACGATCGTACAGACGAAACGAGAAGCGCTCTCAGTCGGGTAACGGGGATCCAGGTCGAAAATATTCTTTTGATGGGCACCCACACGCACTGTGGCCCCGCGATGCGATCGCTGGATGCCCGCCGACACGGCGGTTCTTCCGTTGATGACACCTACATTTCGGATGTGATCCGTCGTCTGGGAGACGCTTCTGCTGAGGCGTGTTCCGATCGTATAGCTGTCACACTCTGGTCGGGCGTGGACTGGTGTGGATTCGCTGCGTCCCGTCGAAAGCCAGACGGGAAAGGAGGTGTTCTATGGGAACCCTCGCTCGACGCGCCGCACGATCACGAAGTGCCTGTGGTGGTCGCCCGAGATTCGACAGGTAAGGCCAACCTCATCCTTTTCAGTTATGCCTGTCACCCGACGAGTACGGGACCCATTCTTCAGGTTGGCGGCGATTATCCTGGTTTCGCGATGTCTCATCTGGAATCTCAGGTTCCGGGGTGCCTGGCCGTGTTCGCAAAAGGGTGTGGCGGCGATCAGAAACCCCATTTCCTGGATCCCAATACAGGCGGTTTCCGAAAAGCAACGGTAGATGAGGTCCAGGCAAATGGCGAATCGCTTGCCCGGTCTGTTCTCCGGGCCACACGACGTGAAATGATGGAGGTTTCAGGTCCAATCACGATCAAGTCCGTGATGACGGATCTGACGACTGCCCCTGTCGATAAGCGTGAAGTGACAACACTTGCGGCTTCCGGTGCCCCTCAAGAAAGTGCCTGGGCGGCTCATTTCCAGAAGTTGCTCGCCGAGGGCAACGAGCCAGATCGCGTGGTTCAAATGGAAGTTCAGTCCCTCACAATCGGATCCGATCTTGCAATTGTGACGATGGCAGGAGAGATGAGCGTGGAATATGGGCTGCGTTTGAAACGTGAGTTGGCGGGAGATTTCAAGCGAGTTATCCCACTGGGTTATGCGAACGCGATCATCGGGTATGCACCGGTGGATCGCCAGCTTCCAGAGGGCGGCTACGAAGTGATTGCAAACCAGCGTACCTTGCTGCGGGCGGGGGCTTTCGAGACGATGAAGGCGCGCGGTGTCACGTTTACGGATGATCCTCATATGATCTCAAAGATGCCGGACCACGAGTTGTGGATGGCGTTTTTTAAAGATGTGGATGAGAATGTTCTGGCGATTATGAGCGAGGTGAGGGAATAGAGATGTGGGGAAAGAAGATGTGGAGATGTGGAGACTTTAAGATCTAGGATTGAAGATCGAGGATTGACCCTCGGTACAGCCTGCAGACGAAGACGAGTCTGTTGTACAGATGCTCATCGATCACTGGCAGAAGCCTAGGAGAAAGTGATGACAGAAACGACTACCAGGCGCGGGTTCTTTTCGACAGGCGCGGTCGCTTTGGCGGGCGTGTCTCTATCAACTTTGATTGAAGCTCCGCCGATTGAAGCACAAAGAAAACCTGCGATCGGCGCAGATCTGGTTAAAGAGTTCGTAGGTAAAGCCCACGGCAACCTGGAGCGCACGATGGAACTGGTTGCCGAAGTTCCGAACATTGTGAACGCATCCTGGGACTGGGGAAATGGCGATTGGGAGACTGCGCTGGGCGCAGCATCGCACGTGGGACGGAAGGATATTGCGGACTTTCTACTAGCGAATAAGGCCAGAAAGGATGTGTTCTGTGCTGCTATGCAAGGCGAAGCCGATATTATCAAAGCTTCTCTGGCTGTCGATCCAGGTGTTGCACGTCTGCCCGGTCCGCATAGAATTACACTTTTGTTTCACGCAGGGCTTGGCGGCAATGTCGAGATTGCAAAGATGCTTAAGGAGAATGGCGCCCACGATGATGGGGCCCTGCACGCCGCGGTGTGGTTTGGGCATCTACCGATGACGAAGTGGCTACTGGATCATGACACTCAGGATTTGAATGTCAAACGCAGGAAAATGACCGCCCTGGATTTAGCGATCAAAGAGGGTCACACAGAGATCGCCGATTTTCTGAAGGTGCGCGGCCTAGAGGAAACGAAAGGGTAAAAGGCAGAAGCTGAAGGTAGGCAAAATCGGCAAATCGGGAGGAGCCGTCGTGACTCCCCGGCATAAAGCTTACGTGATGCGTCGTTTAACCATCAGCAGATCAAAAAGGGATCGTCCAGTGGACAATCCCTTTTTACTTTGTGGTGATGATACGGTGGACCCGAGAAGTCATTAACCAATGGAGGCGTGCAATGCCGAATGTGGCGTTTCTTGAAGCGTCTGCCGACGCGTGGAATCGGCACGATGTCGACGCAATTATGGCGTCGATGACGAAGGATTGTGTTTTCGTCACATCCGGAGGTGATCGTTTCGAAGGTCAGGAATCAGTACGAGAAATTTTCGTGGATATCATCGGATCGTTCGAAGACTTGAGGTTCGAGGATCCGAACCACTTTGCTGACGGCGAAAGAGGACTATCGGAATGGACGTTCTGCGGAACGGATACCGAAGACGGTGAACAGATGGAGATAGAGGGCTGTGATCCGTTCACGTTC
>Ga0114993_10004187_pt1 | contig 14472 bp, 13 predicted proteins | sample ArcticOcean_MG_C_FD_87042 | JGI IMG/M metagenome (GOLD analysis project Ga0114993, IMG submission 87042) | Marine microbial communities from western Arctic Ocean - ArcticOcean_MG_CB2_150 | ecosystem: Environmental > Aquatic > Marine > Oceanic | place: Arctic Ocean: Canada Basin | collected...
GTTTTTCAAATCGCAGCAGGCTATGAAGACTGCGCAATGACGCCAATGAGCTTCGCAGGGATCCGTCCCTTCGTCTCGCTCTGGACAAAAACAACGCTTATGCGGCAAGCCAGTCACTCTTGTCAAGATTTGAAAACAAAATCCTGGGTAACCGGCAGGGACTTCATGCTTTGGGCGGTGTGCTCCAACGGAGCATCGATCCCCTCTTGAAACGGGAAGGAAAAGCCAGGTTGATCCTCGATCTCGACTCAAGCGCCGAATCCGTGACGAACTCCTCGAAGCCGCAGAAGGCTTGTTGATACACGTTCTCCCGAACCGACTGCAGCACTTCCCGGTCACTCAGACCCGTCAAATGCTTCAATAGAATCAGGCCGAGGAACAGACGTCCGTCCGTCTCCGGACGGCCCAAATGTGAAAAATGCGTGTTGTATTCCAGCTCCAGTTCCCTCCAAGGAATCAGGTTCGCGATCCCCAGCCAGCGGTTGTCTTCTTCCAATTGACCGCCAAACGGAAACAATTCCTTGAAAAGAGGAACCACTCTGCCATCCTTTCCCGAGTACATCAGCAAAATCTCCAAGTGAAACTGCATGCTTTTGTGGGGTGTGCGCCACAAAACCTTGCACTTTGGCTGCCTTCAGGGGGAAGACGGTTTAGATTAAACTGAATTATATCAGATATTTGTGAAGATGCAAGGTGTTTTTCAGCGGACCCTATGGTATCCTCCGAAGTCCGACACGCCAACCATCCCAGGGAGGACAGCAATGATCGTGACCAATCAGGTCCATCGTTGCCGCGACTGCAGCAGCGAGCACATCGTCAGGAACGGCCGTAACCGCTGCAGGAGCCAGCAGTACCTGTGCCACGAGTGCGGGGGGGCAGCAAGGTTCACGCCCAAGCGCGGAGCGCAGGGGCGGGGACGCCTGCCGGGCGGGGGAGCGGGTGCCGCGGGCTTACCGCAAGTGCCGCAGCTTCAGCGACTTCTGGAAGGCATACGCGGACATCCTCCCGGAGGGAACCCGCCGCTGTGTCCGCAGGGAGGCCGGGGAGACCGCGCACATGGAACGCTGGTACAACACCCGGGCGCTTCCCCCGCAAGACCCTCTCCTTTTCCAAGAAGGACTGGTGGCACGATCAAGTGACCCATTTGGTTCATCGTCGAGTACAACCTCTCATGCTCCGAGTAGCACGCATCGGGGCATGAATCTTTATAGTCAAAGCTACTGGTTCTAGGACACATATTGGACTGGGATACAAACAGCCAATTCGTTGATATTCAATAATATTTATTAGATGTCACCGCCGGGTTATAGTGTTCGATTTTTAATGGATTTTACTATAATCGTATGCCACTACCAAAAAAACTCTTGACAGTCTTCTAATTGAATGTTATGTCTATTTTTAGAGAAAAATGTCAATCCAACAGGTTCAGGAGGTACGAGAATGACAGACACGATTCAACAGATTAATGAAGGCACGTCTCGCAGAAGCTTCATCAAGGGGGTCATCGCATCTGCCTCTGTGGTTTCGTCTTCAGCATATTTATTCCGGGGCCGGGGTGGTTCGCAAGCTTGGGCAGCCAGTTCTGGAGCTGTAGAAAGGCTGATTAGTCTTAAGGTCAATGGTCAGCTCAGGAGGGTTGATGTCATGCCGCAGGAGACCTTGGCAAACGTTCTTCGTTACAAACTAGGCTTGACAGGCACGAAAATCGGTTGTGACCGGGCTGAATGTGGAAACTGCACCGTGATGATTGATGGTGTTACAAATTATTCTTGCTCAACCTTGGTTCATTCCGTCAGGGGGAGGGAAGTGACTACAGTTGAAGGGATTGCTCCAAGGTCTGGAGGTTTACATCCGGTGCAGCAGGCTTTCATTGATGAACTAGGCCCACAGTGTGGGTTCTGTACCCCGGGTCAGGTGGTGGCTGCGGTAGCATTTTTAAATCGGAACCCGAGCCCGACTAGGGATGAGGCACGCTTAGCCATGAACGGGAACTTATGTCGGTGTGGAGCCTATAACAATTACTTGAATGGTATTATGAAAGCATCACAAAAAATCTTGGGTATGAAGTAGCAGATTCATTAATCACAAATTCCAGTAATAAAGGAGGTATTCATGTCGTTCAATTTGATCGGGAAAGATTTTACACCTAATGATATTGAGGCAAAGGTCACCGGGAGGGCCAAATACTCAGAAGATTTCCGAGCGGAAGGGATGCTTTTCGCGAAACTTTACCTAAGCCCAATGCCACATGCGAAAGTACGTGATATTGATGTGTCTAAAGCCCTTAAAATGAAGGGAGTGGCTGGTGTCCTCACAGCGGATGACCTCAAAGAAGTCCTAGCACCAGGGAGTCCTATTCTGACCAATGAACCCCATTTTGTTGGAGCCCCTATTCTTGCGGTGGCGGCGGTGGATGAAACAACTGCGGCGGCGGCACTGGATCAAATCAAAGTCAAGTTGCAGCCATTACCATTCGTGACGGATCCCATGGACAGCTTGTACCCCGGAGGCCCTAATGCGACTCTTAAGGGAAACGTTGCCGATAATAAGATCAAGCTTAATGAACACAAGTGGTCGGCAAAGGATTTTGCAAAAGCAGGTAAAGACCAGTTGCCGATGGGTAAGCCCGCTGCAGAATGGGCATACGGAGATCTTGAGAAGGGCTTCAAGGATGCCAAAATCATCCTAGATGAGACCTTTGTTACTGCGACTGGTTCCCACCATTGTATGGAACCACGGAGTTGCATGGCATACTGGCAAAATGGGAAATGCTATGTACATGGGTCAGTGCAGAGTTCAGCATTCACCTTCCCATTCCTTGCAAAAGCGATTGGCGTGAAACCTGAGGACCTTGTTTTTATTAGCGAATTCTGTGGCGGTGGTTTCGGATCGAAGGCTTATTATTATCCAGTTATGGCTATACCTCCTTATTTATCTAAGAAGGTGGGGCGTCCAGTGATGCTTAGAATTACCCGAGCCGAGGAATACTACCTTGGTGCGGCTAGAGCCGGTTTTCAAGCCCGGGTTAAAATAGGATTCAGGGCAGACGGGCGGGTCACTGCGGTGGATGCCTATGTAGTTCAGTCAAATGGTCCTACAAAAGGTTTCTGGGATTACAAAAACTTTGGTACAGCTGTTTCGGTTGTCTATCAGCCTGAAAACATGCGCTGGCGAGGAGTCCCTGTGTTAACTAACACACCCCCACAGGGTGCCATGCGGGGACCCGGAGAAAACCAGACAGCTGCGGCAATGGAACCGATCATAGACAAAGCTGCCAGAGAACTGGGTATTGACCGGATGGCCATTCGAAGGATCAACGCGCCGGACAACAACGGAAAGTATGGTGAAAAACGAGCTTCATTTACCAGCGCCTTTCTTAAAGACGCTCTCGACATTGGTGCAGCGAAGTTTAACTGGCAGGAAAAGAAAAAACTCAGTGGCACTAGGAAGGGGAGCAAAGTAGTTGGGGTAGGAATTGGACAGGCCTTTCACTCCGCAGGTTCAAACGGATTTGACGGACTGGTTAGAATTCTTCCAACTGGTAAACTCCATATACATACCGGGATCGGAAATCTGGGTACTTACTCCTATGCATCTACAAGCCGTGTCGCAGCAGAGGTTTTAGGGTACGACTGGGAAAACTGTGTGATTGAAAGGGGAGACAGCAGGAAAAACCTTCCTTGGAATTTGGGACAGTTTGGTAGCAATACTTCGTTCACAATGTCCAGAACCAATTACGTTGCGGCCATGGATGCCAAACAGAAACTTCTTGATATAGCAGCAATGGACCTAGGTGGTTCTGCAGAGGATTATATGCTAAAGAGAGAAAGAGTAGTTTCGAAATCAGATGCATCAAAGACCATGAGCTTTGCTCATGCTGCTCAGAGAGCCATTGAACTTGGTGGTAAATACAGTGGAAAGTTGATTCCAGAGGAATTGAACCCGATGACAAAAAGATCTGTTGCAGGAATTGCTGGAACGGGTTTAATTGGTGTTGCCAAGGATCAACTCAAGAAAGAAGGCGTGGCACCGGCCCTTTGTGCTGGCTTCGTTATGATTGAGCTAGATGTGGAAACAGGCCAGTATAACATCACTGATTCTCTGGTTGTTGCTGATTGTGGTACCGTGATGCATCCAACGGGTCTAGGTGCTCAAATAAATGGCGGGGCAGTCATGGGTTTCGGAATGGTATCTACGGAACGTCATGTCTATGACCCAAAACTTGGAATCCCAGCTACAAGGGGGTATTACCAGCAAAAACCAATGACGTACCTTGACATTCCATCCAATATGGAATGGGCTGCGGTTGACAAATCGGACCCTCAGAGTCCTTTCGGGTCTAGAGGCGTGGGTGAACCTCCATTGGGGGCAGCAGCATCAGCATTGGCATCAGCGATATCGGATGCGGTGGGGGGGCATTTATTTAACCGCACTCCTGTCTCTTCTGACATGATAATCAATGCCATTGCGGGGCAACCACAATCGCATAAAGTATTGCAAGTAAACACTGAATGATTTAAGACAAAGAAAGAAAGGAGGTGCTATGAATCGAGACATGATGTCGGCATTTGAACTCTTTCAGCCGACGCAGATCAATGATGCTCTGGCGTTGCTGGACCGATATGGGAAAAAGGGATGGGTCTATGCCGGTGGCAAAGATTCTCTGGACTGGTTTAAGGATCGCAACAAGAAACCCGAGGCTGTCGTTGACTTGAACGGGATTGATGAACTTAAGGGGATCAGCGAAACATCGTCAGGTGTTGAAATCGGGGCTTTGACCACCCTCAGTGAACTGGAGCAGAATCCGCTGCTCAAAAAGAAGTATCCCTTGCTGACCGAGGCAGCAGGAAGGGTTGCCAGTCCGCAGATACGTAATGTCGGCACATTGGGCGGCAATGTATCACAGGATACCCGTTGCTGGTATTACCGCTACGGGCTTCCTTGCTACCGTGCGGGCGGGAATACCTGTTATGCTGACACCCCGACTGCCATGAACCGGGAACACTGTCTGTTCGGAGCAGACCGGTGCGTCGCTATAACCCCTTCGGACACTGCTCCGGCCTTGGTAGCCTTGGATGCAAAGATGGTGATCCGTAACTCCGATGGAGAACGAGTCATTCCGGCAGAGAAATTTTTTATCGGACCAGATGTAGATATCGAGAGGATGACCGTTCTCGAACCAGGAGATATCCTCACTACCATCCAGTTACCGAAGGAATGGGCCGGTGCTCGCTACTATTTCGAGAAAGTGGCTGATCGCGGAACTTGGGATTTCGCCCTGGTCAATGTAGCTTTGGCTATGTTTACCAGTGGTGGTCGAGTTAATAGGGTTCGCGCATCCTGTGGTGGAGTGCAATGTGTGCCCCGGCGACTAACTGGTGTAGAAGATTTGCTAGTTGGTGAAGTAGCCAACGATGAAACGGCTGAAATGGCTGGCAGTGTTGCCAGCAGAGGGGCGAAAACTCTGAATTTCAACCATTTCAAAGTGCCACTGATGGAGAACCTTGTTAAACGGGCTATTCGTAACGCCTAAGTTGATGGAAATTTTCCGGATTGAAACCAATGCCTGGGGCCAAGAAATTTTGCTGGGGCTATCTTGGAGTTGGCTATGGCTGTTTTTTGGAGCAGGTATGGGTTTTATAATAGCACACACTTTTTTTATGTGGTTCATTGAGCCGAAAATGATTAGAAAAAATACGGACTGAATGGAGAGCGAACCCGCAACACACTTGCCAGATTCTTCTGAAGAACAAAAAACAGAAAAAATCATCAAGCACATGTTACCCGACAGAATTTTTCATTGGGTAATGGCTGTAAGTATGCTCACTCTTCTTTTCACAGGTTTCCTTCCTATAATAGGTCTGAAATTTTCTTGGGTGGACCCTCACTGGATTGCAGGAATTGTACTGACAGTATCCATTCTGTTTCATATAATTCGTGCTGTTTTCTGGCAGGGTATCCGGTCAATGTGGATTAGTTTCAAGGACTTGCAGGGGGCATGGACAAGTACCCGCTGGGCTTTGAAGTGGTCCGAAAAAATTCCGGAAAAGCCTGGCAAGTATCCCTTATTACACAAGCTGTACCATAACATGGTTTCAAGCATGTCTGTAATCGTTGTTGCTACTGGCCTGATGATGATGGTCAAGATTGATACTCCTTGGTGGGAAAGAAATCCTTATTTCTTTGAAGAATGGACTTGGGGGGTCATTTATGTGCTTCACGATTTTGCGGCTTTGTTTTTTGTTTCGCTTGTCATAGTCCATATCTATTTTGGAGTACGTCCTGAAAAACTTTGGATGACAAGGAGTATGATTCTTGGCTGGATAACCAGAAAAGAATATGAAGCACATTACGATTCAAAAAAATGGGTTGACGTTGAAGATCCTAATCCATGAAAAACTGCTGGGGATCTAAAGTTCTTTCGGAATCGATCAGCTGAAACTAAGTAATTTAGAATTAAAGATGGTACCAAACCCTGAAATTATTCTCGCAGGCTTTCGGGAATCTATTGATGCTATCGAGGAGGCTTATGAGTTTATGCTAGCTTATGCTGCGCAGGGCCGTCTTGATGAAGATTCGACCAGTTCTCCAAATATACGAGAACTAGCGGAAAAGGCTAAGGCAGCTTTGGAAAAATTTTCCCAAAAAATGGGTTTAAAAGAAGAAGAACTCTGTGATTTTGGGGGGGCAGAATTCAAGGAGTATATGATGCTTCTTAGTGAAGACGCTGGTAAATCGCTATCCGGAATCAAACTTGTCTTGACATGCAGGCCTATCACTTCGCAACTGATCGATAACCTTAATGTCTCCATCCATCTTCGAGCTTTGCTGACAGATTTATTTCTAGTCGATGAGGTTCTGAAAATTAATCAAAATAATGGGTAAGATTGAGCTATCATGACTATTATTCCTGTAGATTCAACTCTTAAGTGCAACTCACTGTAACGCCGTGTGCGATTTTTCACGGTTGAGGGACTGCTTCAACCGTGAAAAATCGCACATGACGTCAGGATGCGAAGCCTAGAAGCCCGACGGTGGTGTCGCTCTTGCTTTTGGAGGTGCTGTCCTCGGTTCCGGAAAGCAGGGTTTTGCTTTCCTCCTTGTTACTGGAGGCGTGCATCACCCAATCGACCCCGATGGTGCCGCCCCAGTCGCCCATCCACTGGTTGCCGAGGCGATGCCGACATCCGTGATTTTGTTGTTCACCTTGTATGTGACGGTCTGCCATGAACTGTTGAGGACACTCCAACTGTCGCTTTTGAAAGTCCAGCTGAATGCACCGAGCAAGATGTTGAAGGGGTTGCCCGGAAAGTAGCGCACATATGTCCCTTGGTTGGAGACTTCAAAGGTGTCGCCAATGCCCAGCACTTTCCCGGAGGAGGAGTCGTACTCAGCTCCAAAGGGAAAGGTTTCTCCCGGAATCTCAAACCGCAGGGGCGGTGTAGCGAAGTACGCCCAATGCAAGCCCCACGATCCGCCAATATGCACCCACTTTTTCTTGCGGGTATCCTTGGAAGTCACACAGCTTGTGCCAAGCCCCAATGAGATCAACACCGCGAGCAACACGACAAAACGAACGAACTTAGAGTAGACTCTATCGGTAATAGAACCATCATGGCATAATGTCGGGACCACCGCCAACGGAGAGACTCCCATAATCCGCCCCGACAAGATCGCTCGCCACCGCCGCACGCACCCCCCTCGGGTCGTTGTCCCACGAACCACCGCGAAGGGAGTAATACTCGGCAGAAACCGAACACTTTTGGTTACTCCCGTCATCAATGACTGACTAAAATTTTGGACCAAAAAGTAGCGGCTGAACACCACCCCACTCATTTTGTGTCCATGCGGTTCACACCATCCCAGTTTTCGGCATCCCAGCCGCTGGAGAGCAGGGCTTCGCAACGTTCGACATAGAGATCCGCCACGGTATCACCGGGGGCTTGCTTCAGACACTCCTGAAACTGTGCCTGTGCCTTCTTGAACTGCTGGTTCTGGTAAAGCTCCCAGCCGGAGTTGAAGGCATCGAGCGTGGCGAGCTTCGCGTCACGTTCCTCCGGAGCCTCGGCATCCAGCACCTCGTGGATCAACACTGGTTCCGTCTTGCCCTTGACCGCCACCTTGTCAATCAGGCGTGTCCGGAAGGCGTCCGTCGTGAGTTGGCTTCGGGTGGCCTCGCTGACGAGCAGGGGCGTCCAGTAGAGCTTCGTCAAGCCCTCCAGCCGTGCGGCGAGGTTGACCGCGTCGCTGATCACGGAACCTTCCATGCGGTCCTCCTCCCCAAGGGTTCCGAGCATCATCATTCCCGTGTTGATGCCGATGCCGATGCGGATCGGCTCGTAGCCCGCCCGCAGGCGTCCCTCGTTGTACTCGCGCAGGGCTGCGAGCATTTCGACGGAAGTGCGCACCGCGTCGTCCGGGGAGCGGTCGAAGAGCGCCATGATCGCGTCACCGATGTACTTGTCGATGTAGCCGTGATGCTCGCGGACCAGCGGCCCCATCCTGCTGAGGTAGGAATTGACGAAACGGAAGTTCTCCTCCGGGGTCATGCTCTCCGAGAGTGTCGTGAAGGAGCGGATGTCGGAGAAGAGGATACTCATCTCCTTCTGCACCTGGTCCCCTAGCTTCACGTCGAGGATGCTCTCCTTCTCAAGGTTGCTCAAAAGCTGCTTCGGAACAAAACGCTGGTAGGCTTCTGTGAGCCGCATCTGCTGTTCCAGAGCAAGCTGCTTGAGGTCGTTCATGCGCTGCGCCACCGCAAGTCCCAGCAAGATGAATACCACTAAAATAACAAGCTGGGTGACTATATTTTTGAAATACCAATCGTCGGAAAAAATATTAACAGCAAATATGAGTAGAAAAGGGGACAATGAAAAAAGACCCATTCCTGCCGAGCGACTGCCTCCCCTCCACTTTTTAAACGAAACATAAATCCAAATGAGAAAGGGAGGTATGCCGGCAATGTACAAATGAACCTGCTGTAAAAATCCACTCCACTTTCCATCAGGAGGATTCGAGAGCAAATCAAGGTGTTGTGCGGAGGGCCAATTGAATATCCCTGCTAGATCAATCGACATGATAATTAAAAAGCCCATTTGAAATGTCCATATCACTCGATCCAATAATGGATGGGACTCTTTAAGATCAACAAGTGATCTGGAAAATTGTAAACCAAAGATAAAGATTAATTGTAAAAATATGATTGAAAAATACCCACTGTTCAGGAAAACTAAAGGCAGAAATCCATAATTGCTCAGTGCAGCAAGCGAAGATCTCAAGGAGATGGAAACTGACAGCATCGACAGCCAAAAGTAATTTATTTCTTTGGAAACCATGAAGAAGATCAGATAATAAACTGCAAACGCTCCAATCACAGACATCAGCACAATCCAACGGGTCGAGTCTTGGTCTACGAAATTGGCCAGACTAGTCCATCCAGCAATCCCAATCACATAATGCAATATGGAGTCTTCGTCGTCGAAGCTTTCCCTGCGATCAAAAGGGTACGCTCGGACATAATAAAAAAAGGTTCCTATCTCATCTATTGGAACCAAAACGCGGTACCAACCCGCGAGTTGATCATCTCCGTGCATGGGATCCCCGTATTGCCATTGATCGCTGTGGGTAGTTCCATCGGGCAAGGCAACGTGAATACGGCTTTCCGTGCAAGACGGGAAATTCCCATAGCACCCCATAACGAACTGCTCCTTTCCTAAATGGTTTTGCACCTGAAATTTCATCCACAATCCCTCAACAAGCGTCTGCACGCTGGAAGGGGCCTTTTTCCAGTCGGCGGACTGCAAAACCTCCAAGGGCGTGTCAGGGGGAGTCTTTTCTAGAAATTCAATGTGCTCTGGAGTCACCATCGCCCAATCACCTGAAGTCAGCGTGAATGGTTCCTTGGCGGACGCCGATGGGATAATCGCCACGAGCCACAGACTGAGGCTGAGGAGAGTCCTGACCAAGCAAAGTTCGAAGGGTGAGGTGCGTGGAAAGGGGGTCATGGTGACTCCTGATTGGGCGGGTTGTGTGTCAACCGAAGCACCCAGAGCAGGTACATCCACTACGCTTGATGCCCCCAACCCAATTACATTCGGAAGGTCAAGCTGCACTAGGAAGACGGCTTTGGTGGTGGATATGTCTCATCGGGCCTCTTGGGATTGGAAAGAGGTATGCGGCCAGAGTATTCCACAAAATGGGGAAGGAGGCGCAAACTAGGGGAGGATGGCCATTTGTTGGCTGTTGGGCAGTTCGAGGAATTGCTCAAATTCGGCGTAGAACTCTTCCGAGGTCATGCCGTAGGTCTTTACGAAGGCACCCTCCCAACCCAACTCTTCAAGATTTGGATAGAATGTCTCAAGCAACACCTCCGAACCGTGCTTGTGTGCCAAGTAAGCATGTGCCCAGGTTCCCAAATCGTAGTAGGCACCATCGCATGATTTACGATACGTTAGATCCTGCATTTTCAATCCAGAACATTTACTGCTAGCAAGTTTCTTCAGCCCCCCCTTTTTTTGTGTTCCATTTTCTCTCTAAAAACAAATGGATGCCGATTGTTCTCCTTAATTTCATTGAGTGACCCGTCCTTAAAGGATTTTATCAAAGTAACCAAGCCCATATACTCTGCCCCCCCTTCATTAAACCAGACAGGACCTAGGAGTTCGTTGCGTTTGTTGCTGTTTTTCGTGTAGATGTGAGCATGTTGTACGGCATGAAAATACTCATGAAAGACGGGTTGCTGTTCATGAGCCACTGACATCTTGAACATCTCCAGGAAACCAACAGGGATCGAGGATGTGAAATAATGAATACCCCAATGACGATTGCCATTTAAGCCTGCACTTCCGCTAGGTCTCCCAGAGTCAACGGATTCTGCTCCGATCCTTCGATAGTCTTCGAACCCGTGGGACCCAGACCCCCCGTGTTTCCTGTAGCACCTGTTTATGTCGTGCCGCTGGCCACGTGTTATACGACGATTGCAGTTGATTTCAGTAAGCGCTTTTCCAGCCTCAGGATTTGAGCCCAAAACCCAGTACTCCAGTGGCCCATAGTTCCCCCATTGCTTGGTGGCTGCCAATAAGGCACTGGTTACCCCCTCACAGACTTCAACGGGCAGGTCATAGGCGCAAAAAACCTCCGGGGAGTAATTTGAAATGGCGCCCCAGCTTTCATTAATAGGCGGAGTCGCTGGAGCCTTCTTTGTCCGGCAATAAGTGTGGGTTGCTTGCTTCTGGCAGTGGCAGTTTTGAGTTTTTAGGTCTTGGCAGTAAATGCCTTTCAGTGAAGCTCTTGCTGGTGGTTCCGCAACTACAACATCTGCCTTTGGCGGGGGGCGCTGGGTACACCCTGCGAGGCTGACAATCAAGCCGAAGGCAAACAGGAGCAGAGGGAACTTGCTGAACTTGCGGGATTGGACTGGTTGCATGGAGTCCCCTGAGTTTGAGTTATGTAAACTTCACCAGTGTTGGCGGAAAGGCAAGAAGTGTAAACAGAGATGTGGCAAACGCCAGCAGGAGCTTGCAGTGGATGTGTCTCAACGGGCCTTTTGGGATTGGAGAGAGGGTTGCGGGAAGAGTATTCCACAACTGGAGCAAGGAAGCAAGAGGCCAGCAGGCTTCGAGGTTGGTTCACCTAAGGAAGGACAGTCTCACCGCCGCAGTGGGGCAGCCTGCATTTTGGACATTGGGGAAATCCGGGGGGCTGACGCTCCCTTTGCCCACGCAGGGGTCTTTGGAAAAGGGAAGAGGGTTAGTCCTGGGCTAGACGAAATCCGAGGCGGGAGTTCCGGAAACCCGGCACGCCGCTGCCCCGGTTGGCGGAACGCACGTCCCCCGGGCGGTTGAGCCGCGAACCCCCGCGAAGGGAGTATCTGCTGGCGGAAACTGAACACTTTTGTTCGCTGCCATCGTAGCTTGCAGTAAAGGCTGAACACGTCCACTCCAACACGTTGCCCAGCATGTCGTGAAGCCCGAAGGCGTTGGGGGGGGGGAACTCCCCGCCGGAGCCGTCTGCTTACCGTCCCAACGACTGCCACACTCATAGCAGTTGGCGCGGTTGCGACCAATGGCCTCGCCCCAGTAGCGGGCTGTCTGAGTCCCTGCGCGTGCCGCGTACTCCCATTCCGCCTCCGTCGGCAGACGGAAGTGCTTGCCCGTTTTCTTTGTCAGCCATTTTGCATAGGCCGACGCGTCAAACCAACTCACGCAGACTACCGGCTGGCTGTCTAACTGGGAAAATCCCGGAGAGCGCCAGTTCTTGTTCTTGCTCTTCTCCCACTTTGATCCTGTATACCAAAAGCATCCCTTGCTCTCCGATTTCGGACGATGACCACTGTCGCGCACGAATCGACGGAACTGCCCCAGTGTCACCTCATTAACACCCATCCAGAACTTGCCCACTGACACGGTGTGCTGTCTCTCATTGCTACCACGGCCTTCCTCCGAGGACGGACTGCCCATCCGGAAGCTCCCACCCGGAATCCTGCGGAACTTCATGCCCGTGTTGGATTCTGTCCACCAAGACGCGTTTGCCTCAAGGTAGGCCTGCAGCTCTCGCAGACCCCCGGCATCCTCCCCGGAAGCCTTCCAGCGTTCAAGTTGAGCCTCGGCTTCATCAAAATCTCTTTCGTCGATCAGTAACCGCACCTTCCGTCGGCGTTTTGCCATGCGCTGCTGCTCTGCTTCAACTCTGCGCTGCTCCGCGTCCTTTTGGAGCTTCAGATAGGCATAGAGTTCATCAAGGTTGCTGGGCGCGTCCCCGCTGGCCTTCCACTTCGACAGTGCGCTTTCGGCGGTGCTGAAGCGCTTGTTCTTGATGAGGGTGGTGATCCGGGTCCATTCCTGCTGACGCGCCTCTGCATGGCGCTCACGCTTGAGGCGGTGCAGGGTGCTGAGGGTGGCTTGCGAGGCCTCTCCAGAACGCTTCCAGTGCAGTCTCGCGTCTTCATTTGATCCGCAGGGGTGCCGGGGTCAATTTTCACCATTCCGGTTGGGAACCGAGTTATTTTCACGAAAAGGGTTGACATAAAAAATTCAGGCTGATATATTCGGAAGACAAAAATTGGCACAAGCGTTAATTTTTGTGTGACTTCAATAGGGAAGTCCTGCAACCGCTATGGTTGTACCATTATTTTGACCCTCAACCGAAAGAGGTAATATGAGAAAGTTTCTGATGATGACGATGGCATTTGGATTTGTAGCCGTCTTCATCGTAATCTTGGCTGGCCCTGCTGCTGCCTTGGATGTCAAGGTCGAGGTCTTCGCAAGCGGCCTACAATCACCCGTGGACCTCAAGGAAGTGCCGGATGGGAGCGGCCGGATTTTCATCATGGAACAAACTGGTGCAATCGTCGTGGTCAACGCCGACGGCACGATCCGTCCTGAACCTTTTCTGGACCTCCGGGCGAAAATCATTGACCAATACGTCCGCTTCGACGAGCGCGGCACATTGGGTTTCGCCTTCCATCCAAACTACAAGAACAACGGTAAGTTCTATGTCCATTCGAGTCGGGACATTGTTCGGGAGGAAGAGGGACTGACCCACGAGATTTTCGGCAATCACACCACCTACATTTCCGAGTTTAAGGTGTCCGATAATCCAAACGTGGCCGACGCCGGTTCGGAACGCGTCCTCATGACAGTGGAACAGCCCCAATTTAATCATAATGGAGGTGCTGCGGAATTCGGTCCGGATGGATATCTGTACATCTCTCTGGGCGATGGTGGATTCGCCGACGACTGGGGCTGGGGCCACCACAAGAAAACTGGGAACGGCCAGGATCCAAGCAACCTGCTGGGCAAGATCCTGCGGATCGACGTCAACACGAAGGACGAAGGTCTGGAATATGGCATTCCCAGCGACAATCCGTTTGCCGGCAAAGAGGGTGCCCGGGGTGAGATCTTCGCCTACGGTTTCCGGAACCCCTGGCGGATGACCTTTGACACCGGCGGTGACCGTCAACTGTTCGTGGCCGACGTACAGCAGAACAGTTACGAGGAAGTAAACATCGTGACCAAGGGTGGTAACTACGGCTGGCGGGTTATGGAAGCCAACCACTGCTTCGATTATCTAAACCCGAACGACCACCTGAGTTCTTGTGACAACTCCGGCATGACCGCACCCATCTTTGAGTACAACCACTGCAACAAGTTCGCCGGACAGAACTGCTTTGGCGTAAACGTGCAAGGCGGCAGTGTCTATCGTGGTAGCCACAGGGCTTGGCAAGGCAAATACTTCTTTGGTGACTGGAGTATGACCTTTGGCGGGAAGAGCGGTAGGCTCTATGTCGCGACTAACTCCGGGGGTAAGTGGAGCTTTGAGCGGGCCAACGTGACCAATCACGATTTTGAAACGAATATACTGGGCGTTTTGCAAGACCTCAAAGGGAATGTCTATGCCATGACCTCCGAGTCCATGGGACCTTTCGGATCCCGCGATACGGTCTATAAGATCGTTCCTTAATCGGAATAAAAA
>Ga0114993_10004190_pt1 | contig 14465 bp, 10 predicted proteins | sample ArcticOcean_MG_C_FD_87042 | JGI IMG/M metagenome (GOLD analysis project Ga0114993, IMG submission 87042) | Marine microbial communities from western Arctic Ocean - ArcticOcean_MG_CB2_150 | ecosystem: Environmental > Aquatic > Marine > Oceanic | place: Arctic Ocean: Canada Basin | collected...
AGGAACGCAAGCACCCGCGCATCCCGCCCTGCCCGTTCATGGGCGCGCCGGACACGTTCGGCCTCACCTTCACCAGTGAGATGCAGCACTTGCCAACTCGGCCGGGCCCGGATCAAACCCGGCAACGCGGCCAGCAGCAAGTCGTTCACACCGCGCGCGCCTTGGCTTCCGCCCATCACCAACAGCGTGGGTCGCCGGGCATCCAGTCCCAAGCGGTCTCGACAGTCCGATCGATCCAAACCGACAAAGCCCGGCCGCACGGGCGTCCCGGTGACGATTGCGCTGGTGTTTAAAAACCGGTTCCGCGCCGCCTCCAGCCCGGTGAATATCCCATCAACCCACGGCGCCAGCAAACGGTTGGCGCGACCGGGGATGGCGTTGGACTCGTGCAGAAAAGTCGCTGCTCCCATGCGCCAACCCTGCACGATCGGTGCCGCGCTGGTGAACCCGCCCATGGCCAGCACGGCAGCGGGCGGGTCTTCATTAAAAACATTGGCGACTGCGCGCAATGAACGCCAGAAGCCGCGAACAAAACCCAGCGGTGATCGCACCGAAAAGGCCACGGCGGGAAGCTCGCGAATGCTGAAACCCTCCAGCGACCGCGCGGCCTGCCGATCGATTTTCTTTGGCGAGATGAGCAGCATGACTTCCGCGCCGCGTTCCTGAAGCGCATCGCCCACCGCCACTCCCGGGAAGAAGTGTCCGCCCGTGCCGCCACAGGCGATGGCAATGCGGGGTGTTGCGTGACTCCCCTTCGTCACGGTGCTTCGATAAAAGGGTTGCCGGCCTCCGGTTCTTCAACGTCATCAACCGTCGGGGTCGCAAGCTCCGGCTCGGTCGCATAATTGGCGATGCTTAAAAGCAGCCCCACGGCCGTGAGCATGAAGACCAAACTCGAGCCGCCATAGCTGATAAAAGGCAACGGCAACCCTTTGTTGGGCAGCGCGCTGGTGACGACGCCGATGTTGATGAATGCCTGCAGCCCAATCAGAAAGGTGATCCCCACGCCCAACAGTTGACCAAAACGATTGCCGCATTTCCACGCTATGTAGAGCCCGCACACGACCAACACCATGAAGGCTGCCACCACGCCAAGCGTCGCCACCACGCCGAGTTCCTCGCCGATGATGGAGAAAATGAAGTCGGTGTGGTGCTCGGGCACGAACCCAAGTTTTTGCCGACCGTTGCCAAGGCCGAGGCCGGTGGTGCCGCCATTGCCCAGCGCAAGCATGGCTTGGTACGCCTGATAGCCGGTGTCGCCCCGGTGTTCCTCGGGATGCAGGAAGGCCGTGATGCGCTTCATTCGCACGGGATCGTGAAACACCGCAACCGCGAACATGCCCATCCCGGCGATGGCGGGGGGGATGACAAATTTCCAGTTGGCCCCGGCCACGAGCAGCAACATGCCGCCGACCGCGGCAATGAGCAGTGTGGTGCCAAAATCCGGTTCGCTGAAGATCATCCCCAGCGCCAACGCCATGATGCCTCCGGGAATGAGCAGGCCATATTTTAATGTGTGCATTTTGTCACGAAAATGTGCGCCGTACGCGGCCAGCCCAATGATGATGCCGATCTTGGCCAACTCAGATGGCTGGAAGTGCATCGGCCCCAAGTCGAACCAGCGGCGCGCGCCATTCTTCATCACGCCAATTCCCGGGATGAGCACGAGCAGCAGCAGCAGCAGCGTGAGAGCCGTGATAGGCAGCGCCAGCCGCTGCAACCATCGGTAGTCAAAAACCGTGGCCCCCATGCACGCGGCCAGCCCAATGCCGCCCCAAGCCATTTGCATGGTGAGATAACGCGCGCCGGTCTGGGCCATGCTGGCGCTGTAGAGCATCACCAAGCCCAGCGCGAGCAGGCCGGCGACCGCAGTCACCAGGATGGTCGTGGCCCCTTTCATGCTTTTACCGACAATGTAAAAAAGCCCCCGCCAAGTGGCCGGGGGCAAAGTGCGTGGGTTGCGCTATTCGGTGCCAGGCGGCGGTGGCAGGAAACTGCCCACGCCGGCGGAAGGCGCCGGGATAGTTGTACTCGCACCGGCTGGCAACTTCAGTTTTTCGCCAGCCAAGATCAGGTCGGTCTTCAGGTTGTTCGCCGCCCGCAGTGCCTTGACGCTGGTTCCGTGGCGCTTGGCAATGGTGCTCAAGCTGTCGCCGCGCTTGATGACATATTCATTCGCCGCCAGCGCCAGCGTTGTGTCGGAACCACTCCCGATGGATGGCGGGGCGGTGGTGACGGCGGGGATGTTTACCTTGTGGCCAATCTGTAGCCGACGCGGATCCAGTGATGGATTGGCATCCTTGATTGCCTTGATGCTCACGCCGTACTTTTTGGCGATCGTCGTGTAATTGTCTCCCGACAGAATCGTGTGCTCGTTGCCGGAGATGCTGGGCGGCGCAACCGCTCCGATTGACCCACCCGCGCCAGCAGCTGGCGGCAAACTGCCCAACCCACCTGTGCCTCCATCGGACGGTGGCAGCGGCTCGATGCCTCCTCCCGCGAGCGGCAGCGGTTCAATACCGCCAATCGGGTTGCCCGTGTCGCTGCCTACGCCCGCCGGCGGTAGCGTGGAGATATCCATGCCTCCTCCGCTGGGCGCCGGGATGTCCAGTGCTGTGTCGGTTGTGATCTTGTTTTCCTCGGGTGGCGGGTTGGCCGCCTCGTCTTCCTTCTGGCTGCAGGCGTTAAATAATATGCCGGCAAACAATGCGACGTGCACCAGCACGATGACCACCACCGCGATGCGCATGTTGGAACGGCCGCGACGGCTCTTGTCCAAATTCATGCCGGGTGGAATAATTGGATTGGGGTTTTTCATGGCACCTCCTTAAATGATTATTGTTTCTCCTTTAATGTGTCAGCAAAGCTGGCCCCTGCGCTCCTTGAGCGGGCTTATTCATAACGCCATGATGAAGCCTGGGTAAAACCCAATTTGTGACAACTTATTGACCGGTGTCGATAGGTTGTTGCCACGCTTCACCCGGCTGACTCCTTAGCGGCCTGCAACACCAGATGCCTAAAGGCATCGCCGCGGGCCTGATAGTTCGCGAACATGTCAAAGCTCGCACAGGCCGGCGACAGCAGAACCACATCTCCAGGGTTGGCCTTCCTCCTCGTTTCCTGCACGCATTCTGCCAGCGATTCGGCCGGATGGCAAGCCGTAAAAAGGCTCCAAGCCGAGCGAATTTTTTCACGCGCCTCGCCAATGACCAGCGCCTCTCGCACGCGGAGGGAGAGTTCCGGCCCGACATCGTGAAATGGCATCCCCTTGTCCTGCCCCCCGGCGATGAGCCAAATATTCTTTTCTCCATCGGTGCCCCGGGGCATGGCTTCCAGCGCGCGGCGCAGGGCGTCGATGTTCGTGCCCTTTGAGTCATTGTAGTATTTAACGCCATCAATCTCCCTGATGAACTCGCACCGATGCGGCAGCGCTGAATAATTTTCCAGCGTCTCGCGCATCTCGTCCATCGCCAGCCCCATCACCCGGCCCACGGCGAGGGCGGCCATTAAATTCTCCGCGTTGTGCGGGCCATTGAGTTTGCATTTCTCCAAGTCAAGCAACGGGCCGGCCCAGTCGGGCAGGCGGCTGACGATGAGGCTTCGGTCCAGGAACAGGTCGGCCGTTTCATCGCGCGAACTGAAGGTAACAATCTTCGAGGGCGGCTCCAAATCCAGCGCGCGAAATTGCACGAGGGATTCCTGCTGCACCACGGCCCAGTCAAACGACTGCTGGTTTTTAAAGAGGCGCGCCTTGGCTCGAAGGTAGTCATCCATCCCATCGTAGCGGTCGAGATGATCCGGGGTCAGGTTCGTCACCACGGCTACGGCGGGGCGAAAGTGGTCGATGGTCTCCAGTTGGAAAGAGCTGACCTCCAGCGTGAGCACGTCCAAGTCGCGCGTGAGCGGGGCCACCTCGCAGATGGGCGTGCCAATGTTGCCGGCGGCGAGAGTGCGCCGCTGCGCTTGGTGCAGCAGCGCGGCGACCAGCTCGGTGGTGGTGGTTTTGCCGTTGGTGCCGGTGATGGTGATGTTGAGGCAGAACGAATGGCGCCAGCCCAGTTCGAGCTCACCGATGACGGGCACGCCGGCAGCGCGCAGGTTTTGCACAAGCGGCTGGCTTGGGGACACGCCGGGACTGATTACCGCGAGATCAAAATGACCGGGCAACTCGTCGTTTACAGCGAGGCGCACCACGGCACCGGCATCCACCAGCGACTGTGAGGTGGCGCGAAGGGTGGCGTTTTCCTCGGCATCCACTGCGGTGACTTTTGCCCCCTCGGCCAAAAGCAGCCGACTGGCGGCAATTCCGCTGGCGCCCAATCCCACAACCAACACTCGCTTGTCGGAAACGGTTTCCATCAGCGTAGTTTTAAAGTTGCCAGCGCCAGCACGGCGAACAGCACGCCCAGAATATAAAAGCGAATGACGACTTGGTTCTCGTGCCAGCTTTTTTTCTGGAAATGATGATGCAGCGGCGCCATTAAAAAAATGCGCCGTCCCTCGCCAGTGCGCAGGCGGGTGTATTTAAACCATCCGGTTTGAAGCATAACCGAAAGCGCTTCGAGCACGAACACGCCACCCGAGATCACCAGCACAAAGGGCTGATGGATTAGCACCGCGACGATTCCCAGCAGTCCGCCGATCGCCAGTGAGCCGGTGTCTCCCATGAACATCTGCGCGGGGTGGCAGTTGAACCACAGGAAGCCAAGACTGGCGCCGATGAGCGCGGCGCAAACAACGGTCAGCTCCCCGGCCCCGGCGACATGCGGCACGTTGAGATAAGCGGACAACTCCGTGTGGCTGGCGATGTAGGTGAACACGAGAAAAACCATCGAAACAATCACAGTGCTGCCAATGGCCAGACCGTCTAGGCCGTCGGTGAGATTAACGGCGTTGGAGCTGCCTACGATGGCGAGCATGGCCAGCAGCAGGCCCAACAAGCCCACGCCGGTGAGTATCGGGTGTTTGTTAAAAGGTAGCATGATGGCGGACACGAGGTTGTACGACACCCATTCCTTGTACTGCACGAGCACACCCAAGCGATAAATCTGCTCAATTTCGCGCTTGCCGCCGGGCGAGTACAGCGCCAGCCGACCCTCGCCATTTTCCACGCGGCCGGACTCAGTGCCATCTGGCTTGAATGATTTGCCGTCCATTAGCCTGCCCCCCTCGAAATTTAATTGATACCGGGGAACCTCATTTTCAAATGAAGCCCGCACTTGACCATCAGTGAAGCGCGAACTGAAATCGTATTTTCGTGCGGGTGGATCCTCCTGAGGATCGCACGCCTTAAACACTTCACTGGTCACCGGCAGTTTCCACAGATACACGCCGATGAACAGCGCTAGCGCAAACTGCACCACCAGCTTTACCTTGCCGGCGATGCCGCTGCCTTGTTGTGCGGAGATTTTTGAGTAGTCATCGTAAAAACCCAGCAGACACAACACCAGCACCGCCAGCAGCGTGAGGGTCACGAGCGGATTCCACTGCGCCCAGAGCAGCGCCGTGAGGTCGAGCACCCCCACGATCAACAAGCCACCCATCGTGGGCACACCCACCTTGGTGATGCCGTCGGATCTGATCCCGCCCACCTCGCGCGCGCGATCCTCGTACTCCTGCCGCACCCGCATACTGCGCAGCCAGCGGATGACCGGCGGCCCAAGCCACAAGCTCAGGAGCAGCGCAGTGACCGCCGCGCCCGCCATGCGAAAGGTGATGTACTGAAAAACGCGCAGCCCCGACAGCCAGTCGGCCCAGTCGCCATGACCTTGGGCCGCCAGTTGCTCGGGCAGTTGACTCAGGTAGTAAAACATTACGGACCGCGAACCACGGCCAGTTCGCCTATATTTCTCTTTTCTTTAAATACTCGCCGACATCCTCCAGCCGCGCCGCGCGGGAGCCTTTTAAAAGCACCACGTCGCCCGGCTTAGCGCATTTGCGCAGGGCCGCGCCAGCAGCAGCGTTGTCGGCCAATGCCACTGCGTCCGCCAATCCGGCCGCACGCGCGGCGGCCACAGTCGCCTCCGCCTCCGCGCCCACCGCCAGCAGCACATCGATGCCCCTTGTGGCAACTTCACGGCCCGCCTCCTCGTGGGCGGCACTCGTGCTCTCTCCCAACTCGGCCATTGTCCCGATCACGGCAATGCGCCTGCCTTCACACGGCAACTCCGCCAGCACCTCGAGCGCGGCCTTCACCGAGTCAGCGTTGGCGTTGTACGCATCGTCAAGGACACGCACGCCGCCAATCTCGCGCATCTGCAACCGCCGCTGCGGTGGCCGGCAGTCGGCCAATCCAGCGCGCGCGGTTTCCACCGGCACCCCCAGCTCGAATGCCACCGCCAAGGCCAGGAGCGCGTTGGTCACCTGATGGCGGCCCAAAAGGTGCAGCCTAAATTCCCCGGCCACGGGGCCCACCGATTTAAACGCCACGCCATCCGCAAGCACCTGCAGGTCCTCGGCTCTCCAATCGTTGTCGGGCTCCAAGCCGACGGTGCAAACCGGGGCCACACTCCTTGCCGCAATTGGTTTACTCCATTGGCTGTCGCCGTACAGGAATAGTTTTCCACCGGCTGGCAACAATTCACCAAGCACACCCTCCTCGCGAGCCACTCCCTCAAGATCGCCAAAGAACTCCAAATGCTCCCGGCCAATGGTAGTGATGATGCCCAAATCCGGCGCGGCCATCGCCACCAAAGGAGCCAACTCTCCGGGGTGGTTCGTGCCCAACTCGAGCACGGCCGAGTGATGAAAATTTTCAATGCGCAGCAGTGTAAGCGGCACTCCGATGTCATTGTTAAAACTCGCCTCGCTCCAGACCGTGGCGTGGTGCCGGCGAAGTATGGACGCCAGCAGATTCTTGGTCGTGGTCTTGCCGTTGGAACCAGCCACGCCGATGACCGGCAGATGATAGTCCCGGCGATACCGCGCCGCCAACCTACCCAGGGCCGTGCGCGTGTCTTTCACCTCGATAACCGCGCACTGCGCTCGCACCGGATGATCCACCAGCACGGCAGCGGCACCGGCCTGAACCGCCTGCGCTATGTAGTCGTGTCCGTCGAAGCGGTCTCCTTTTAAAGCAAGGAACAAATCCTCCGCCTCCACTCGCCGGGAATCGGTGCTGACGCGATGAATGAATGTGCCGCCGTCGCCATGCGTGATACTTCCACCCACGGCCTCGGCAATGTATTTTAACGGGCGCGCCTCCATGGTCATTGGCCGAAGCCCAACGCGGCCAACATCTGGCGCGCCTGTTCGCGGTCATCGAATGGCATAACGGTGTCGCCCATTTCCTGATATGTCTCATGGCCCTTGCCGGCAATCAACACCGTGTCGCCGGGCCGCGCACGCCGAATGATTTCGTCAATCGCCCGAGCGCGGTCGAGTTCAATCTCAAACCCGTCAGTCCGAGTCGCGCGGCAGCCCTCGGCCACCTGCTCGGCGATGATGCCCGGATCCTCACGTCGCGGATTGTCGGTCGTGATAATTATCTCATCCGCCCATTCCGCGGCGGCCGCTCCCATCTGCCGCCGCTTGCCGGCATCGCGATTGCCCCCGCAGCCAAAGGCGACGAGCAAGCGTCCATCTGCAATCTCGCGCAGCGTTTTTAAAATCTGGCGCAATGCATCGTCGGTGTGCGCGTAATCGACAAACAAGCCAAAGGGTTGGCCCTCAACAATTGGCTCGAGCCGTCCGGGCACTGGCGGCGCGCTGGCCAAGGCCACTGCGATGATGTCATCCCCAACTCCCAAAGTGCGCGCGATTGCGAATGCGGCCAAGGCATTGGAAATGTTGTGGTGGCCGATGAGAGGAAGCAACACCGGCAGCGATCCGGCGGGCGTTTTCACCTTTAACCGTGTTGATGTTGTTCCGAGTGTAAAATCCACGGCGCGCACCGTGGCATTATTCGAGTGTCCGAAAGTAAGCACAGGCCCCTCGGCCAAACGCACGCCAAAAGGGTCATCGAGATTCACGATGGCATCCGCCCTGTTTTTTAAACCATCGAGCAATTTCCGTTTGGTCGCGAAGTACGCCTCCATGTCGCCATGATAATCAAGATGATCCTGCGTGAGATTGGTAAAAAGTGCGATGTCAAACTCAACCGAATCCACACGATCCTGAGCCAGCGCATGCGAACTGACTTCCATCACGCACGCCGCGCAACCGGCGTCGCGCATTTGTGCGAGCAGTTGCTGAAGCTCTAGCGCCTCGGGCGTGGTGCGGGCGGCTGGCAAAACTCGATTCCCGACATCGTATTCCACCGTTCCCAAAAGACCGGCAACGAGACCGGCATGCTTTAAAATATGCCGCGCCAAATAGGCCACGGTGGTTTTGCCATTGGTGCCAGTGATGCCGATGACCTTGAGGTCGCGCGATGGATTCCGGTGGAAACGCGCCGCGGCAAATGCCATTGCCTTGCGGGTGCTCACGGTGAAAATCTGTGCGACACTTGACGGCAACCCGCAATCCCGCTCTGCCACCACCGCCACAGCACCGCGCTCGACGGCCTCGGCAGTGTGATCGTGGCCATCGGTTTTCTCTCCGGGCAGGGCAAAAAACACCGTCCCCGGCGTCACCCGCCGCGAATCATAGGCCAACCCGTCGCACTCTGGATCCGCCACTCCGGCGGCCCGGCGATAATCCAGGCCATCCAGCAGCTCGGAAAGTCTCATGGATCTCAGCGACGACCGGAATTGCGGCGGCCCGAGGCGGCCAGTCCATCCGGCTCCCGATCGGGCGCGATACCCATGAAGCTGGCCGTCCGCTCGGCGATCGACTTGAACACCGGCGCGGCAACCAGCCCGCCATAGTAATCACCCTGCGGCTCGTCGACAGAAACGAGGATACACAACTGCGGCTTGTCGGCCGGTAAAAATCCGACAAAGGAGGCATAGTATTTTCCGGGAAGATATCCGCCGCGACCGGCTTTCTGCGCGGTGCCGGTCTTTCCCGCCACGGTGTAATAATCCAACTCCGCTCGCCGAGCCGTGCCGCCCGGGGCCACAACTGTTTTTAATGCGCGCGTCACCTGCTGAGCGACACTTGGCGAGATCACTTGCCGGACAATCTTAACAGGATATTTAATCACCAACCGTCCGCGTTCATCTTCCAAACTATCCACCACGCGCGGTTTCATGAGTCGGCCTCCGTTGGCGATTGCGCTCATCATCATCACCACCTGTAACGGCGTGCCGGCAACCTCGTGGCCCATGGGCACACGTGAAATGGAGAGCTTAGTCCATTTTTTAATGGGATGTACAATGCCGCCCACCTCGCCGGGCAATTGGATGCCCGAGCGACCACCAAAACCAAAATCGCGAATGTACTGGTGTAGCCTCGGCGCGCCCAGCCGCATGCCCACCTTGGCCGCCCCAATGTTGGATGACTTGGTGATGATTTTTTCCACCGTCAACATACCGTAAGGATGATGGTCGCGAAGGACCCTTCCCGCGTATATCAAGCGTCCGTTGCTGCAGTGAAACTGGGAGCGCAAGGTCACCACCCCCTCGTTCAGGGCGGCGGCCACGGTGACAGCTTTAAATGTCGAGCCCGGCTCAAAGGTGTCGGTCACGGCACGGTTACGGCGGGCGGCCGCGGCAAAATCACCAGGATTTCGCGGATCGAATGTCGGCAGATTTGCCATCGCCAAAACGTCACCTGTTTTAGGGCGTATCACAATGGCAGTGACGCCCGCGGCCCGATGCTTTTTCATGGCCGCGGCCAACTCTGTCTCCACGATGTTTTGAATGCCCAAATCGATCGTGAGGATCGCGTTTAATCCATTGCGCGCGGATACATCCTGAACCCGACGCTCGACGCGCTCGCGCTTGCGGGAGTCCGTCTCGATGACCCGCCAGCCGCGCGCGCCCGTCAGCTTGGAATCCAGCACCGCCTCAATTCCTTCTTTCCCCTTGTGGTCAGTGCCCCCGACGAAGCCGAGCAAGTGCGCCGCCAATGTGCCCGAAGGGTAAATCCGTAATTGATCCTCCTCGCGATCAGCGAAAATCGCGTGCCGTCGCAAATCGCGTACGAACCGCTGCTTTTTACGACTGAGGGCCACCGTGGGATCGTCCAACGGAAACTCGGCCATCACCTTTTTAACCTCTTCAAAAACCTCCGGCAACACCTTGCGCTTGAGACGAATGTACCGGTTTGTTTTCACGGCCCCTGAGGATGTGCGAATCAGCCGGGGCTTCAGTTTTTTCTCCAACGCCCGCACGTCCATGCTGATGATTGGGGCCAAGGCTCGCGCAACGGCGGGGTAATGATGGCCGATCATAACCGGGTCAGCACAGAGGGTTTTAACAAAACGGCTGGTCGCCAACTTGTTGCCATGGGCGTCAAAAATATCTCCTCGGCGCGGTTGGACAATGATGGTGCGCGTGGTGTTGCCACGAGCCGTGTCGCGCAATTGATCGTGCCGATTCACCTGCAGATCCACCAGACGGTAGCCCAAACCGGTGAACGCCACCAACAACCCGGCAGCAAATGTTATCAGCCAACAGCGACCGGTCAATGAAGCGGGGGCGTCCATGAATAAACCTAACGACTGGCCGTGCGAGTTGGGCGCGGCTTTGGATTTTCTGCCTGAGTCGGCGCGCGTTCCTTGAGCACCACCACTTGGCTTGGGCGCGGCATCTCCAGATTCAACTGCCACTGACGCACCAGTTGGTCAAGCACCTGCGGCGACTTGAGCTGGGCCAGCGTGTCGTCCAGTTCCTTGTTCTCCTTTTGCAAATCCTCCAGCCGAATCTCGTGCCCCTTGATCTCCTTGCCGAGCTGGGCGATCTGTTGCTTTTGCCAAACATAGCCCAACCCCAAGCCGCAGGTGACCAGACAAATAACCGCGGCCTTGATGGCTGGGCCAAAACGCGCCAGTGTTGATCCGTTGCGGCGCGTCATGGCGCATCCCTCCGAAGCAGCACCACCCGGTAGAAACGCAAATCACCCAGCACATCCACTAGCATAAAATCCATCCGGCCCGTGCCCCGTTTAACATCGCCGACATTCACCCACATCATCTCATCCTCCGAGCCCTGCACTTGGTACCAACCGCCGGCCACCGTCGTCCAGCGCAGGCGATAATCGCGGCCCCGTTTAACTATCTCAACCTTTGGCCGGGGCAGGTCCGGGCCTGCATCCACCCGGATAATCCGCAGATGCTGAAGCCCGCCCGAGATACTCACCGGCACCGTGGCGGGCATCCCCGATCCCAAACTAACCGAGCCGACATTTTTCCAGTTCACCTTGTCTGGCGACGCCTGTACTTGGTACTGAGCGCCCGGTTGAGTCTCCCACTCCACGCGCATCGCTGGGCCCTCGCCTAGCAACACCGCTAGCACTGGGCGCACTGGAGACGCTGCAAATACCCCGGAGGCCAGCAGGAAAACTGCCACCACGCCTAGATAAATATGTTTAATTTTCATTTACTATTGCCTTTTCATGACCCGGAAGAAGCGGTATTGACCGCCAGTCCCAATCGAGGAATTGACCGACCGACCCGTGCCACGCCGTACCGGGCCGTCATTCACCCAGCTGCTGCTGTCCCGCGACTTTTGCACCTGATACCGAGCCCCATTCCGGCTCGCCCACTGAATACTGAAACCCCCGCCACCTTTAACCAGCGAAGCATTCACCGGTGCATTTCTCGATTTACGCGACTGGCCTGGAGTCGGCATCTGCTGCCCCCGAGAACTTCCCGCCGGAGCCGACATGGCCCGTCCGCCAGCTGCGATTTGTGTGCGCAATGTGGCCAATCCGTTTGAATTTACGCGACGAGCCGTGGTGCCTGTGGCCTGCCGCAAGGGCGAACCGCGGCCGAATGAGCGACGCGCATTCAAGCTCCCGGGCCAGTTGGACGTACTCCGGCCGGGTTGTGGCGCGGAGTACCCGCCGATCCTCCCCATGCCTTGCGGCAGATTTCGGTTCACCTGCCGGTACGGACTCCCGCTGATTCCCGGTCGACCGCCAACAGGCGAGATAGCCCTGTGACGGATGCCAGATAGTGGATTGATAGCTCGACCCGTGAGGCCTGCCCTGGCCGCCGAGTTCAGCATCGACAGCCCCGGGCTCACGGCAGTACTCGGCGGTCCGGCTGGGACATTTGAAAACACGATTCCAGACGTACCCTGGTTTTGCACCGCTCCTCCCGCCATGGGTGAACGGCGAACATTTGGTGCCTGCATTGCCAAGCCACCAACGATTGGCGCGGCGGGCTCCTTGGCCGCCGCCGCCATTTGCTGCAACAACCCGCTCGCTTTGGCCGCCGCCGCCGCTTGAGCCACCAACGCCGCTTGGCGCGATTGTTCATCTGCGTTAAATTCCACCGTCAACTGCTGCACCGCGTTGCGCCTCTGGATTTCATTGGCGACCGGGTCCTTGTTCACTGGAGTCTTGGCCGACAAAACCAGCACAGATGCCCCCGGGCCTTGGTAGCTCACGTGAGCGCCGACCGTCACATCTGCTCGGTTAGATTGATTGTACTGAATTGCAGTGAGCACTGAGTTGCGCGGCACGGCAAAATCCACCCACACGACCACGAAGTTGCCCTCCGAATCTACACCCACCGTCGGCTGCTGTTGGTGATACTGAACACGCCGGTTGACCCGAAACTCCGCTCCCCCCGAGAGCATTCGGGCGTGCACCTCGCGGCTCTTGGTGGCCTCAATGTAGGACTCCCAAGCGAGCAATCCATTGCCTTGGTGAATCGCCAGCACCGGGCGCGACTGCTCGCCAGCCACCAGCGCGTTCCAACGAACCTCCTCGGCTGGCGGCAGCCCGCTCTTATCAAAAGTGCGGACATAAATATCTGTCAAGTTTGACATCACCTTTTCGTCCCGCTGTTCCCAAGCCACTATAAAACCCTCGCCCAGCGCCATCACCACCGGCCGGGAGCACATTGAGTTTGCCTGATTGAGGCGGTATTCACCGGCCGTGGGCTGGCCTCTAGCGTTGAACAAGCGGCCCGTCAAGTTGCCCCGGAGATTGGGGGCGCCCTGCGCCGTTTGGCCGTTCATCGATTCCGAAACCCAAACCGCCACCAACCGTCCATCCGGCAGCGCCGCCAGCGTCGGCTCCGACTGGCTCCATTTAATTTGTTCGTTCATTCGGAATTCGCCGCCCACCTTGGCACCTCCCGCCGAAAATCGTTGCGCATAAATCCCGTTGCCGCTCCGATCCTGCCCGGAACTAGTCCAAGCCAACACCACGCCGCCTCCCGCCAGCACCGTGATGGCCGGTTGAAACTGATCACCAACAGCATATTGATTTGCCGTGATGGCGCTCGAGGTGAACAAGCCCGATGCAGACAGGAAACGCACCTGCACATCTCGTTTGCCTCTCGGCCCAGTCTCCCACGCGACCACTGCCCCGCCGTCGGCCAAGAGCGCGATGCACGGGCGCGCCTCTCGTGTGCCGCCGGCTGATTGGCTCAAGGGCGAGGGAAGCCCCATCCCCACCATGCCTCGGTTGACCGGCTGGATTACCAACCGCCCCGCGCTGCCCGGCTTGCCCGACTCGTGTCGCCAGACCATGAAGCCACCCTTGGGCCCAAATGCCAGGCGCGGTTCCTGCTGGTGTCCCGGCAGATCTCCCATGATCGGGTATTCCCGGGTTGCCGGGCTTAACGCCCCCGCCGCCGCACCAGGCCAACCAACCCACGCGCAAACTGCCACGGCCGCGCACAGCAGCCGTTGCAAGTTGGTTGATCGCGCGTTTGTCATTTAAATTTTCTCCAGCACCCTTAGCTGCGCGCTACGTGAGCGCGGGTTGGCCCGCTGTTCTTCATCGTCCGGCTTGAGCGACTTGCGCCGGGCCCAACGCAGCGTGGGCACTTCCGACTTGGCAGCCGCATCGCCAAAATCCTTGATCATCCGTGCCTCCAATCCGTGAAAGGTGATCGTCACCAGCCGCCCTCCCGACCGCAGCAAATCCGACGCCACCGGCAAGCCACGTCGCAGCGTGCCCGCCTCGTCATTCACCGCTATGCGCAACGCCTGAAAAGTCTTCGTGGCCGGATGCCGTCTTGCGCCACGGCGTGGCACCGCCCGCTCGATTACCCCGGCCAACTGCGCCGTAGTCTCCAGCGGATGCACCTCGCGTTCGCGGACAATCGCGCGCGCGATTCGTCGTGATTTCTGTTCACCTCCCATTTCCCAAATTAAATTCGCCAAATCCTCTTCCGCCAACTGATTCACCAGCTCGGCAGCAGTCTGCTCTTCGCGGTCATCCATGCGCATGTCCAGCGGGCCACCGGCTCCAAAACTGAACCCGCGCTCCGGATTGTCCAACTGCGGCGAACTTACGCCCAAGTCCAGCAACACACCATCCACGCTGCCCGGTGCATTCCAGTCGCCCAACGACTCGAACGTGCCCCGGCGAATTTCACAGCAGCCAGCAAAAGGCGCGAGACGCGATGTCGCTGCCTCCACAGCCTCCCCGTCCCGGTCGCAAGCCCCCAGCCAACCGTC
>Ga0114993_10004198_pt1 | contig 14438 bp, 10 predicted proteins | sample ArcticOcean_MG_C_FD_87042 | JGI IMG/M metagenome (GOLD analysis project Ga0114993, IMG submission 87042) | Marine microbial communities from western Arctic Ocean - ArcticOcean_MG_CB2_150 | ecosystem: Environmental > Aquatic > Marine > Oceanic | place: Arctic Ocean: Canada Basin | collected...
CCCTCAACCGTCAAACGGAACTTGCCAATGAAGAAAAAGTTCTTACTGAAGAATGGAATAAGCTTTCATCCCAAATTGATGCCTATGAGGATAGTGGTGCTCCGAAAAATTAAATAAATGATGACAACTATTTTTTGTATCTTAGTTTTGATATTTTTTATTTTACTTGCCGCAATGGTTATTGTTCCTGTTTTTTTCGGTGCTCCGTGGCACCCCTTGTCCGACGAAAATATTCATCGGATAATAAGATTCGCTGATCTCCAACCAGGGGAAACTTTCTATGACCTTGGGTCGGGAGATGGGCGAGTTCTAATTGCGGCATCAAGCAATCAATGTCTACGTGGAGTTGGAGTGGAGATTGACCCAATAAAAGTTTGGCTTTCCAGGTATTTTATAATAGCAGCAAAACTAACTAATAAGATTCGCATTCACCGAGGCAACATGTTTAATTTTGATGTAAGCGAAGCCGATGTCATATACCTTTATCTTACACATCAGGCACTCGACCGGTTATTCCCAGAAATTTTAGATCGCATGAAACCTTCCGCACGGATCATTTGCTACCGGTTTTGCATTCGTAATCTGGAACCGACAAAAGTGAATGAAGACAAAAATCTCTTTCTGTATCGAGCGAGTAAAGGAAGGGCGATAAATAAATATTCTTAAGAAAATTTAAAAATAACAATTTAATTAAGATGTTTTATTTAGTGACGACCAGATCGCTCCAGACGTAAGCTTTTCTCCCACCTAAGTCGACCAAAAGCCAAGGTTTTCCGTTAAAGTTAACTTGCGTACTGCGAATCAAAGCCAAACGATCGCCTTTATTCAGTTTTCCTACCTCAGGAAATTTTGGACCTGGACCATTCTTTAAGGATACTCCATCAATTTTTGCAATGACCGATCTAGCACCAGTGGCAAGTGGAGCAGGGGAAGTCGGAGACATTGGCATCTTCACTACAGGAGATATAGGCTGTTTTAATGTTGGCGGGGTAAGGGATGCCACCACCGTATCTTTAGGTTCTAACGGTGTGGGCGCAGGCAATACCTTACTTTGGATAGGTTCATTTAAAGGTTCAACCGCTGGGATCGTTGGGTTTTGTGATGCTTCTATCCTCGGTTCAATAGGCTTAACCATACTGAGCTTCTTCGTTGTGATTTGAGCAACCGGGTCACCTTGGGCTCCGACTTTTTCATCAAAACGGATGAAAATTGGATTGGACACCAGGTAGTTTTTTGAGTCTGCTTCCACTTTAAGGCGATAAAATACCGGGCCATCATTTTTATTCAAGCTCACATCACGCCAATTCAATTCATATGGCAGTGCTATCGTCTCCTGTTTTACCTCCATCCCGTTACGGATGACCGACAAACGAACTGTTTTCTCCTCACCATTTGTCATACGAACCTTGATTTTTAACTCAGGGAAATCATTTGATATTAGTTCTTCGCCCATGGTTGCCTGTTGACCCGAGACAACGTCACTTACCGTAAAATCATCTAATGAAATCCTTTCGTCTCCTGTCTGACGTACTGCATACATACGTCCGCTGGCCATAGCGTCAAGAACATCGTTGCGAGATTTTTGGCGAACGAGAAATATAGTTCGAATCTCACCGAGCTTGGTTTCTCCATCTTCACATAAATAATTGTTTGCACCATAACCCCACACTGGTTTTTTTCGCTTGCCCTGAATATATTCACCCAATACATTATCCCATTCCTTTCCAGGCTCAATCTGCATAACTGGGGAATCGGCGACGGACTGAAAACCGGTATAGCCAGAAGTCAGCATCAAGTCTTTCGGATATGGCCCCGTCTTGTAACTGATCCGCCCTTTTTGTTTTATTTCATTGGGAGCTTCCATGTGATTCCAGAAAATCAGACCACCGTTATTATTTACATAATCAATTAATTCTTGATAGGGCTGGACACCCAAGTCACCTTTATATTGGCTAAACGGAGAGCTTCGAAACGGTATATTATTAAGAACAAGGAGAAACATAATTCCCGCAATCAACCTAGTAAGTTTCTTTTTGTATCCCTTTAAAAAAGCAACGAGGAACAGTAAAAAAAATACAACGCATCCTCCAAAGTACTGCTGATAATGAGTTGCGTACCGCGTGGAAAAATTACTATCTAAAATAGGCAGTTGCTCGTAAACCTCGGGTGTATCAAATCCGACTATAAAAAGGTGTTTGCCTAGATTATTAGCAACAAGGTTGCCGCTAAAAACATTACCGGTCCAATAGTAAAACGGGGCAACCTCCGCCCCAGAAATTAGAAGGGTTTCTTCAAACTGTTTGTCATTATCGTTGATCTCTGCGATATAAGCCGGCGCACCCATAGCAAGAATTGACGGGCTCTCGTTTCGCTTCCTAATGATACGCTCTAAGGGAACTATCCCATATTCCACAGCATCACGAGCCTGGTCACCAAAAATCACCGCGTCGACCCCCTTTGAGCGGGCCTCTTCAGCTACTTCCTGTAATGTCGAGCAACCACGACTAAAGCGCGTTTTTACATCAGCAATTCCATCCAATTGTATAAAACCCGCAAAAACGGTATCTGCCGACGCCAGCAGAAAAACCATTGCCCCGGTTAAAATCAAAGACACCTGAAAGCGACACTGTTCTCTTGTGAGATAATAATTCACTCTATATTCTTCATGTTTGATTATTCTTAAGACTTTCATTGGCCGTCAGACAAACTCATAGGACATGATATCACTTATCGAGGTATAGACCTAAGGGAGAGCGTCAAAGACGTTAGTCGAATATTGGCAAACCTTAACTCGTCGCCACTTATTTGCTTTTTATTTGTCCAACAAATACATAAACTTCATTGTTTGATTTATTTTTTAGATCTATGATACGATACAACTGATGTGATATTTCATAACAACTCCTTCCATTCCATGAGATCCAAAAGCTAATTAACCAGCTAAAAAACTTGCTTATCATTCTATGGACCCCGTATTCAGAAAAGACCTTCGATGACAAAAAAAATTTTAGTCGCCGACAACAGTATCACTATTCAAAAGATCGTGGCCATGGCATTTGAAAATGAAGATACTGTTGTTGAAGGTGTTAGCAAAGGAAAAGACGCGCTTGATAGAATGGGAACTTTTAAACCCGACATCGTTCTAGCAGATGTTGATATGCAAGACTTAACAGGATTTGATTTATCCCAAAAAATTAAAAATGACCCAAAATTTAATGCCGTAAAAGTACTTCTCTTGGCCAGTGACTTTGAGGACTTCAACAAAAATTTATTTGATAGTTCCGGCGCCGATGATCACATTTCAAAACCTTTTAAATCAGAAGACATTATAAAAAAAGTTGTTGATTTGCTTTCAGAAAAATCGCCTAATTCCATTAATGAAACGATTAACCTAACTCCGGTGGATTTGGACAAGTCTGTTGAACCAACTGAAACGACCATTGAACTTTCTGCAGAAAACATGGTCGAAGAGGAGGATTCTACCATCAATCTTTCCTCAGCAGACCTGGAAGAATCAATAGATCCTACTTCTGTAGAAAAGATAGAACCGGAAACCAAAACAACGAAGGAAGTTGAAGAAGACATGCTCGACGAGATGATCGAGGATGTTGAATCTTTAAAAAAAATAGTCGCTCCTCCAGATACTGACTATGATGAACTGAGCGAGGAAGTAGCTCCTACACGGGAAGATGCGGTTGGGGACGAATTGGATACGGCTTTCCAGGAAATGGTAAATTTTGGTTCTCGGAAAGAGCCTGATAATATTGCAAGTATACAACTAGAACCCATAAGTAGACCCTCCGCTGTCGAGAGTATTATCCCTGAACCGGAGGATCTGTTGGGCGAAATAACTTCTTCAGTGGTGGAAGAAAAAAAAAGAACGACAGTCCCGAGTTTGATAGGGAGAAATCCTTCTCGCGCTTCACAGATATCTCATGAAGTAAAAGGTCAGCAAACCACGACTGTGCAAGAAAACCAAACCGTGGCAGAGCAAGCCAGGCATACTCTGGAAGATGTAGTTCATGCTTCTATTAAACAAGAGCTTGCTGAGATTTCAAATAACATCACTCAGTCTATACGAGAAATAGTTAAAGAAATTACCCCAAAAATTGTTAGAGAAATTGTTAAAGAAGAAATCGACAAGATCAAAAATTCATAAGAAGCATAAATCGTTTCTCCGGTCCAGTCTCTTTCTTAAAATAAAACTCTTTAAATTGTTTATACGTCTGCGTGTTAATGCTATCTACGCACGCCTATTTTTGTTATTTCATACCTTCGCAGAATTGAATTCTATGGGAGAATCTCTCCCTAATTATAAAAAAACTAGATTGATGAAAACCTTGTATTTATGGATCAATTAGAGAAAATTTACAGCCCGAAGGAAGTTGAAGAGCGCTGGGGAAAGTACTGGGAAGATAATCTATTGTTTCATGGCGATGAAACCTCAACGAAAAAATCATTTTCAATAGTAATTCCACCCCCAAATATCACCGGATCACTGCACATGGGGCATGCCTTTAACAACACACTTCAGGATATTCTTGCGCGCTGGAAACGTATGCTGGGATTTGAAGTTCTGTGGCAACCAGGCACAGACCATGCTGGCATCGCTACTCAAAATGTTGTTGAGCGTCAATTACATACAGAAGGAATCAATCGGCAAGAAATTGGGCGCGAGGAGTTTATCAAACGTGTCTGGAAGTGGCGAAAAGAATCGGGAGGAACCATTAATCACCAGTTAAGCAAACTGGGGAGTTCCTTGGATTGGGAAAGAGACCGATTTACAATGGACGAAGGTCTTTCCAAAGCAGTGCGAGAAGTTTTTGTCTCCCTCTATGAAGAAGGATTAATCTATAAGGGAGACTACATAATCAATTGGTGCCCTAGATGTCTAACAGCACTCTCGGACCTAGAGGTGGAACACAAGGAAACTCAAGGACATCTTTACAATATAAGGTATCAATTTAAAGACAGCAAAAGTTCACTAACCATAGCAACGACACGTCCTGAAACTTTGCTGGGCGATTCTGCTGTCGCAGTGAACCCAAAAGATGAACGCTACCAAAGTATGATCGGTAAAATGCTCATCCTGCCTCTCCTAGGACGAGAACTCCCGCTAATCGGAGATAATTATGTTGACTCCTCCTTCGGATCGGGGGCATTGAAAGTAACTCCCGCGCATGATCCCAATGATTTCGAGCTTGGGCGTCGCCATGACCTAGGTTTGATTAATGTTATGAATCCAGACGGTTCTATGAATGAAGAAGCGGGTCCTCTCTACCAAGGACTTGACCGTTTTATTTGCCGAAAAAAGTTGGTTGAAAATCTAAAAACACAAAATTTTCTGGAAAGTGTCGAAGAGCATGTGCACTCCGTAGGACACTGTTACCGTTGTCATACAGTCGTAGAGCCTTATGTATCGACTCAATGGTTTGTTAAAACTAAACCTCTTGCCAAATCGGCGATTGAGGCTGTAAAAAATGGCCGCATACACATAGTCCCAAAGCTTTGGGAAAACACCTATTTTAACTGGATGGAAAATATCCGTGACTGGTGTATTTCAAGACAAATCTGGTGGGGTCACCAGATTCCTGCGTGGAATTGTCCAGCATGCAATAAAGTAACCGTTGCTCGCGAAACTCCAAAAGTGTGTTCTCATTGCAAAGAAGGTAATCTGATTCAGGAAGTTGATGTTCTTGATACTTGGTTTAGTTCTGCGCTTTGGCCTTTCTCAACCTTAGGCTGGCCAGAACAAACTCAAACCCTGAAAAAGTTTTACCCCACGTCGGTGCTTTGTACAGGATTTGACATCCTCTTTTTCTGGGTAGCGCGAATGATTATGATGGGAATTAGATTCATGGACAATGTTCCTTTTCATAGTGTCTACATCCACGCTCTGATTAGAGACTCTGAAGGACAGAAAATGAGTAAAACTAAAGGTAATGTGATTAATCCATTAACTATGATGGATAAGTACGGCACAGATGCCCTTCGCTTTACATTGGCAGCATTTGCAGCACAAGGTCGGGATATAAAACTTTCAGAAGAACGTATAGAAGGTTACCGAAACTTTTGTAATAAATTATGGAATGCTTCTCGTTTTGTATTGATGAATCTAGATGACTATAATGGGACTTGTGAATTAATCCCTAATGGGAAGCGCCCTGCAGCACACCGTTGGATTCTAAGTCGTTTAAATGAAGCATGCCGCGAAGTTAACCATGCGCTTGAAGAGTTTAAGTTTAATGATGCGGCTTCTTCCATATATAAATTTATATGGAACGAATACTGTGACTGGTTTTTAGAATTATCCAAATCTCACCTATATGGTGGAAACGATAGGAGAGAGACCCAAAATATACTTGTCTATGTACTGCAAACTTGCCTACGTTTACTCCATCCATTTATGCCATTTATCACGGAGGAAATACATAGCAAACTACCTGGAACAGAGGGCAGCATTATGAAAGACTCATTTCCGGAATACGAAGAAAATAATTTGGACTTAGATGCAGAAAAAACATTTTCTACTGTCATTAATGTCGTAACTTGTGTGCGCAATATACGTGGCGAAATGAATTTAAATCCTGGTCTAAGTCTCGATCTTTTCATTAGGACTAAGCATGATCATGAAACCTTGATACTAAAAAATAATACTAATTATATCAATAATTTAGCCCGTGTAAGCCTTGTTGAATCGGGCATCACAGTTGAAAAACCAAGGGTATCAGCCTCATCTGTTTGCGATGAAATGGATGTCTTCATCTCTCTCGAAGGGAAAATAAATTTTACAGAGGAAAAAAAACGCATAGAAAAAGAGTTGAAAAAAATTGAAAAAGATATCATAGTTCTGGATAAGAAACTCTCCAATAAAAAATTTATCGATAATGCGCCCCCAGAGGTTATCGAGAAAAGTAGTCAGAGAAAAAAACTCCTCTCTGAAAAACAAGCGCGGCTAAGAATCCACCTGGAAACTGTTGATCTTGCGCTCCCCTGATAAAGTTGGAAAAAATCAGTAGGTCATTCGGAGTGTTTATATTTTTATGGAAGCTAAAGTAAATCCCCTAACAAGAGAAGACATTTCTGAAGAAGCCAAGTGGGACCTTAACGGCTTATATTTGAAGGAATCCTTGTGGCAGGAAGACATTAAGAAACTGGAAAAAGATCTTGCTGGTTACGAATCTTTTAAAGGAACTCTTGCCAGTTCAGCGGAAAACATTAAATCATGCCTTGAGTTTGACGTTAGTATCTCTCGAGCAATAGAAAAGCTTTATACCTATGCTCACCTTCGTAACGATGAAGATAAAACTAACTCACAAAATCAGAGCAATTTTGAAAAAATCGTTCGCTTGCAGACACTTGCAGCGCAGGCGAGTAGCTACATTGCATCCGAACTCATGGCTATTTCAGAAGATCAAATGCACCAATTTTTAAAGGATAAACAATTAGACTATTACAAGCTGCATTTGGAACGAATACTGAGATATAGGAAACATACCCTCTCTGAAAAAGAAGAAAAAATTCTCGCATCATCGGCAGAAATAGCGAGGGCTGCACGGGATGCCTTTGAAATGCTCGATAATGCAGACCTAAAACTTGGCACTATAAACGATGAAAATGGGAGTGAGATAGCTATTACTCAAGGAAATTTTCAAAGCATAATGCAAAATCAAGACCGGAGAGTTCGTAAAGAAGCTTTTGAAACATTTTATAGCGCATATTCAGATCACCAATACACATACGCATCCCTTCTTGCCAGCAATATTAAAAAAGATATTTTTTATGCCCGTGAGAAAAATTACGCTTCGGTCAGAGAAAAATCCATGTTTAGCGAAAATATTCCTGTTGAAGTCTACGACAACCTCATTGCAGCGGTGCACGAAAATATGGCACCTTTGCAAAAATATTTTGTCTTAAGAAAAAATATTCTTAATCTTGATCAACTTCATATCTACGATACGAGCGTACCGTTGGTAAAAGATATTCATTGGCATGTCGGATACGACGATTCGGTGAAAAAAATTATCGATGCCCTGCAACTCTTAGGGCCTGACTATACAAAAATACTACGAAATGGGCTTATTGAAGATCGCTGGGTAGACCGTTATGAGTCAAAAGGAAAACGAAGCGGGGCCTACTCATCAGGGTGTTATGACTCGAATCCTTTTATCTTGATGAATTACCGAGAAGATAATATAAATAGTATGTATACCCTAGCCCATGAAGCGGGGCACTCCATGCACTCGTTTCTCTCACGGAAGGCACAACCTTACCTTTATGCTGATTACACTATTTTCGTTGCAGAGGTAGCATCTACTTTCAATGAAGTCCTTCTCACAAAACACCTTCTTTTACAGGATATTAGTAAAAGTATGAAAATTTACCTGATTTGCAGAGAAATAGATAATCTGCGGGGAACTCTATACAGGCAAACCATGTTCGCCGAGTTCGAACATCTGGTTTACGCTGCTGCGGAAAACGATCAACCCATGACACTAGATATATTCAAGAAGATTTATAGAAAACTACTTGAAAAATATTTTGGAGAAGATACTATTCTTGATGATTGCCTATCCATCGAATGTTTTCGGATTCCACACTTTTACTTTAGTTTTTATGTCTACAAGTATGCCACCGGAATATCCGCCGCTTATGCCTTGGCGGACATGGTCTTGGAAGGAGGCGCAACAGAACTAAACGATTATTTAAACTTTTTAAAAGGAGGTGGATCGAAGTATCCTATCGACCTACTGAAAGGTGCTGGGGTAAACATGGCCTCTCCGGAACCAGTTCACACCGCTCTAAAAAAGTTTTCTGCTTTGGTGAATCAGCTTGAGGCTTTAACTAGCTAACATTTTTATTACTTTCAATTATAGAGGAATACTATTTTGAAAAAACAAGGGAATAACCGGCAGTCCCACCGAGGGAACAGTCAAAAAAGAGATAACTCGAATGTATCGAGCAATAGTCAAAACTATAATAATGAGAATAAAAACTCGAGCCGAAATACTGGGCGTGGAAAAAAACCACACGAACCACATCTTTGGGCTTCGTCCGCCGCATCATCCACAACATTGACCTCCCATCTCTCCATGGTCAACAAGCGAAACCAAGATGGGACGAAAAAAAATACTGGCGGTACAAATGGAACAGGACGATCAAACGGCAAATCAAGAGTGAAGTCTGGGTACAAAAAAAATGAGCGAACCCAAGACGACGCCCAAAAACGCACCCACAAATGGCACCCTAATAACAAACCTAATTCAGCCTATAAAAAACAACCACCCAATGGAGCCCAAATCACCTCTAATGCTTCGGCGCAAGGAAACGAAACCGGGCACAATAGAGTTCTTCAATCTAAAACGAATACCTTTGGCATCGATCCATTCGAACTATTTTGCGCTTATCATCTAGGAATCTCATCTCAAAACCAGTACCGTCCATCAAATATTAATGAGGTAGCTAACCGGTTTAAAGTTGACATTGGGACGACTCGACAAATATTAAAAGAATATGGGATGGACTCAGCATCTCTACTTGACCGGGATTTTGACATGGCCCTTGCGCAACTTGATATTCAGGTTGCACCGGAAGGAATTGACCGGACTGAATTAGGGAGAAATATTTTTGAAGATTTCTTAGAAGCTCCGATAAAAAAACGCGATTGGAAAAAAATTTTAGAGGACGACAGAAAAGAGAATGCAAAAACCTTTCGTTTTTGAAAACTCTAATTAAGACCCACCTCCAAGTTCGCACGTTTGAAGCTCAACCCCTCGCCCACAATCCTATCCTGCAATCTTCTAGCCTGCCTGTTAGAACATTTTAAATTGTTCATCAATATAGAGAACGCAAACTGTTCATTATCTGCAGATTGAAAATAACCTGATAGCGCACTAACAGAATTCAATGTCCCTGTTTTTACTCGTACACGCTCTGCACCGTTATACCCATTCATTCGTTTTCGAACATTACCATCCCTGCCCATTACTCCCAATACGGAAATAAATTCTGGATAAACCCCAAGGTCTATGTACATATCTTGAAGCACCGATACAATCTGATCTGGACTCAGTCGGTTTTGTCTCGATAAACCGGATCCATCTAAAATGGAAAACTCCCCCGGCTTGTGCTTTAAAGACTGCATATATCCATCCATAGCACGCAAGCCATTTAGAGTGGTGCCCGGTAGACCATAAACCTCCGCACCAATAGTTTTTAAAATCTGCTCAGCAACAAAATTATTGCTAAACTTATTTAATCCTCTGAGAATCAAAGAAAGTGGCGTCGATGTATGACTCGACAATTCATAGGCACCTTCTGGGACAGAACCTACTCGAACCTTGCCTGTCACCTCAATCCCTGCTTGGCGAAGATACTCTTTAAAAACCATAGCTGCGTAGTATGCAGGTTGGGTTACATTCAAATAGTATGTTTCCCGTAAATGATTAACTGATATGACCCCAGAAACGGTGATTTCATTATGGCTACCCCGGTCGACACGATTAACTATCAATCGACTGCGTTTTGATGTTGAGACTGTTCTCGCCCGATTGTCCACCCGTATAAACTCTATATCGGGGTCAACCACCACGACAGGCCTATCGCCTGGTTTTTCCCCAGGAGTAACATAAACCGTGACCGTATTAAAGTTGAACGATAAAGCCCCCAATGGAGCGTTATATGCTTCCACGCCCCATTTTTTTTTCCAGGTTTTAATACGCAGGTTATCATCGAAAAACGATTCGTCGGCAATAATATCCCCACGCACCTTTCGAAGAGGAAGGTTCTTCAGCTCATTTACTAAAAGCCACATCTGTTCACTAACAAGATTCGGGTCACCAAATCCTTTAATAGAAATATCTCCTCTTAGAGTTTTACCATCTATCGGGATAGTGGCATACAAACTGGTTTTGAATCGATAGTCCGGCCCCAATCGTTTCAGAGCCACAGCAGTTGTCAAAAGCTTTACATTGGACGCTGGCGAAAATAAGCGGTCGCTATGAATAGAATACAAGGTTTTGTCTCTTTCGAGGGAGTGGATTTTTATCCCGAAGTTTTGTTTTCGCAAACAAGAATTGACTAAAGTAGCTTCTATAGTTTTGGAAAAAACAGCCTCGGGCGACTCAGTTTTCTGCGCATTCCCCTGTTCGGGTAATAACCAAATAACCGCAATAAAAGCAACCGTGAAAATTATTTTCATATTGAATAAAATTTTAGTCGTCAAAAAATACTATCGCCTAATTTGAAATAATTCAAATACCACTTAAAATTTAGACTAAATTTTTTCCTTTGAACTTAATATAAATCTAACAAAAACTTGAAAGTCCAATACTTTAAAATATATATTGATCATCACAAACTAATGGGAGTTATAAAAGTGGAATTAAAGTATATTAGATACGGGATAGTTTTGGCACTATTATCTATTCTTTTTGGAGGTTTACTTGGACTTAGTTTTGGTTGTTGTGAGGACAACATCAAATCTTTGCTTAAAGAAAAAACCGCTAATGTCCTAATCGAAAAATACGCTGGGAAACAAGAGCTTGCAGACAAAGTCATTAAAAAATCCTGGGTTTATATTAAACGCGCTCACTTTCACTCTCAGACCATGGGCATAATCTCGATTGTTTTTTCACTGCTCGTTGCCTGGTTAAAATTTCCACCAAAGCTTCAATTTGGCATATCTTTTTTTAGCGGCTTTGGTAGTTTGGGTTATGGTTTTTTCTGGTTATCTGCTGCTCTTTTAGCCCCTGGACTGGGCTCTACAGGAGCTGCAAAGGATTCTGTTGAGCTATTGGCGCAAGTATCTGCTGGGCCATTTTTTATTTCCTGTGTAGGACTTTTCGGATTTCTAATTTATAAAATGTTTGTTAAAAACGAACCTGCCAAAGTTTAAACTCATTACGCTAAGTAAAAAAGATACTCATTACAAATCTACTCTTCCTTAAAACTTTAAAAAATGAAATACGACCTTTTAGGAATTGGCAACGCATTAGTTGATATTGAGGTCCGTGTCGATGACGAATTCATAGAGCAGAACTCTCTGACCAAGGGCGGCATGACCCTGTTTAGCGTAGAAAAACAGCAAAAAATCCTAAAAAAACTCCATAGCCTTTCAACAAAGATTTCATCAGGAGGTTCTGCCGCTAATACAGTCCATGGGCTAAGTGTCCTTGGCGGCACAACCTACTATATTGGAAGGGTTGCTAATGATGTTTATGGAAAACTCTATGCCGAGGACATGCTGTCTTGTGGTGTAGCGTTTCCCGGAACTGGGAATGGACTCAGCAATACAGGAACCTGTGTCATTCTAGTAACCCCAGACAGTGAACGGACTATGCTCACACACCTTGGAGTATCGTCTTTGTTACACCCAGGCAATGTTGATGAAAAAACCATCGAAAATTCTGGGATGGTTTATATCGAGGGATATCTTTGGACCGGTGAGAACACGCGCAATGCTGCCGAAAAACTAGCCCAAATCGCAAAAAAAAATAAAACTCCTGTCGCATTTACTCTAAGCGATGTCTTCGTTGTTAGTAGTTTTAAAAAGCAACTCACCGACTTTATCCGACACAATGTCGACATCCTATTCTGTAATGATCTAGAGGCTAAAGCTATGGGAGAAACAGAAGATGTGCAAGAAGCATTTGATGAACTCAAGAAAATAGCCGAGACCATATTTGTTACCAGAGGGGAAAAGGGGTCCTGGGCTTCCAATCCAACTGAAGAAAAAGTTGCCGTGAATGTATTCCCAACGAAGGCGATCGATACTACGGGAGCCGGTGATTTATTCGCAGCAGGAGCATTACATGGAATTATTAGAAATTACAGCTTGAAAGAATCGGCTATTATTGGATCCTACTGCGCATCCGAGGTCGTTTCCCATATGGGTGGACGTATGCCAGTCAGTTCAGACGCTGACGCAGAAAAAATTATCCAAAAATACCAAAAACTATAATAGTGCTAGTTGTTTATCATCAATATTTATGGTGCTTTTTGCGTACGATGATAGGAAATCCATATATCACAATGTCCTTTAGTAAAAGCTTCAAACCCCATCAAGCGTTGTTTCCACTTCGGTTTTAAAATGCGGTAACACTCCTCCGCCACTGTATCAAGATATTCTCCAAATAGACGCTCTACATCCTTTGTTTTTGATTTGCTGCGCACATCAAGAAATGACACCTTTTTAAGAGCCTCAATACTAGCTTTTTTTGCCGCTTGATAATATTCGAGAACTTCTTTCATCTCCTCTTTCGATCCGGGGCGATGAAGGTGCCCAGCAATATAAACATTAAAGTCAAGCTTTAACGCCTTTTTAATGCCTTTCATTTGACTAACAATATCTACAGTATAAGCAAAGTTCTTAAATGGAACTGACTTAGGTGTAACTGTGTCCACATACATCATAATTTTGCGCGAAGGAATATAAACTATAGAGTTGCCTTTCCCATGCCCTTCTCCCATATAAATTAACTCGATGGTAATGCCGCCTATTGAGAGACTATAATTTGTCCCAAAATTAATATGTGGCACAGGACGATTCTTATCCCTATATCTCTTGAGAGCTTTACCTGTTTCTATCTGGGCAACTATCTGCACTCCATTGCCGGCAAAAAGATGCGCGTCTCCAATATGATCAATATGCGAGTGGGAATAAATCATAAATCTAACCGGTTGACTGGTAATTTCACTAATAGCCTTCCCGAGTAGTTTTCCCTTCCCCTTTATCGGATCAGTTATAACCACGCCTTCTGACGTAACAATAAACAAGTTGTTGTACGCCCCCGTTGAAAAAAAATAAACTTCCGGAGCAAGCTGTTTTGTAAAATAACCTTTTTTACCTAAAGAAGGGAGTTGTTCGTAATAGCCATCCGATTCAGAGTCATCGATATGAGAAGATTGGGGCGAGATTGCACAACCGAAAAAAAACCATGTCGCAATCATAACAACCAATAATCTTACAACCCTAAAATGATGGGCCTTAAACGTAAAAAACATTGCTTTTCTCCTGTTCTCTTGACCTGATCAAAGTTAGGGGCTAATTTTTGTTAAAATTCTAGCAATAAAGCTTTGCCCCCAAACTCTATTTTGACACAAACTATTATCTTAAGTTAAAAACTTTATATATAAGCGAGGGTTATACATTTTTCATGTATTTTGTTAAACTAGATTTCAGCTTATAAAAGTCAAGCAAAGGAAACTTGGTCACCTACATATTACCAACACTGTATAGAGGAGACTAACAAATGAAAAAAAACCAATCAAACATTGTAGGATTTCTCATCTTATTCTTTCTGACAGCTTGTTATGGAACTGTAGGGGGAAATTTTGACAGCTCGCAACTAAAAAGTATTCAAAACAACGTGACCAACCAAGAGGAAATATTTCAAAAATTTGGCGCTCCATTTAAGAAAGGAATTGAAAATAACCAG
>Ga0114993_10004202_pt1 | contig 14426 bp, 13 predicted proteins | sample ArcticOcean_MG_C_FD_87042 | JGI IMG/M metagenome (GOLD analysis project Ga0114993, IMG submission 87042) | Marine microbial communities from western Arctic Ocean - ArcticOcean_MG_CB2_150 | ecosystem: Environmental > Aquatic > Marine > Oceanic | place: Arctic Ocean: Canada Basin | collected...
ACAATGATATTCCGTTCTAAGAGAACCAATTATATTGTCAACTTTAGTTTCAAATACATTTGGCAACGATTCATAAAATGATGGCCACCCAGACCCACTATCATATTTAGTTTTTGATTCAAATAATTTAGTTCCACAAGCGACACATAGATAGTCTCCTTCTCTTTTCTCATAATTTAAAGAACTTGACCCAGACGGTTCAGTACCTTCTCTTAATAAAATATTTTTTTGTTCAGGAGTTAGTTGTTTAACCACTTTTTACTTTCTTTGATGATAAAAAAATTCCACCAACTATAAACATTGCTCCAAATAAATGGAAGTTCATAAATTTTTCTCTAAATATTGCCATAGCTAATATTGTGCTAAAAATAGGCATTAGGTGTAAAAATATTCCAGATCTATTAGAACCAATTATTGCTATTCCTTTTATCCAACAAATAAATGAGGCAAGACCTGGAAAAAGAACAACATAACCTAAAGTTAAAACAAAAGGTAAATTTACATTTAATTTAAATCCTAAAGACATTTCTATGAAGTATGCTGGTAATAATAAAATTAACCCAGCAGATATTATAACTTCTAAAAGTGATGCCTGGGATAATTCAAATTGCTTTTTTCTTAATAATGCCGAATACATTGCCCAAGAAAACATTGCTACCACCATCCATAAGTCTCCTTTATTAAAATTTAAATTAACTAATTTATTTAGATCAGCCTTTGCTACTATTACCGCAACACCTATGAGTGAAAAAATAACACCTAAAATTTGGTAGGTATTAGTTTTCTCAATTTTAAATATCCAGCTAAAAAAAATTATCATAACTGGAATAGTAGAAATCATTAATACTCCACTAATTACTTGGGTAAAATTTAATGAGTAATAAACTATTGAATTAAAAATACTAATACTGGTAATTCCTAATACTAAAATGAGCTTTATATTTTTTAATATATAACTTTTTTTTTTAATAATTTCTTTAAGTGTGAATGGAGCCAATATTAGCCATGCAAAAATCCACCTATAAAAATTTAAAGTAAAAGGTGGTATTTCGTAAAGACTTGCCACTTTTCCTACAATAAAATTTCCTGACCAAAATAATGTTGCTAATATTAAAAAAATATATGCAGTTTTGTTTTTTGAAAGCAATTTACTACCTAATTAAATCTTTGAGAGCTATATGGAGATAGATCTAAATTTGTTTTTTCACCTGAAATCATTCCTGAAATAATTTTCCCTGAAATTGCACCAAGTGTCCATCCCAAATGATGATGACCAAAAGAATAAAACAAATTCTTATTCTCTTTTGACGGTCCTAAAATTGGCAGATAATCTGGTAAAGTTGGCCTAAAACCTAACCACTCATCTTCGTGTTCTCTAAGTTGTGGAAAAAGATATTTTGCGTTATTCACAAGGTTTAAAATTCTTTTTTTGCTAGGAGGGTTATTTAAACCTCCAAATTCAACTGTGCCAACTACTCTTAGACCTTGCTCCATTGGTGTTATTCCAAAGCCTCTATTTAAAAATATTACAGGCCGTGATAATAAATGATCATAGCCTTTAAAATGAACATGATATCCTCTTTCAGTATCTAGTGGAATTTTTTCATTCAATTTATCGGTTAATTTTTTTGAAAAAGCACCACATGCAATAACAGCTTTATCAAAGTTATAAATTTTTGTATCGGTTTTTATTCTTGGCTTGTTATCTGATGAAAAATTTATTGATTCAACATTTTCTTTTTTAAACTTTCCTCCTTTTTGTAGGAATAAATCAAATAATTTTAATAATATTTTTTTCGGGTTTCTTGCATGTCTGGCTTTTGGATATAATATTCCCCCGTGATAAATTTTTTTTATGTGTGGTTCTAAATCATGTATTTCATGAGGTGTCAGCAATTGTTGCTCAACACCTAGTTCTTTTCTAATTTTAATTTCTAGTTCCCTGCTTTTTAAATCTTTGTCATTCCAAAAATATATTATTCCTTTATTTTCTACTAGTTCGGATACGTCAATATCTTGAAAAAGTTCATCGTAGGCTGGTAATGCTAGGTCTAATATTTGATGCATATACTTTGCTGTATGCATCATATTTTTTGAACTACAGTTTTTTATAAATTTTATAAACCACGGAATCATCTTTGGAATATAATTCCATCTTAAAGCCAAAGGACCTTTTGAATTTAATAACATTGCTGGTACATCAGCTAATATATCTGGCCTATTTACAGGCACTGATGCATATGGAGAAAAATGCCCAGCATTACCATAAGAAGCAGTTTTGCTTCCCGGCTCCTGGTGATCTATTAAAGTAACATCAAAACCTTTTTTTACTAAACAAAGTGCTATACATACACCTTGTATACCTGCCCCAATAATCCCTACTGAAGATTTGTTTACTTTATCTTCGCTCATAATAAATCTGATTATATATTAAATTAGATACGCGGGTAATGCGAAAAATTAGACGGCTTCTTTGTGATGAACAACAGGGACAATTTTGGGTTTTTGTTTTTGAGGTCTTTCTACAATCTCTTCAATAGCAATATCTTCTTCTGTATTTGATTTGCCATTATTAATTCTTTTAATATACCCATCAATATCAGCACCCTCTTCTGTTTTAAGAGTTTTTCTAAAAAAAATATCACCTTTTATTATTGCAGTTTTTCCAATTATTATTGTGTCTGCTGTAACTTTTCCTTCAACATGTCCGTTAATTTCAATTGTTATAGATTCTATAGAGCCTCTTATCGAGCCTGTTTCATTTACAACAATGTCTGAAACAAAAACGTTTCCATTGATAAGTCCTCCAACGTCTACACTTCCAGATGATCTTAGATCTCCTTCAATTTGAAGTGTTTCTCCAACATGTGATCTTCCGCTATGGTTTAAATCTGTACTTTCGATGCCACGTAAATTGTTAAACATATTTTAATTTAAGCACAAAAAAACCGTTACGCATATTAAAAAAGAAAAAAAAATATACAAAATATACAATCTAAGGTTGCTTAAAATATAGAACTTTTATGTCGGTGTTTCTGTATTATAAATTTTACAACTCATCGCTATTCCTAACCCAATCATAATTGAAAACATTGATGAGCCTCCATAAGACATTATAGGCAAGGGAGCACCCACTATTGGCATTAAGCCTAGTACCATCGACATATTTACAGCTACATACACAAAAAATGCTGTAGCAAAACTGTAACAATATAGTTTTGAAAAATTATTTTTAGAGATATTTCCTATCGCAATTACCCTATATATTATCAATATAAAAATAGTTAATAAAATAATTGATCCTATAAAGCCAAATTCTTCAGAAAATAAAGTAAAAATAAAATCTGTATGTTTTTCAGGTAAATAATCTAAATAACTTTGGCTACCTTTTAAAAACCCTTTTCCAAAAATTCCACCTGAACCAACGGCAATTTTAGACTGAATAATTTGGTAACCTGCTCCTAAAGGATCTCTTTCAGGATTCAAAAAAGTTAATATTCTTGATTTTTGGTAAGGTTTTAAAAATGATATTACTACTGGCAATGAACAAACTAAGATAAAAAATGAATATAAAAAATATTTTATTTTAAACCCAGATAACCAAATTACTGCAATGCCGCCAATCATAATTAACAGCGCAGTTCCAAGATCTGGTTGAGATACAACTAATAAAGCTGGAACAATTAGAGCAAAAACAGGAATAAAAATATGTTTTATGTTAGTTACATTTTCAGATGGGATTTTATAATAATACCTTGCAAGAAATACTATTAAAGCAACTTTCATTAGTTCGGAAGGTTGTAAATTAATAAAAAATAAATTAATCCAACGTTGTGATCCTGAGGCTGTTACACCATTAAAGTGAACAGCTAATAATAAAATTACAATTAAAAAATAAAATATATAAGAAGATTTGAACCAAAATTGTATACTAAAAAAAGAGCATAACAAAAAAACTCCAAAAAAAGTTAAAAGTCTATAAAGATGGTTTTGCGTATAATAACCAAATTTTCCTTGCTCACTAGAATACATGGCAAAAACACTAATTGTTCCTAAAGCTATAACTAAAAGAATTAAAAAAAAGTCTAAGGATAATATTTTATCCTTAATATTTTTATTTCCTCTAATAAAATAATTTGCTGACATTGCTAAACCTCTTGGAATAAATCAAGTTGAAACTTCTTTCTTAACTCGTGTCTATCTAAAACTTTTTTAATGACCTTTCGGGCAATTGGTGCCGCACCAGAACTTCCCGCCCCACCGTGTTCAATAACTACACTAATTGCATACCTTGGTTTTTTATAAGGAGCAAATGCAGTAAAAAGAGCATGGTCTCTTTTTTCATAAGATAAATCTTTATTTTTTATTTTAAGTCTTCTTTCTTCTGCAGTAATAGTTCTTACTTGAGATGTTCCTGTTTTACCTGCATAAACATATCCAGGTTTTGTTAGTCTTGATCTATAAGAAGTTCCCATAGGTTCGTTTGTTGCTCCGTATAAAGCGTCATGAACAAATTTAATATTTTCAGGATTTCTGTATAATTTTTTAAGATCTGAATTTGGTAATTCTAAATTATTTTTTTTAGAGTAAAACTCTTTTCTCCAGGCATTAATTATCGGTTGTAAAGCATATTTGTCATCAATAATTCTTGGTTTAATTTCGTAGCCTCCGTTAGCAAGTTGTGCTGTCATTAAACATAGTTGTAATGGGGTAGATTGAAAATAACCTTGACCAATTCCACTAATTAGTGTTTCTCCTAAATACCAGGATTTTCCTATATTTTCTAACTTCCATTTCGTGCTGGGTACAACTCCAGATTTTTCTTCATTAAAAGATTCTAAAACTTTCTTTCCTAAACCAAATTTTTTTGCTGTTTCAGACATACGATCTATTCCCAATCTTCTTGAAACTTCGTAAAAATAAATATCACAAGATTGTTTAATTGCGTTTCTTAACGTCATAAAGCCATGACCTTTTTCTTTCCAGCAATGATACTTAGTTCCATAACGTTCTACACTTCCTTCACATTTTATAACTAATCTTGTACTAATTACATCATTCTCTAATGCTGAAAGAGCAACGATAGGTTTAATTGTTGATCCAGGGGGATAGAGTCCTGCCATTGGTTTATTTATAAGTGGCTTTCTTTCATTTTTCATCAATTCATCCCAGTCTTTTTGACTTATTCCATGAACAAATTTGTTTGAATCATACGTTGGGCCAGAAACTAGAACAACAATATCTCCAGTGTATATATCCATAACACAAATAGCCCCACTGTGACCTTCAAGTAACTTGCTAGAAAATGTTTGAATCTTTTCATCTATAGTTGTTCTAAAATTTTTTCCTTGGATTCCTTGAATTAATTTTAGCTCTTTAATTCTTTTACCATAAGCGTTAACCTCAAATCTTTGAAGACCTGGCTCACCAGTCATTTCATTGTTAAGAAGCTTTTCTAGACCATTTTTTCCTACTTTTAATCCGGGCATATTAATTTTTCTTATAAATTCACTATTTTTTAAATCTTTAGAACTTGCGTCTGAAACATACCCAATAATGTGCGCTGAAGAACCGTCTTCTGCATATTTTCTTGCTACAGAAACAACTGGTTTTATACCTTGAATTTCATGTAAGAAAAGGTTTAGCTTTGAAAACTCTGACCAGCTTAAATTGTCTGAAATAATAATTGTCTCCCAGGGTTTACGTTTCTTCAATCTTCTGGTTAATTTTTTCTTTTTGTTTTCATCAAAATTAATTATTCTTGCCAATTTGAAAAATAGCTCTTCTAAATTAGGTACATCTTCTGGAATCATATGAAGTTGATAAACTTGAGTATTTTTGGCAATTTTAATGCCAAAATAATCTTCTATTACTCCTCTTTGGGGGCTTATTTTCCATTCTCTTAGTCGATTTTTGTCTGATAAAGATTTATATTTAATATTTTCCGATATTTGTAAGTAAAAAAGTCGACTGATAATACTAACAAAAACAGCAGCCTTTAGTACTGATAAAACAAACATCCTTCTGCTAATTAATTTTGATTTATTGTGATATGTTTCAGAAAAGCTAATCATAATTTAATTTTGTGATAATCCCCCAATAAAAGAAAATGCAGCCCATAAAATTGGATAAAATATAAAGGTAAAAATTGAATTTTTAAAAAGATACAAATAATCAATTGGAACGTTCGAAAAATATAACGAAAGGAAATACACAAAATTTGCAAATAATATTGCTGGAATAAAGCTAATCCAATCATTTAATAGATTTATTCTTACTGTCACATTTCTCACATAAGCTGCTACTGATGCTATACCTAATAATGCTAAAGCGTTTATACCTAATGGTAAACCAAATATAACGTCACTAATTATTCCGGATAAAAAAATAAAACCATATCCTAAAATTTGAGGTTTTCTTAAAATATAATAATAAACTAAAATAAAATGTAAATTAATTGAAACAAAACCTAAATTAATTGTTGAGGTTCCATTAAATGCAAGAAAAAATAGAAGTAAAACTGGTATTATATTTAAAAAACTAAATCTAATTTGTGTAGAAAAATATGCCATAAAATTTAATTATTATTTCCATCTTCAATAACAACATTTATAAAAGTAATTTGATTTAAATCAGAAAAAAGTATTACTTTATTTAAATTTTTTTCATTTTTAAACTTGCCAATAGGTATCCCCGGGGGGAAAATACCTTCTTTTCCTGATGTATAAATTTTATCTCCATCTTGTATGTCATGAGATTCTGGTAAATATTCTAAAGTTGGTTCGTTAATACCATGTCCATTTAAAATAGCGTGATGTCCTGATGGTTCCACGAGAACAGGAATTCTACTATTTAGATCACTAATAAGTAGTACTCTAGAAGAGAAAAAATTTACATCAACTATTCTTCCAATAAAATTGGAAGAGTCTAGAACTGCCATTCCATTTTTTATACCTTTATTACTTCCTATGTTGATAATAAAAGAGTTAAGATATGGACTCTGTTTATCAAGCATTACTCTAGCGCTAACAAGGTTCGATACAGAATGAATTTGTTCTTCAATTAATTTTCTTAGCTGCGTATTTTCTAGTTCTAAAAATCCTTGTGTATAAATATTATTTTTTAATTGATTGTTTTCACTCTTTAATTGGTTGTAGTTTTTGTAAAGATTTATATGTTCACTTATATTAGTGGTAAAACTATTAAACCCTTTCGATGGTGCCGAAACTAATGCGGAACCTCTATAAATTACATCTTTGATAAAATGTCTAAAAAAATTGAGTGGCTTTCTGTCAATAGACTCAACATAAATAAGTATCATTGAAACTATAATAAGCGCCAGTAAAGAAAACCTTTGCTTTGCTCCTTTGGATAAAAGTGCAGAACGTATTATTATGCCAAAGTCATCTCTACTTGTTGCCATATTTTTTTATCAATAAAATAAATAACTAAGCTCCTACTAACATATTAGAAAAAGTTTCTTCTTGATCTAAGGCTTTTCCTGTTCCAAGAGCAACGCAAGAAAGCGGATCTTCTGCTATTACAACAGGTAGTCCTGTTTCTTTAGAAATAAGTTTGTCTATATTTTTAAGAAGAGCGCCTCCTCCTGTAAGAACTAAACCCATATCAACTAAGTCGGCAGATAATTCTGGTGGGGTTTTTTCTAATGCATCTTTAATTCCAGCTAAAATTTGACCTAATACTGGTTTTAAAGCTTCAGCAGTGTCTTCTTCTCTTAGTGAAATTTCCTTAGGTGTACCTGATCTAATGTCTCTGCCTTTCATTAAATAAGTATTATTGCTTGTTGGCATAGCAGTACCTATTTCTTTTTTTATTTTTTCTGCGCTAGCTTCACCTACTAATAAATTAAATTGTTTTCTCATGTACGAGATTATAGCTGAATCCATTGCGTCTCCAGCAATTCTTAATGAATTTGCGTAAACTACTCCCCCGAGTGACATAATAGCAATTTCTGTTGTGCCTCCACCTATATCAACTACCATAGATCCAGTTGCTTCTGATATAGGCAAACCTGCTCCTATAGCGGCTGCTATTGGTTCTTCAATTAATTGAACTTTTCTAGCTCCTGCAGCTAAAGCAGAATCTTGAATAGCTTTTCTTTCAACTGGAGTAGATCCAGTTGGCACACAAATAAGTATTCTAGGGTTTGCAAAAGCTTTTCTTTTATGAACTTTTCTAATAAAATGTTTAATCATTTCTTCTGTGACCACAAAATCTGCTATTACCCCATCTCTCAAAGGTCTTACTGCAGATATATTGCCAGGTGTTCTTCCCAACATAGTTTTTGCTTCATCTCCCACAGCTAATACAGATTTTTTCCCTCTTTCATCAATTATAGCAACAACAGAAGGTTCGTTTAAAACAATACCTTCTCCTTTAACAAAAACTAAAGTGTTTGCAGTTCCAAGATCTATAGCCATATCTGTTGACCAAATTTGACTAAACTTTTTTAAAGATTTAAAAATACCAGACATTATATTCCTTTCATTTTATGTTGCTCATACTCTTCTGGAGCAGTTTTATTTCTTTTAATAATCATCTTATTTAATGCATTTAAATAAGCATTAGCAGAAGCAACAAGAGTATCTGTGTCAGCGGCTTGGCCAACAGTTGTTTTGCCTTTCTCTTCAATTCTTACGCTTACGGTAGCTTGAGCATCCGTTCCTTCAGTCACAGCATGCACTTGGTATAATTGTAATTTTACTTCATGTGGGTACAATTTTTTAATACATTTAAAAATAGCATCTACCGGTCCGTCACCTGTTTCAGTTGCTTTTTTTATTTTTCCATATACTTCTAATGTCATGTCCGCTTTTTGAGGCTCTCCAGTTCCAGCAAATACCTTTAAAGATTTTAAATTTATTACATTATCTTCTTTAATTAAACTATCATCAATTAAAGATGCAATGTCATCATCGTAGACGTGTTTTTTTTTATCAGCAAGAACTTTGAATTTACCAAATGCTACTTGTATTATATCATCAGTAATACCTGTATAACCTAGATCCCCTAATTTTTCTTTAAAAGCATGTCTACCAGAATGTTTCCCCATAACTAAAGAGCTTTTTTTAACTCCAACGCTTTCTGGTGTCATTATTTCGTATGTATTTCTGTTTTTTAACATACCATCTTGATGAATGCCAGCCTCATGAGCAAAAGCATTTTTTCCAACTATCGCTTTATTAAATTGAACTGGATAAGTAGCGCTTGATACAAGCTTTGATGCTTTGTTTAATAATTTTGTATTAATATTCGTATGAAATGGCATTAGATCATTTCGAGTTTTCATTGCCATTACTATTTCCTCAAGTGCAGCATTACCTGCTCTTTCCCCTATTCCATTTATAGTACATTCTACTTGTCTTGCTCCAGCAACTACTCCGGCTAACGAATTGGCCACTGCTAAACCTAGATCGTTGTGACAATGAGTGGATAAGATTGCTTTATCTATATTTGGTACTGTGTTGATTAAATGTTTAATAATTTTTGTAAATTCGAATGGAATAGAGTATCCAACTGTATCAGGAATATTAATTGTTTTTGCTCCACACTTAATTGCAAGTTCAATCGATTTACACATAAAATCAATATCAGTTCTAGTTCCATCTTCGCATGACCATTCAACGTCGTCTGTAAATTTTCTTGCGTATGTCACGTGTTCTTTAATAGCATCCAAAACTTCATCAGGATTTTTATTTAATTTATGTTTCATGTGTAGTGGGCTAGTCGATATAAATGTATGAATTCTAAATCTCTCGGCAGATTTTAATGACTCATAGCATGCGTCAATATCTTTTTTTGTATGTCTAGATAAACCACATGGAGTTGATGTTTTTAAAACTTTACTTACTTCTTTGACTGCTTCAAAATCTCCTTTGGAAGCCGCTGGAAATCCTGCTTCAATAATATCAATTCCAACTTGATCAAATAAATGTGCTATATTAAGTTTTTCTTCTAAACTCATAGATGCACCTGGAGACTGCTCCCCATCACGCATTGTGGTATCAAATATAAAAACTCTATTTTTGTCTTCGGTCATTATTCCTTGGGACCGAGTTTATACTCGGAAATTTTTTTAATATACTTATAGTACAACCAAAGCGAGTTATGTGCAAAAGATTTGTTAAGAAAAAACTAGTTTGGGTCTAATTTTGTTTCTAAACAAAAAATTAACTAGGGTTTCTAATTTTTATCCTTATCAACTAGTTTGTTTTTGCCAATCCAAGGCATCATAGCTCTAAGTTTCGCTCCAACTTTTTCAATTGAATGATCAGCCAAGTCTTTTCTTGTTTTTAAGAATTTTTTTTGTCCACTTTTGCATTCATCCATCCAATTTTTGGTAAACTTACCTGATTGAATATCTGTTAATACATCTTTCATTCGTTTTTTTGTTTCTTCTTTATTTATAATTCTGGGGCCAGAAATATATTCTCCATACTCTGCAGTATTTGAAATAGAGTAATTCATATTTGCAATTCCTCCTTCATAAATCAAATCAACTATTAATTTTACTTCGTGCACGGTTTCGAAATATGCCATTTCTGGTTCATATCCTGCTTCAACTAAAGTTTCATATCCATTTTTAATTAATTCAACCAATCCACCGCATAAAACTGTTTGTTCGCCAAACAAATCTGTTTCAACTTCATCCTTAAAAGTTGTTTCTATAATTCCTGATCTTCCGCCTCCAACTGCAGAAGCATATGACATAGCTAGATCTCTTGCTTTACCAGAGCCATTTTGATGGACGGCAAACAAACAAGGAACCCCACCACCTTTTTCATATTCACTTCTAACTAAATGTCCTGGTCCCTTAGGGGCAACCATAAATACATCCAAATCTTTTCTGGACTTAATAAGATCGTAATGAATATTTAGACCATGCGCAAAAGCTATGCTAGTTCCTTCTTTAACTCTTTGCTCAATATGATTTTTATATATTGTTGCTTGTAATTCATCGGGTGTTAAAATCATAACTACATCTGCCCATTCAGCGGCATCAGATAAGTTCATAACTTTTAATCCTTTAGATTCGGCTTTAACTTTACTTGAAGATCCATCTCTAAGTGCCACCACTACTTCTTTAACTCCGCTATCTTTTAAATTAAGAGCATGAGCATGTCCTTGACTGCCATAACCAAAAATAGCAACCTTCTTTTGTTTAATTAAATTTACATCAGTATCCTTTTCGTAAAACATTTTCATAAATTATCCTTTAATGTTATTTATAAATTTCTGAACCTTTAGTCATTGCCACTACTCCTGTTCTAGATGTGCTTACCAGACCTAAAGGTTGTAGTTTTTTTACTAATTCATCAATCTCTTTCTTTAAAGCAGAAACCTCAAGTATAAAATACTTTTCTGTTTTATCTAATATAGTATAATTATATTTTTGACATAATTTCTTAGCTTTTTCTACCTTCTCTTTTGAGGAAACTACCTTTAATAACGCCATTTCTCTTAAAAGAGTTTTTTTATTTTTTGGAAAATCTGCAACTTTATGTATTGGAACAAGCTTTCCCAATTGTAGTTTAATTTGTTGTATAACCTGAGATGTACCTGATGTAGCAATAGTTATTCGTGAAATATTTTTTTTTTTATCAACCTCAGCTACTGTAAGCGAATCAATATTATATCCTCTGCCAGAAAATAAGCCTACAACACGAGCAAGTACTCCGGATTCATTATCAACCCAAACAACAATAATATGACTTTCAATTTTTTCTTTTTTAGTTGAAAAACTATAAGCTGACTTAACCATAAAATTAAACCAAAACCTTTCCTTCTTCAGATATTTCTTTTTCTTCATCCCTTTTGCCCAAAAGCATTTGATTGTGAGCCTTTCCTGAAGGAATCATTGGATAACAGTTTTCTATTTTATCTACAACACAATCAAAAATAACCGGTTTATTAATTGATAGCATCTCTGCAATTTTTTGATCTAATTCTTCTGGTTTTTTAGCCCGCAAACCTACACATCCATACGCTTCAGCTAGTTTAACAAAATCTGGCAAAGCAGCTGTGTAACTTTCTGAATAGTTTTTTTCATGCAACAGTTCTTGCCATTGCCTAACCATACCCATGTACTGATTATTAATTATAAATATTTTTATTGGCAAATTATATTGAACAGCTGTGGACATTTCTTGCATAGTCATTAAAACTGAAGCTTCTCCAGCTATATCTATAACTAATTTTCCAGGGTTAGCTATTTGAACACCAATAGCGGCTGGTAACCCATATCCCATTGTTCCAAGACCTCCTGAAGTCATCCATCTATTAGGTTTATTAAATTTGTAGTGTTGTGCTGCCCACATTTGGTGTTGACCAACTTCTGTTGTTATAAAAGTATCTTGAGCTTTTGTAAGTTCATATAATCTTTGAACAGCATACTGTGGCTTTATCACTTCTTTGCTATTTAAATAACCCAAAGAATTTTTTTTTCTCCATGTTGCAATTTGATTCCACCATGAAGATATTCTTGATTTATTAGAGTCAATAAAATTTGGATATTTTTTTTTAATAGATGAAATTATTTTTTTTAAGACAAATTTAACACCACCAACAATAGCTAAATCAACATTAACATTTTTATTTATTGAAGAAGGGTCAATGTCAATATGGATTTTTTTAGATTTAGGAGAAAACTCATCTAGCTTTCCTGTTATCCTATCATCAAAACGTGCACCAATATTTATCATTAGATCGCAATCGTGCATTGCATTATTAGCTTCGTATGTTCCGTGCATACCAAGCATTCCTAAAAATTGATTATCTTCACCAGGAAACGCACCTAATCCTTGGAGGGTAGATGTGATTGGAAAACCAGTTATTGAAACTAACTCACGAAGCAATTCTGTCGCTTGTGGTCCAGAATTAATTACTCCACCACCCGTATAAAAGACAGGTTTTGAAGATTTTTTAATAAGTTCAACAGTTTTTTCTATACTATTGTTCTGTTCATCAAATTTTACATTTAAATTAATATTATTATTATTTTCTTTTGGTTTTATATATTTACCTTTTTTAAATTGAATATCTTTTGGTATATCTACTAAAACTGGACCAGGTCTGCCTGTTGTCGCAACTTCAAAAGCTTTATATAAAATTGATGATAATTTATTTACATCTTTTACTAACCAATTATGTTTGGTGCACGGTCTTGTTATTCCAGTTGTATCACATTCCTGAAACGCATCTGTACCAATTAGATGTGTGGGAACTTGTCCTGTTATACAAACTAATGGAATAGAATCCATATAAGCATCTGTTAAAGCAGTAACAGCGTTTGTTGCCCCAGGACCTGAGGTCACAAGTAGTACACCAGGCTTTCCTGAAGACCTTGCATATCCTTCTGCTGCATGGCCTGCTCCCTGTTCATGCCTAACTAAAATATGTTTTATTTTTTTATGGTTTTTAAGCTCATCATAAATTGGTAAAACTGCTCCTCCTGGGTATCCGAAGATATGTCTAACCTTGTGTTCTTCCAGAACTTTAAAAACTATTTCTGCGCCAGTTAATAAATTTGACATAGAGTCTAATCTAACTGAGTTTTGATTATGGTCAAGTTTTAGGATATTTTATTAATGGCTTTTTTGAATAAATCATTAATATTTGGAGAATAAATCATTTCCCAAGATTTCATATGCCCTCTAGCCCACGTAAATTGTCGCTTAACATATTGTTTAGTTTTTTGTGCAATAAGTTCTTTGGTTGTGCTTATTTTTGTTTTTCCTTTTAAGTAGTTTTTTATCTCGTTAATACCAATGATTTTATTAGCAGAAAGCTCTCTATAAACTTTAATTTCTAGAAAATTTTTTACTTCTTCGACGGCACCTTCTTTAAACATTTTTTCAACCCTCTGTTCTATTCTTTCGTGCAATATATCTTTTGGTGTGTTAATAAATATTTTTTTAAATATTTTTTTATTAAAATTAGACTTTGTTTCTTTAATTAATTCAAATAAAGATTTTTTTAAGAACTTTTTTACTTCATATGCTCTTAAGGTTCTGTGAGTATCAGTTGGTAATATAAAATCTTTAGCTAACGGGTCTAATTTAACTAATTTTTTAAAAAATTCACCTTGCCCTATTTCTTTATGTGATTTTCTTATTTGTGACCTTAAATCATTTGGAATATTAGGGATTTTCACTAATCCATCTGTAAGCGCTTTAAAATATAACCCAGTACCTCCAACTACAATAGGCGTAATTCCATTTTTCCATTGTTCTTCAATTTGTGAAACTACCATTTTGAGCCATAGACCTGTAGAAAATTTTTTTTTTACTGAATTAAATCCATAAAAATGATGCTTTATAATATTTCTTTCTTTTATTTCGTTTCACTTTTTTCTTTTAAGACTATTAAAGGTTATACAAATCAGTGGGGGAAGGGGGAAGGGGGAA
>Ga0114993_10004206_pt1 | contig 14416 bp, 13 predicted proteins | sample ArcticOcean_MG_C_FD_87042 | JGI IMG/M metagenome (GOLD analysis project Ga0114993, IMG submission 87042) | Marine microbial communities from western Arctic Ocean - ArcticOcean_MG_CB2_150 | ecosystem: Environmental > Aquatic > Marine > Oceanic | place: Arctic Ocean: Canada Basin | collected...
GGAGCACCAGTGCCAACAAAAACGGCGTCGAACCTATCCTGATCCAAGAGTGACTGGAGACTATCTATGGGATGGTCATAGTGGACCTGCACTCCCATATCTAAAATCATATCGATCTCTTCATCAAGCACTTCAGCTGGCAAACGAAATGCTGGGATGTTAGTTCTCATCAAGCCACCAGATCGACTTAGCTGCTCAAAAATTTCACATTCATAACCTAGGGGCATTAGGTCGTTAGCGACCGTCAAAGAAGCTGGGCCCGCTCCTATCAAAGCTATTTTTTTCCCATTCTTTTCTGTCGGAGGAGAAGGGAGCAAGTGCCCTACATCGCCGCGGAGGTCAGCGGCGACCCTCTTTAACCGACAGATCGCAACTGGTTCATCCTCGACTCTCACTCTTCTACAGGCAGGCTCACAAGGCCGATCACAGGTTCTTCCCAATATTCCCGGGAAAACATTCGATTCCCGATTCAACATATAGGATTCCGTAAACCTGCCCTGACCTATCAGTCGGATATACTCAGGTACAGGAGTGTGGGCTGGGCAACCCCACTGACAGTCCACCACTTTATGATAGTACTCCGGACGACTCACGTCCGTAGGTTTCATCCTCACAACTTCTCCTGTTCAATACCAATATGGAACTATTTCGCGATCATGAATGCAACTCTGATACGACTTTCGCAAGCTACGATAATAATATAACCAGTTTTTGCTCTCAATTAAGAGGGGGGGGACAAATTACAATTCAGCACTCCATACTCTGTAAGAATCCTGATCCGAGAGGACCTTCATTTTTCTAAAATAAGTAGAAATCAATCTCTCTATTTGCAAGCGACGTTGTACGACAAAAACCAGGGTGCCGTTCTGATTTAAATGGGCTGATGCACCAGTAAGCATACCCGTAACAAAGTCTTCTGACCAAGCCTTGCCTCGATGATAAGGAGGATTGCTAACAATCATGTCATAACGCTTGTCCCCTAGCTTACTAAATCCGTCTGAAGGGATGACCCTGGCGCCAGGAATATTTTGCCGCACCGCCTCCAGGGCTATCAAGTCATCATCTAGAAACTCCACGCACCCCGATTTCACTTGTAAATCAACTACGCCTCCGATCAATCCTGTACCACAGGCAAAATCCAACACCATGCTATTCTCAGGAATTGATGGCAAAGATTTTATTAAAACTTCGGTCCCTGGGTCTACCCGGCCGGCCGCAAACACCCCGGGATATGAAACCCAATCTCTTTCGAATCCCGGTAAGTGGATCTTGGTCAAATACTTCCAATCACTCAATTCACCCTTATAGACCAGTTTACCTGAAGCCTTAGCCTCCACAATCCTACATTTGTTACCGTAAGAAACGGTGGAGACTGACTTGGACAGTGGCGACAAAACTGACTCTGAAGATTTTATCCCTTCATCGTTCGATCCATAAACCCATAAGGGACACCCAGGACGCAAGGAAGAGAGGGCGACGTGGCTGCACATCGCTAGCTCATTTTTAGATCTGGGAAGCCGCAAAATTACAGCATCGTAACAGTCATTTTCTGGCCAAAACCATTTGTCACCATTGGATCCGACCGTTCTGTTCCACAAATCAATTTGGCTATTAGTAAGCCAGCCTGAGTCTTCGAGCACCTCCCTGGGGGTTAACATCCCCAGAATCCTACCCTCAATTCCTCTTTCCTCAAAAAACTTTTGAAGCAATGCAACAGATGCTTGATCACGCCAATTGTTGTATTTATTGGTCACATTAGACCTCGATCACAATTCCTTGTTGCAAAATCACGAGTGGTGCTAACTTTCGCTTTCCACCATTTCGGCTAATTTTTCAACGCCCATCTCCAAATTAGTTATAGACGGAGCGAAAGAGAAACGAACCCAGTTTTTCAGCTGTTTAGAAGCAGGATTTTTATCTCCAGGACAGAGATTAAAATATTTCCCTGGCATCGAGATTAACTTGACTTCCAATCCACGCCGAAAAAATTTATCCGCATTATTCAGACCTTTTGGAAGACCACTAATATCTGCCCACACATAAAATGTTCCACAAGGTTCTTCGGCACATTTCATACCCAGTGATTCTAGTTTTTTCGTAACAATCGACCGTTTTTGAGAAAAAACCTCTAGCCCCCTCATCCTTTCTTGGTCGGAACGCTCCGTTTCCAGAGCTTTTATCGCCAGTCTCTGCGCTGGTACACTAGCACCACCATCCAGGAATTGAGCTACTTGATTGATGGTTTCGATTACCTTGGGAGGACCTAATATCCAACTCAATTGCCAACCAGGGTAGCGCCAACCTTTACCGAGTCCATCAACGATCAGTACGGGGTCTCTCTCTACGTTCTTGATAAATGGGGCTATCGACAGTGGATTTCTTGCATCTTCATCCTCTAAACCAAAAACGTAATGAGAATAAACTTCGTCCATAATCATCGTGCATCTATTCTTACGAGAAGTGGCTACCAGCTTCTTGAGTTCCTGTCCGGAAAAGATCTGTCCAGTAGGATTACACGGGTTGCTCATTAGAAAAGCAGAGCATTTCTTTCCAGCAATATGCTTTTCTAATTCTTTCAACTCTACGGAAAATCCTTTAGCGGGGTCAGCATGTAGTGGGACTGGTGTGACCCTACTCCTGTGCCCATCCAATAAATGCTGATACAACGGACTTTCAGGATTTCGATGGCCGATTCGTATCTCTCCAAGAGCAGTAAGAATCCTCGAGAGAGCTACCCTATTACCTGGCACAATCGAAACGTTCTCTTTCCTATATTTTGTAGGCGCATCCTCTCGATACAACCTGTTATAGTATTCGGCGATCACATCCCGGAGTTCGTCGCTCCCTGCTGCTGGGCTGGCCTCATGGTCGTGGGTTTCCAAAGTTATCCAACTCAGACGGCTGGGTGCGTCCTGGAACTGACTGACTTCTGGTTGTCCTTGTGCAAAGTTGCACCACTGTGTTCTACGAGTATTGAAACCGCTCTTTATGGCTTCCAATTTTATTTGTGACTCTGCCGTATGGAGTATATTACGAAAAGTACTTACTTTTTTTGCCATTTTGCCCCGCCTTGATTAGTAGTGGTAGTAGCGACACTATAATCTAGGGCAAGCGTCAAGATCTCTCTTTTTCCGAGTAAGTTCCTTACGGAAAGCCAAAGGAAACAGAGTCTTTAGCACAGCTATAAAAAAGATAAAACATAGAATTCCCGTAACTCCAAACATGACAGCATTGCTAGAGCTAAGCCATATAGGTGGAATGTATGATTCTCCCGGAGCAAATCTCATGCGGAACATTCCATTCATAAATCCAGAAAAATGCAACCATCCAACCATCAGAGCCACTGATATATTAAGACCTATCATGGACCAATATAGATGTGCACCTCTTAATCTTTTCAGTTCTACATCCCTGCCCGCGGCTTGGAGTGCTTCTGCCAGAACCCAAATGATAGCTCCGAACAAAATCATAGTATCAATTCCAATCATTGCCCCCATAGCGTGCCCAGCTACCACATAGGTGCCGTGTATGATGGCATTAAGCGGAGGTATCGATATCAAAATTGCAGAGCCTACTATACCAGCTGTCCAAAATTTAGCCGCTCCGAAGCTAACCCTAGTGGCCTCGAACTCTTCTTCTCCTCTTTTTTGAACGAGGATCCACAGATCCGCAACCACTCTGAAAAAAATAATTATTTCTAACATGCTTACTACAAAAGCAATCCATTTTACCAAAGTACTCTGCGGTAAATGGTAGCTATGATGGGCAAAGTTAGTGAAAGAATTGAGCAATCCCACGCCAAAAAGAGCATAACCTGTCTTAGAATGCCCATACTCCGGATCCCCAGAGATTCTCTCTCCAATGTAAATGACTGCCCCATAAACAAAAAGATTGAACGAGCCCACTATTGTACCTGTAGCTTTCCATTGTATCCTCATGTCTAATATTGGATCAGACCAAACACCTGGAATCAGATAGGCGTGCTGCTCTAAGAAAGTGTATATGAAAAATACTGTCCCCACCCCCCACATGGTTACATACACCGGACGATTCCAGAAACCTGGAGAGACAACCCTGAAAAAATTCCAAGCGTAGCAGAGCCACCCAGTTAAAATCAAAGCCGAAAAAACAGGGTGAAAACCCAGATACTCACGGCCAGATCCAAAGCCGACCAATAAAGTTCCTAAAATCCCAGACCCTGCCAAAAGCCAACACCATACTTGCACTTGCAACCTTAACCGATCTCCCTTTGTTATAGTTCCTGCACAGTCCATCAAATACCTGTGAACAATTGCCTGGCCTCCCAAGAACATCCAGGCTGAAGCAAAGGTGGTATGGATAGGCCTTAGTTGCCTCAGGTCGAGCCCGATAGATTGGAAAGATGGGGCCAGAGACGGTATTGAATAGAAAGCCGCTAGAAGTCCTGCAATCAAGGTGACCACCACAGCAACCAATCCACCTCTCATAAAAGTCACCACAGCAAACTTTCTTGTTTCGTCACCAACCCCAAATGGAAGGTGTTTGCTTTCGTAGCTATTCATCGAAACTCCCACCAAGGAATATTTTTCCATTCAATTGATTCCTGATAACGGGAACCACCCAAAAGTTGGCCTTCAAGGGCTGACCTATTATCAGACAACCATTCCAAAAATGAAATCAAACTGCCTATTTCCGCGCCTTCCAGTTGAGGAAATGGAGCTGGCATTCCAAGATTCGGTCTGCCTGTCGTCAAAACCTCTGAAAGCTCTCCTCTGGTCAAATGCTCTACTGCCATTGAAAGATCCGGAGCTCCTACTAAAGATTCGCTCAGAGGAGTGTGACATACACCACACGCACGACTACCAAAGATCTGATAACCCCCGGAAATATTGAGGTCTACTTCTTCCATTTGCGTAGCCACAATTGCGCCGAATGATCCCCAAGGACCAGCCCCCTCTATCTTTGTTCCCATACGCAGCTGGCCTCTTCCCAATTCGGGCTTGTCCAAAGCATCCAAATAAGAAGCCATATAGGAGATTTCTTGTGAGGAAAAATAGTAAGCTGGCATTTGGCCACTTCCTACGGTTAACAATGACTCCAATCTCGACCTTTCAATATTACTTGCAACATTGGTTAGATCTGGTCCGAGGAATCCACCTTGACCATAGATCTGGTGACAGACTTGACAACTATTCTGATGCCACAAGTCGCGACCCTCTAGTGCATCCTCTGATAAGGGTTCCTGTCGATCATCAGAGTAGACTAAAAAAGACTGAAATAGAAAAGCCAATGTCAGAATTCCAATCAGCGTTTTTCTATGAAAAGCAGAAAACATCAGTTACCGAAACTTTCCGCACAGGGAATCTTCAAACGGCAACTTACATCGCCAGCCTTGACCACGAGTGAACAAACCCCTAATAACAAAGTCATTATAACCATTTTGATTGGATCCTTATCCCTTGCCCGCAGAGGGTTAGTCCTTTTAAGCTAAACAACAATTGCAAACCAATGTACACCGACTGATGAAGATAAACGATACTATCGCCGTAATTGATTTTGGAGGGCAGTACGCTCATCTCATAGCCACCAAAGTCCGACGCCAAGGCGTTTTTGCGGAGATCCGTCAACCTGAAGACCCCATCGAGGCTTTCGGTGGATATAGGGGTATTATTATATCTGGAAGTCCTAGCTTGGCTTCGCACGGTGAGGACACAGACTATACCAAAGAGATCTATGACTTGGACATGCCTATTTTGGGGTTCTGTTTTGGACACCAAGAAATAGCCAAACACTATGGGGGGAAAGTCATTCATGGTGGAAGAGAATGGGGATCCTCGCAACTCCAACTTTCAAATGACCATCCTTTATTCTCTGGGTTAGGTTCTTTTGAAACCGTTTGGATGAGCCACTTCGATTCGGTGGCAGAAATTGGTCCAGACTTCAAGGAAATAGGTGTTACACTTACACCGGACGGTGTAGCTGAACACAGGTATGCTGCCATAGCATCCGATTCTTTGAAACGCTACGGATTCCAATTCCATCCCGAAGTTGATAGTACAGTCAATGGTGACAAAATGATTTCAAATTTTGTTTACGGAATCTGCCAATGCTCACCCTCCTGGTCGATGGACGGATTTATAGAGCGGAAAAAGGAGGAGATTAAAAAACAGGTCGGGAACAAGTCCGTATTTTTACTCGCTTCTGGAGGGGTAGATTCAACAGTGGCAGCAGTTCTGATAGGACAGGTTCTCGGCCCTGATCGACTCCATCTCCTGCACGTTGACAACGGTTTCATGCGAAAAAATGAAAGCCAAAACGTACTGAAACTTTTTGAAAAACTAGGCCTGGGAAGCAACCTCCATTTTGTTAATGCAACCGACACCTTCCTTAATGCTTTAAGCGATGTGGTTGACCCCGAAACCAAGCGTCGCATTATTGGTGACACTTTCATTGAGGTCTTTGAAGATCAGGCCAATAAGATCGGTATTGCAGAGCATTTACTTGGGCAAGGAACCATATATCCCGATACTATCGAGAGTGGTGGAACAAAGAGAGCAGACACTATAAAGACTCACCACAACCGTGTGCCCGCTATTGAAGATATGATACGCCAAGGTAAAATCATCGAGCCACTCGCCGAGCTTTACAAAACCGAAGTCAGAGAGTTGGGGGAACTTCTTGGAATACCCCAAGAAGCACTTGATCGACATCCGTTTCCAGGACCTGGACTAGGAGTTCGACTTTTGTGCAGTAGCGGCGACGCTCTTGATGTTGATTTAGCAGCTATACAACCAGCGGTTTCAGAGCTTTCCGAACAAACCCAAGTTGCTGGTTTGGTGCTGCCCATTCGATCCGTTGGGGTTAAGGCTGATTTAAGGGCCTACGAGTATCCTGTACTTATCTCTGGCAAATTACCTTGGAACAGTCTCATTAACTTAGTCTCTGCCTTAACATCAGAGGTCGAAAATATAAATCGCTGTATCTGGAACCTAAGTTCTGGGATCCCCAAGGTGGCTAGGCCTCTAGCAACCACCGCAACTCGTGAACGCTTGGATATTCTCCGGGAAGCCGATTTCATTGTTATGGACAGCCTTAAATCCCACAATCTATATCATGAGATCTGGCAGTGCCCAACGGTATTACTGCCGATAGAGCTCGACGGACAACCAGGAGAGATGGTCATAATTCGCCCCATAATATCTGAACGTGGAATGACGGCAGCACCAGTAGAGCTTCCTACACATCTACTCTTAGAGCTGAGAGGCCGCATCTTGGACCTCCCAGGTGTTTCGAGCCTGGCTTTAGATATCACATCTAAGCCACCAGCTACCATTGAGTGGGAATAAAAAAACCAATTTAATCAATAAGTTACAGAAATATTATGCCAGTTAAATCGAATTCCGTTACAGAAAAAAAATATCTGGGGTTACTGGCCCTGACCGCACTTGGAATCGTATTCGGCGACATCGGGACTAGCCCGATTTATGCATTTCGAGAAGCTCTCAACTCTAACGGAGCGCTGGAGCCTAACCCAGAGAATATATTAGGCTTGCTTTCTCTGATGCTGTGGTCCTTGATCATTGTCATCTCTATAAAATACTTGGGTTTTGTTATGCGAGCTGACAATCAAGGTGAGGGTGGGATTATGGCCCTGACCGCACTTGTTTTACCACCTTCGAAGTCTCGGAGTAAAAGTAGGTCAACTTTAGTCTTGGCTGGTTTATTCGGGGCCGCCCTTCTCTATGGAGACGGTATAATCACACCCGCCATTTCAGTACTAAGTGCTGTAGAAGGCCTCGAAATAGCAACCCCATTATTTAGCCCCTATGTCATCCCCTTGACCCTAGCCATCATTGTTTCACTATTTTGCTTGCAGCACAAAGGGACAGCAACAGTAGGGATGTGGTTTGGCCCCTTAACACTATGCTGGTTTGTGACGCTGGCAATCCTGGGCATCTACGGTATCACCAAAAATCCTGGGGTAATAGCAGCAATTAATCCTATTCACGCAATGAGATTTTTTCAAAATGGTGGGGCGAGCTCTTTCTTGGTAATGGGATCCATAGTCTTGGTAGTCACGGGGGGTGAAGCACTCTACGCCGATATGGGACATTTTGGAATCAAACCAATTCGATTGGCTTGGTTCTTTGTCGTTTTTCCCTCCTTGGTACTCAATTATTTTGGGCAAGGAGCAATGATCCTTCATGACCCCAACACTGTTGATCACCCTTTTTTCTTGATGGCTCCTGAGTGGTCACTCTACCCACTTGTAGCCATTGCGACAGTAGCAACCATAATTGCCTCCCAGGCCATCATTTCCGGAACATTCTCTTTGACTAGACAAGCGATACAACTCGGATATTTACCCCGTATGGAAATACAACACACAAGCAACAAAGAGATTGGGCAAGTGTATATGCCACTAGTCAATTGGACCCTTATGGTAGCCTGTATTGCTCTAGTAGTAGGCTTCCGGTCATCTAGCAACCTAGCTTCAGCTTATGGGGTTGCCGTTACTACTGATATGGTGCTAACTAGCATTCTCTTTGCTGTAGTTGCCTGGAAAAACTGGAATTGGAACCCAGCTGGCGTTTTCCTTCTGATGGTCATGATACTCCTGGTTGATATCGCTTTTTGGGGGGCCAATCTACCGAAAATCTCTGATGGTGGCTGGTTCCCCCTGGCAGTGGGAGCAGTCATTTTCTTCTTGATGACCGCCTGGAAAGAGGGGAAGCAATCCATCCGTGAATACCTCGAGGAAGATGCTCACCCTATTGAGAGACTCCTTTTAGACATCCAGGAAAGTCATACTAACAGAGTTCCTGGAACTGCCATTTTTATGCATAAAAACCCCAATCAGACCCCTCCAGCTTTCTTGCACAACATAAAACACAATAAAGTCCTACACGAAACAGTTGCACTGGTGTGCGTGAAAACTGCAACTGTTCCAAAGGTACCCGAGAAAAACAGAACTACGGTGGAAGAACTGACTAATGACATACACAAAATTGTGATCCATTATGGGTTTGCAGAATCACCCGATGTGCCAAAAGCTCTTCAAAACTGTTCGCCATTTGGCCTGACTTTTGACATGATGGACACCACCTTTTTCCTTTCTCGAGAGACTCTTATACTGGAAGATAAAACGTGGTGGACACACCTTAAAGAAAGCCTATTTGCGCAAATGCAGCGAAGTGCCGTAAGGGCGACTTATTTTAAAATTCCTCCTGAAAGAGTCGTTGAGCTAGGTATGCCAGTAAAGCTCTAGGAAGCTTAGCTGTGTTCCTGCCACTATTGAATGGGAATAAGTCAGTAAACAAATGGTGTGAATAGGTGTGTTACCGGGGATGAGAACTAGTGAAACCCGACTACTGCCACACATTAGAATTTGTTATCCAGGATTATACTTGCCATGCACAGGCAACGAAGTTCCCATCGTGAGCCAGAGAAAGATCTATCTCCAATCTCTTACCTCTCCGTGTTGCTCTAGGGATCCGATTTTCAGTCACGATCTCCACCTCCGTCCAGGAGACTTCCAACCAAGACCCGAGCGCTTTCCGGGCAAAGGTTCTCACCTCCATACTCGAATCGAACGATCTATTTTGTGATTCGAGAGACAACACTCTAGAGTGCAGCCTGCTGTCTGATTTCACTGACTTTGATTCAAGGGTTGTCACCGCATGTACCCACTTTGGAGAATGGTACAACACAGTTTCAAAATCAGTCTTACTGTGACAAACATGCGCTCCACCAAATGTAATCAGCTCCACTTCGAAAGCCTTAGGATGAAACACAGCAGATGGATCAACTTTCTTGACAACCTTAAAGGCGCTTTCCTTTGCTGCCCACAACATCCACCTTAACCTGTGCGGATCCAATGCAGACACTATCAGACGATTTTCCTCATCCGTCATAACTCGCTCATCAAAACCCTGGTGTATGGATTGTGGGTCAGCTTGAGGATCAAGCAGATCCACAAGGTCATTTCCGACCAGCAAAATACCTACTTTCCATGTCAGCTATGTGAGCTACTACCTGCTGTGCAACATCACGTGATTGCCTCATTCCAGAAAACGTTGATTGAGGCTTAAAGATTTCAAAGTCCAAATAGATGGAGTCCCCACGTTTCGGTACAGTGGACCAAGTGTCCTGTTGATCTCCCCTCATATACACACACAGAGCCTCGCACTCCGGAACGGTAGTCATAATTCTACCCACTGCCTGAGCGTGATTATCAATCTGAACTTTTCCAGTTCTACTGCGACCAGCTTCGGCAAAAATTAGAGCAGTGTCACCTTGCCGTAAAAGATAGTCAATCTTTTTGATAACCCTGGAAACACCTTCCCTGCTACCACCCCGAACCACTGGTATACATTTGATTATCCAGGCTCCCAGTCCGACAAGCTTGAGGAAAGAAAAATTATTATACTCAGGAATGTTCCAGGGCACGCGGGAGTATCTGAACAAGTACCACCAACTGCCCCCAAGAGCCCACGCTATGACAGCAGAATCTGCCATAGTTAGATGGTTCGAACAAATCAATATAGGAGCTCGAGTTTCAGAAAGCAGCTTTCTATAACGTCGCCTGAGGTCTTTTACGTTCTTGATTCGATACTTCATGAAAAATTCCATCAAACATGCCATCGGAATTATCCAAATTATCCCTAAGATTCGACCCACTTCTCTTTGAACTACTAACCCACATCGAAAACCGAAGGAAAGCCCTGTCAAGCAGCCAGTTTCTCCATAATGAGCGAAACCGCATCACCTACAGTATTCACAGAGTCAGCATCTTCATCTTCAACTTCTACGTCAAATTCATCCTCAAAATTCAGAATGATATCGACCAAACGTGCCGAATTGACTTTAAGATCCTGAAGAATATTCGTGCTCTCATTCGCCTGTTGAAAAAGATCCTCATTTTTTACGAATGGCTTGATAATCTCCATGACTTTTTGAAAAACATCCTCTCTACTCATAAGTACCCTATTCCTTTTTCAAAGTGACTACTCAAGACTGAAATCTAATTTAGTGATTCAACCACTTCCGAAAAACCGCACAAACATTAACATCACCAAAGCCAAAACCTGCTTTAATGATAGTTTTCAGTTGAGGAGCCTCCTCAACAGTTTGCGGGATAGACCCCGCAAATTCTTCTATATTAGGATGCAAATCTTCACAGTTAATCGATGGATGTACAAACCCGCCATCCAACATCAACATACAAGCCACTACTTCCAAGGAGCCCGCAGCACCAAGAGCGTGTCCGATCATTGATTTGGTGGAAGTTATTAACGGAAATTCTTCCGGGCTAACTTCCAAGGCCTTAGCCCAATTAAATACTTCACTACTGTCCGCACCCGTCGCGGTCAGGTGTCCATTAATCGCATCGATTTCTCCATTCTCAATCCCAGATTCTTCCACTGCACGCTTGATGCACATTTGAACTCCATCTGGGTTAGGCGCAGTCATACTACCACCCCGCCGATGTCCTCCACAGTTAACATTACCTCCTAAGATTTCACCGTAAATACGAGCCCCTCTTGATTCTGCATCTTCCAGGTTTTCGAGAAGTAGAATGCCTGACCCACTGCTAGGTACAAATCCCGCAGCTGAAGCACTCAAAGGTCTAGATGCTCTTTCGGGTTCATCGTTGTACTTCCGAGACAATACTCTCATAGCATCGAAGCCAGCCCACTGGTAATGACTGGATCCTTCAGTTCCTCCACATAACATCCTTCTCGCTCTGCCACTCTGTATCTGGCGGTATCCTTCTATAATTGCCTCGGTCCCAGTGCTGCAAGCACTAGAATTAGCCGTAACCTGGTTTCCAAGAGCCAACAACCCAGCTACTCGAGCGGAAACACCACTTCCCATTATCTGTTCCACCATTGTGCTCCCAAGCCTCCGAACACGACCAGCATCAACAAAGGGTATTAACCGCTCCCCCGCTGTATCCAAGCCTCCAATCCCACTGCCAATCACTGCTCCAGTATCCCAAAATACCTCATCGTCGTCTCGAGATGGACGCTCAAAACCAGCGTCCGTCCAGGCATCCACCGCAGCAATACATCCATACCGATGACTCGTATTCATAGCCATCAAATCTTCGGCAGTAAAATAGTCTTCTGCAATTGCATCGACACCCTGAGGAATCCCTCCAACAGTGCAACCGAACTTATATTCTTCCATCACTGGAATATGCCGTATTCCCGACTTTCCAGCCCTCAGTGCTTGACTGTACTGGTTAAGCCCAACTCCATTCGGAGCTACAACACCCATTCCCGTGACCACTACTCTAGAATTCATCTGTCTACCCTGAAGCCAGAAATAGTACCACTACAAATTATTTTGCCGTCTTCAGTCGTCATCATTGCCTTTGTTCGTAGTTTGTTGCGACGAAAAAAAACCTTTTCCGCCGATATAAACACCTTGTCTCCAGGTGAAACGACGCCACTGAACTCTACATCAGCATCCACAAATAAAGCTTGCTTGCTTTCCACGCCTGCCAAACCTTCTTCCAATGCGAAAAGATATATTCCCAAGCTAACCACACCTACCTGTGCCAGTGATTCGAGAAGAATCACTCCGGGTGTGATAGGGTTCCCTGGAAAGTGGCCATTATAAAAATCCGCCTCGGGTTTAAAACGATAATGGGCGGCAATATGGGACTCATCCACTTCGGTAATTTCATCTACGAAACGAAAAGGCTCTTGTTGAGGTAGTAACGCCAAGACTTCATGACGATTTAACCTGACACTCTGAGTATTCTCGTTACTCACTATCCATTCTCCCACCTTTTGATCTCGATGTTGGCCTAGGATAGTCTGGATAATCTATATCACGGAACACTCCGACCTTAGCTCTTTTAATTTCATAAATTGGTTCATCATCAATCAATACTGTAGCATCGCCAATAACTACAGATGAACCTGAGTTGACCAAATCTTGATAGCGAACAACCCTGACGTCGTATCTCATAACCCCATCATAAGGTCTGATCTGTCCAAAGAACTCAACTTCAGAACAGCCTAAAGCCCGTCCACTTCCCAAAGATCCCCTCCAGGCACAATAAAGGCCTAGCAATTGCCACACGCCATCCACGCCCAAACATCCTGGTTGAACGGGATCTCCCAAAAAATGACACTGAAAAAACCAATCGTCGACATTGACGTCACGCTCGGCAACCATTCTGCCCTTATTACCTTTGCGAGAAATGTGCTCTATGCGATCAATCATAAGCATCGGAGGCAATGGCAACCTAGTGTTGTATCCTTCAGGGGCGTCACTAAAGAGGTTGCCATAGGCTAGCGCCAACACCTCTTCTTTCGAGAAATTAGCACGATTCCTAAAATCTTCGTAATTCACTGGCTTCCTCCGAATTGCAGAATGTAACTCGACCAAGAAAGACCAGAGCCGACACCAACAACTGCGATTTGATCGTGATCCGACCACGAATCCCAGTTCATCGACACCACCGAAGGTGCCCCTGCTGCTCCTGTATTTCCATAATGTTCCACATTGGTATGGTGTCTTTCTTTTTCAATCCCACAGCTATTACAAACTGTTTCCAGCATCCTTAAGTTGGCTTGATGCCCTATAAAATGTAACCGGTATCCAGGCGAAGGAAACACTGCTTGGATAGAACGAAAACAACGCACCGTCTTTTTAATAGCAAACATTTGAACCGTTCGACCTTCTTGCTGAAAATGACCAAACAGTGGAACCACCACTTTGTCATATCCCGCGGGACTAGATTCAAAGGTATTATTTAGAATGCTCATATTTGAAGGAGCTCTCGTTGAAATCACAGCAGCGGTCGTGCAGTCCCCCCACAATACAGATGCTGATCTATCTGAATAATCAACAGTGGTAGTCAAGCTTTCTGGGGTTACTAACAAGATATACTCTGGTAATTTTTCTGGTTGCATCATTGAAATCATATATAAAGCAGCCCACATACTTGTACAGGCCGAGTTCACATCAATAGCTGGGACTTCCATGTCTAAAGCTTGGGCTATTGTACATGCGTCAGCGGGAGACGAGAATCCAGGCCTACTGGAACCTGCTATAACCATTCCGATAGATTCCTTAGGCAAGCCAGAACGATCAAGGGCCATCTCCGCTGCCAGTTTGCCTGTAGCCGCATGCGTGTATAGGCTAGCTTCAGCAGTTCCTCTGGGATCTAGGTTCTGAGTTTCTTTGATATAGTCAAGAGAGAGTACAGTTCTCCTGCTGTGAATACCGACTCGCTCCAAAATCCACTGCTCGTCAGTGCCAATATCCAGATCTTCTAGAAATTTATTAGTGATGATATTTTCAGGATGAAAGTGGCCGAGTCCATGCAAGAAAACGCTCACCTAGAAGCTCCCGAGATACCTTCACCTCCATCCACGCGTATTATCTCTCCATTGATCCAAGAAGATTCTGGAAGTGA
>Ga0114993_10004209_pt1 | contig 14414 bp, 12 predicted proteins | sample ArcticOcean_MG_C_FD_87042 | JGI IMG/M metagenome (GOLD analysis project Ga0114993, IMG submission 87042) | Marine microbial communities from western Arctic Ocean - ArcticOcean_MG_CB2_150 | ecosystem: Environmental > Aquatic > Marine > Oceanic | place: Arctic Ocean: Canada Basin | collected...
AAAGAGACCATTATTAATTTAAAAAAAAAATATCCTAAAATACCATTATCATTGGATACCAGAAAATCATATGTAATGAAAAAGGGCATAGAATGTGGGGTCAGTATTATTAATGATGTGTCAGGCTTAAAATTTGATAAAAAATCTTTTAATGTTATTAATTCAAAAAGTATTCCTTTTATTCTACATCACATGCAGGGAACACCCAGTACAATGCAAACAAATCCAAAGTATGCTGATGTTTTATTGGATATTTATGATTTTTTTGAAGAAAAAATTAGTTTTTGTTTAAAAAATAATTATAAAAAAGATTTTATTATTTTAGATCCAGGAATAGGTTTTGGCAAAAAATTAAATCACAATTTAAGAATTATGTCCAAAATTTCTATATTTCACAGTCTAGGTTGTCCAATATTATTAGGAACGTCTAGAAAAAGATTTATAGAACATATAGTAACAAAATTTGATACCATAGACCGAACAGGTGGAACTCTAGCATCTGTGTTGTATGGACTTTCTCAAGGAGTTCAGTTATTCAGAGTTCATAATGTTAAAGAAATTAATCAAGGAATTTTAGTTTTTAATAAAATTTTAAACACAAATTAATTCATGGGAAATAAATATTTTGGGACAGACGGTATCAGAGGAACCGTCAACCAAGGCAATATTACTGGAGAAAAATTTTTTAAGTTTGGGTTAGCAGTTGCTACCTATTTTAAAAACCAAAAAAAAACTAAACAAATTGCAATAATAGCTAAAGATACAAGATTATCTGGATATACGTTAGAACCAGCTTTGGTATCGGGTCTAACATCAGGGGGAATGCATGTTTTTACATTAGGCCCTTTACCTACTAACGGACTCGCCATGTTAACTAGATCCATGAAAGCTAACATGGGTATTATGATTACCGCATCTCATAATCCTTATTATGATAATGGTTTAAAATTATTTGGTCCAGATGGGTTAAAACTGTCAGACCAAATAGAAAAAAAAATTGAAAAATTAATAGATGCTAAAAATACTAAACAACTTACTAATCCCAATCTATTAGGCAGAGTCAAAAGACTTGAGAATGGTAATGATAAATATATTAAAATATTAAAAAAAAACTTTCCAAATAAATTTAATTTAAAAGGAACTAAGATTGTTTTAGATTGTGGTAATGGAGCAAGTTATATTGCTGCTCCCAAATTGCTTAAAAGTCTTGGTGCCAAAATAATAGCGATAGGTATTAAACCTAATGGATTTAATATTAATGAAAAATGTGGATCAACTTATCCATACAAAATTCAGTCTGCAGTTAAAAAATCCAAAGCTAATGTTGGTATTGCTTTTGATGGAGACGCTGACAGAATTATTATGTGCGATGAAAATGGTAAAATTATAGACGGCGATCAAATTATTGCCATGCTCGCACAAAGATGGAAAGAAAAAAATATTTTGAAAGGTGGAGTTGTAGGTACTCTAATGTCCAATTATGGATTAGAAAAATTTTTAAAAAAAGAAAAAATTAAATTTTTTAGAACCCAGGTTGGAGATAGATATGTAAAAGAAAAAATGAAAAAATTAAGTTTTAATTTAGGGGGTGAGCAGTCAGGTCATATAATACTTGGAAAATTTGCAACTACAGGAGATGGTCTAATGGTTGCTTTGGAAGTTTTATTCTCATTAAGAAAAGGAAAAAAAGCAAGCCAGTTATTAAATGTTTTTAAACCTTTGCCGCAAATTTTAGAAAATATAATAGTAAAGGATAAAAGTATAATTAATGGACAAAAATGTATAAATGCAATTAAAAAAGCAACTAAGCTTATGAATAGAAATGGAAGATTGCTAATAAGAAAATCAGGAACCGAGCCAAAAGTAAGAATTATGGGAGAGTCTCATGATAAAATTTTAATTTTAAAATGTATAAAAATAATTAAAAGTTCAATAAAAAAGTGAAACTCAAGTCAAAAGTTCTAATTATTGCTGGTTCTGATTCTTCTGGTGGAGCTGGTATACAGGCAGATATAAAAACAATCACAGCTCTCGGGAGTTACGCTATGACAGCAATAACCGCAGTTACTTCACAAAACACAAAAGGAGTAAAAGCTATTACTTCTATACCTGTAAAAAATATTGAAACTCAAATAACAATGGTGCTGGATGATATTGGAGCTAATGCTATAAAAATAGGAATGCTTCATAATCGCAAAACAATAAAATGTGTTTATAAAGTTTTAAAGAAGTATAAAATAAATAATATTGTTCTTGATCCAGTAATGATCGCAAAAGGAGGAACAAGATTAATAAATAACAATTCAATAAAATATTTAAAAAAATTACTAATACCTCTATGTAAAATCATTACGCCAAATATACCTGAAGCAGAAGTGCTAACAGGATATTCAATTTTAAATAAAGAAGATATGATAAAAGCTGCAAAAAAAATCATCACCATGGGAGCAAAAAATGTGCTATTAAAAGGCGGGCATCTGAAAAATAAAATGATTTTTGATATTTTGGTTTCTAAAAACAAAACAACAGTTTTTCGAAAAAGAAAAATTAAAACAAAAAATACCCATGGAACTGGTTGTACACTTTCATCTGCTCTGGCTACATGCTTGTCACAAAAAAAAAATATAGATAAATCTTGTAAAATCTCACTTAACTATGTAGATCAGGCAATTTTTACAGCGCCTGGTTACGGTAAAGGTTTTGGCCCCTTGAATCATCTAGTATCAATTAATTTAAGAAACAATAATGCCTAACGTTGCTGTTATAGGAGCGCAATGGGGAGATGAAGGTAAAGGTAAAATTGTAGACTGGCTTTCAGAAAAAGCTGATGTAATTATAAGATTTCAAGGCGGGCATAATGCGGGCCATACACTTGTAGTAGACGGCATTACATATAAATTAAAACTATTACCTTCAGGAATAGTAAGAAAAAATAAAATTTCTATCATTGGAAATGGTGTTGTTATTGACCCATGGGCATTATTAGATGAGATTAAACAAATAGAAAAGTTAGGAATAAAAATTACTAAAAATAATTTATACATAGCAGAAAATGCTACATTAATTTTACCGTTACATAGAGAGTTAGATGGAATCAGAGAAGATGAAAAAAAAACTGACAAAATAGGAACCACAAGACGAGGCATAGGCCCAGCTTATGAGGACAAAGTAGGAAGAAGAGGATTACGTTTAATTGACCTTGCTAATAAAAAAAATTTATCAAAAAAAATTGATATGATTCTATTTCATCATAACTCTATAAGGAAAGGCCTAAAAAAGAAGGAAATTAAAAAAAAAAAATTAATGGGCGAATTAAGTAAAATTTCCTATAAAATTTTAAAATACTCAAAGCCAGTATGGAAAAAAATAAATGAATTTAAAAAGAAAAAGAAAACAATTGTTTTTGAAGGAGCTCAAGGCATGTTACTTGATGTAGATCATGGAACATATCCTTTTGTAACATCCTCTAACACTGTAGCCGGTGCAGCTTTTGCAGGAACAGGGTGTGGTCCAGATACAATTGATTACATTCTAGGTATAGTTAAAGCATACACAACTAGAGTCGGAGAAGGTCCTTTTCCAACAGAGTTACAAAATGAAATAGGAAATCAAATTGGAAAAAAAGGTAAAGAATTTGGAACGGTTACTAACAGAAAAAGAAGATGTGGTTGGTTTGATGCGGTGTTAGTAAAGCAATCTTGCATTATATCTGGTACCAAAGGAATAGCTTTAACTAAAATTGATGTTTTGGATGAGCTAAAATATTTATACGTATGCGTAGCTTACAAACTTAATGGTAAAAAAATTGACTATTTTCCAAGTGCATTGCAAGATCAAATAAATGTAAAGCCTGTATATAAAAAATTTAATGGATGGTTGAAAAATACAAATGGCATACAAAAATGGAAGGACCTTCCAAAAAATGCAAAAAAATATGTTAACTTTATAAAAAATTATTGTGATGTGAAAATATCTAGCATTTCAACTAGCCCAAAAAGAGAAGACACTATACTTTTAGAAAATCCTTTTAAGAAAAATTAATTTTTAGGAAGAAGATTATTTTTTTGCCCAGTATTTAACATAGCTTTTTGTAATTTTTCAAAAGCTTTAACTTCGATTTGTCTAATTCTTTCTCTACTGATCTTATATTTTTTGCTAAGGTCTTCCAAAGTACAAGAGTCTTCATTAAGTCTACGAGCAACTAAAATTTCTTTCTCTCTTGTATTTAAAACGTTCATTGAATTGCTCATTAATTCTTTTCTTTTCGTGAATTCTTGTTTTTGGGCCAATTTTGATTCTTGATCCAGATTACTATCTACAATCCAATCTTGCCATTCTGTACCATTACCGTCTTTTATTGGATCATTAAGAGATTTTTCTTTTCCATGCAATCTTCTATTCATTGAAATTACTTCTTCTTTTTTAACGTTTAATCTTTTTGATATCTCGTTTACATGTTCGGGATTAAGATCTCCTGTTGTATTTGCTGATAATTGATTTTTAATTTTTTTTAAATTAAAAAAAAGTTTTTTTTGAGCAGTTGTTGTACCCATTTTAACTAGACTCCAAGATTTCAATATATATTCTTGAATTGAAGCTTTTATCCACCACATAGCATAAGTAGCTAACTTAAAACCTTTTTCTGGTTCAAATTTTTTAACAGCTTTCATTAAACCAATATTTCCTTCAGAGACCAACTCACCAATAGGTAAACCGTATCCTTTATATCCCATTGCAATTTTTGCAACCAATCTTAGGTGACTAGTCACAAGTTTTTGAGCTGCTTTCAAATCTCCTCTACTTTTCCAACTTTTTGCTAGCATGTACTCTTCTTCCGCAGGTAGCATTGGAAATTTTTTTATTTCAGACAGATATTTAGAAAGGCCTCTTTCAATTGCTAAAGATGGTAAATTACTATTAAATATTTTTGCAGCCATAAGCAGTGAATATGTAGTATTAAATTAAGGCAAATACAAGATGACTAAACGCTAGATTTATTAAGGGTTTTAATCAGGCTGTCAAAATCTTTTGGCCTTTTGGCTTCAAAAAATACTTCTTTTTTAGTTTTGGGATGAATAAACCCTAAACTTTTTGCATGCAAGGCTTGTCTACTAAAATTACTTATTTTTTTTTCTACTTTTAAGTCAATTTTTTTAAACTTTCTTTGGGTTTTTCCATAAGATTTATCTCCTAAAATTGAATTTCCCTTAAAATTCATGTGAACTCTTATTTGGTGAGTCCTCCCAGTTTCTAATCTGCATTCAATAAGACTAATTTTTGGTAAATTTATATTTTGAAAAATTTTTAAAGTTTTGTAATTTGTTATTGATGTTTTACCGCTTTCTTTTTTTACAGTCATAAGCTGTCTGTTTCTTATACTTCTTGATATTCTTTCATTTATTTTTCCATTTTGAGGTTTTAAAGAACCCCATACAAGAGCCTCATATACTCTTTTGATTGTATGATTGCTAAATTGTTTGGATAAATTAATGTGAGCATGATCATTTTTTGCAACGACAATCACTCCACTTGTATCCTTGTCAATTCTATGAACTATGCCAGGTCTTAATTTTCCACCTATACCAGAGAGATTATTTTTATATTTGAATAATAAACCATTCACGATTGTTTTTTTATAATTACCCGCACCAGGATGAACCACTACACCTGGAGATTTATTAATTATAATTACATCATCATCATCATATAATATGTCTAGAGGGATTTTTTTAGGTTTTATATGTGTTTCTTTTGGAGGTGGAAAGTCAATATTGATTTTATCTTCTGTTTTTATTTTTTTTGATGCATTATTAATAGTAACATTATTTAATTGCACTTGACCTTCATAAATCAAACCCTGAAGTCTAGTTCTGCTTAATTTATTTATCTGTGATTGTAAAAATTTGTCAATCCTACAGCCATGATAGCTTGATGGTACAATTATATTTAATATATTTTTTTTCATTTAATTTATTATATACTGTATATAAATTGTATTTAAGGGCCATTAGCTTCAATTGGATAGAGCGCGACGCTTCGGACGTTGAGGTTGGGGGTTCGAATCCCTCATGGCCCTCCAATTTGTACACTAAAATAAATCTTGTATTGAAGACAAAAGTTAACCTTGATATGTCTAAATGCGTAAATGAGAATTAAAAATTTTCTTTCCAATGTATTTCTTGTATTTTTAAGTATAATAGTGACCGCAATCTTACTTGAAGTAGGTTTAAGATTTTCTGGAAAAGCACCGTGGTATTTTATTTCAAATATAAATGAACCAACTGTAAATGAGTTTGATGAAAAATTAGGATGGAAACCTAAATCAGGAAAATATATATTTCCAGCACATTCAGAAAATGGAAGCAAAACTACTTTTACTATTCTAAAAGATGGCAATCGTAAAGTTTCTGAAATTTCAAAAAAAAATATTGAAGAAATAATTTTATTAGGAGGTTCCTTTTCTCAGGGTTGGGCCGTTGATGATAAAGAGACTTATGCTTGGTTTTTACAAAAAAAATTTCTAGACATAAAAATTGCTAACTATGCAGTAGGTGGTTACGGAACATATCAATCATTATTAAAACTTGAAGAAGTTTTAAAAAAAAAAAATAATATTAAATTTATAATTTACTCGTTTTTACGAGCCCACGAGGATAGAAATGTTGCTGATCCAGAATGGCTAAGATTATTAACTAAATATTCAAAAAGAAATCATGTATTTTTGCCATACGCAGGACTAGACAAAAACAATAAACTAATTAAAAGAGATCCTGTTAAATATAAAGTGCTACCCTTTAGCGATAAATCAGTTGTGATCACTAGAATTCAGAGAGTAATAAATAAAATTACCCTTAAAGTAGAAAACAAAAAAAAAATTAAAACTACACAGGAAATTTTGTCTGAAATTAATAAATTAGCAATAAAAAATGGAAGCCAATTTATTTTTTTAAACTTGGAGTCAAATAAAAATCATTTAATTCCTTATTATGACTTCTTTAAGGAAAATAAAATAACTTTTTTTGATTGTGGTTTTAAAATGACAAAGGAATTAGTTGTTGAGAATGAAGCTCATCCTAATGGCAAATTACATCAACTCTATTCCAATTGTATTTATAAAAATATAAATTTGCTAAAATAATGCTATACAAGGTTAATCAAAAGTGAATCGGATAAAATTATTAAAAAAAGTATTCCTGATTGTATTAGCTTATGTTTTTATATTTGAGTTATTATTTCAATCATTTTTCTTTTTTGATTTAAAATTTATTAAAAATCCAGACTTATTCTATAATGGTTACTGTGATCAGAGATATTGGAATCTCAAAAATAATGAATTAAAATTTGATGAAAATGTTCAAGTACATCCCATTCTCTCTTATAAAAAAAAGGAATCATTTATCCCAAATAAATTCAAGTTGGAAAGTAAGATAGAAACTTCTGAATTTTCTAAAAAGGAAGTATTTTTATATGGGAGTTCTTATATAAACCACAAAGACTTGAAGAACATAACTGGTAAATTTAAAGATATAGATTTTACAAATTATGGATTAGCATCTTATGGGCTAGATCAAATATATTTATCTTATAAATTAACCGCCCACTTAAATCAAAATAAAATTATTGTATTTGGATTTTTACTTGAAGATCTAGATAGATCTCTTTTTTCTAAAAGGGAATATCAAAAAGCACAATTTGTCTTTCAAGATAATAAATTTAAATTAAAAAATATACCAATTGATCATAATGTTAAAGTCGAAAAAGTAAATGATTTTTATCTTTTTAAGTTTTTGAGAAATTTTTATCAATTATCAATTAATGATTTTGATTCAAGGTTAATTAAATGTAAAGTGGATAAAAAAAAGCGTCTGTTTGAATACTATTTTAATCAAATACAAAAAGATGCTAAAAAATTTAATCAAGAAATTATTGTAATTACATTTAATTTAAAAGAAGATTTTATTAAAAATACTTCATGGAGGTACAATTTTATTACTAGTTACCTAGAAAAAAATAATATTAATCATATTGATTCACTGGGGATTTTAAAAAAAGAATCTGTTCAAAATGATGAAAAAATAGAAAGCTATTTTGGTTTTGATGCTCATAATAATGAAAAAAGTTTTAATTATATTATAAATGAATTTATAAAAATTTATAAAGCTATATAGGTAAAAGGTATTACGATTTTAATAAGAGCAATGACCCCTATTAGCATTAAAACTAAAAATAATAAAAAAAAAATAATAAACTGTGTTGTCGAGGTATTTTTTCTCAGACTTCCTAATAAATGAAATATAAAGCTAAAGAATCTCATTTTTTTTTAAATAATCCATTTTCTGTTAATAAATATTTTATATTCATTCTCTCGGTAGCTAAGAAAGCATCCTCCTTATCATAAACCATTGGATCGGAAGATATATTAAATGAAGTGTTAGCTATTAGGTAGATGTCGAATTTTTTTAAAAACGTCAAAATTTTTCCTAATAATAGATTTTCATCACAGATTTGAACCCTTGAAGAATTATCTACGTGAATTACGCCCTTTATGTCATCGATAAACTCTTTTCTAGGTATTGCTGTTGTTGCCATATGTAAATAACAATTTGATAGTGATTTTTCCAAATGAAAATATTTTTCTGCAAACTCTTTTAACACAACCGGGGCCGTAGGTCTAAATAAATTACGTTTTTTAATTTCAGTACTTAATTTTTTTATTAATTGAGAGTTGTGGGCATTACAGATTAAAGACCTGTGCCCAAGAGCTCTTGGCCCCGTTTCAATATTTCCATAACAGGTTGCGATTATTTCATTTTTAGCAATAAGTTCAGCAGTTTTTGATAAAGACATATCTTTATTTGCTATTTTTTCAAAAACTAATTCAAAAAAATCTTCATTGCTTTTTTGCTTTCCCGGAAAAAGATTGTTTGTAATATTATTTTTGGATATAAATTTCTCAGCACTTTTATTCTTTTTATTTATAAAACCATAGTAGGCCGCACCTATAGCTGCTCCCGAATCACCTGGAGATGGAGGTATATTAAGTTCTTTTATAAATTCTAATTTAGAAGATTTACTAACCGCAGCACTATTCATTGCAACACCACCTGAAAATAAAAATTTACTTTCGCTTGTTATCTCATGGGCATATTTGAAAATTTTAAATAATATTTCTTCTAAAACTTTTTGTGCTGAAGAGGCTATATCTGCGTATATTTGAAAATTTTTATCTTCAGATTCAAGTGGTATGTCTGGCTGTCTAGGTTCAGTTTTTAATAAATCAATTAAGTAATTAGAATACGATCTATCAGTTCTTCTTACATAATCATAATACTTTGTATCTATAATAAGTTTACTATTCTCAAACTTAATTGTTTTTTTTAAATCTTCATAAAAAATAGGTTTTCCAAATGCGGCCAGACCCATCATTTTATATTCACCTTCGTTTACAGCAAAACCTAAAAAATCAGTTATAGCAGAATAAAATAAACCTAACGAATGCGGGTATTCAGAATTCCATAAATTAATAATCTCATTATTAGATTTTACATGATGGATAGAAGTACAATACTTATCACCATATCCATCAACAACAACAGAAACATAAGGAAAACTATTAAAATAGAAAAGTGTACTCAAAGTATGACTTAAATGATGGTCAGAATACAATAAGGGTATTTTTTTTAATTTTATATACTTTGACAAGTCCAACTGAAATCTCATTGAAGACTTCCATGCATTCTTAAAATAATTTCTTGTTAATTCATTGGATAAAGAATTTGTTTTTACTGAGTGTTTAAGTACGGTAATCCAGGCTCTAACAGGTTTCTCATAGAAAGTTATAGAAGCTATATTTTTTTCTGACAATTGATAAGAATCTATTAATTCTTGTAAAGCTAATCTTGGAAATGATTTATCTCCCTTTACTCTAGAGAGCCATTCTTCTTTCTTAAAATCAATTAATTTTCCTAAAGAATCTATTAGAGCTACAGAAGCATCATGATAATAAGCTGATATACCTAAAAAAAACAATTATCAAACTACGCTTTTTGAATTATTTGACATTAAATTTTGTTTATTAGTATTTGGGATAATAATTAAATTAACAATTCTCCCGAAGCAGCTAATTAAAAAATTTAAAATTGGGTCAAATATTTTTGTTAAAAATTTTGTATTTTTATAATAAAAAAGTCTGAATCTATTTTTCATTTTTTCTCTTTTAAAAGCTATCTGTAGTTTAGAATTAGGAAATTTTGACTCATAAAATTTTTTTGCCATACCATGATGTACTAATTCATCTTTTTGAATAGCTTCTAATGTTGCCGCAGAATCATCGGCATGACCTAGTTCATCTTTCATTATATTTTTTAATGTTTTAAGAGATTCTGCATCTCCAATTCTTTTTGCAAGATAATCAAAAGATTCTTTTGCCAAGTATTCATTTGAATAAACAAATTCAACAAATTTTTTAAGTGGAAATTTTTCTACTAAATAACCTTCTTTATCTACGTACCCTTTAAGAATTACATTTTGTGGAGAGAACTTATATTCTCTTTTAAACTTACCAACTCCTTTTTTTACTTGATTGGATAAAACTTTAAATATTAATGCCGTATGTCTATACTCATCTAAAGCATGTCTTATATAACCCAATTTAAGTTTAGGTGATTTTGCCTTTTTAGCAGCAGCAAGCATTTCTAAAGCTGAACCGTATTCAGCGTATGCGAACTCAACTAAAGTTCCTAAAAGGTCTTGATTTTTTTTATCTGGAGACAATATCATAAAATTTATTTAACATTTTTTTTTTGATATTTAAAGTATATTAATATTAATTATTAATATAATTTTAAATTGAACCATGTCATTGTTGTCACTATTAAAAGTATTTTGGAAGTTTCTGAGCGTTAGAAAGAAATATTGGTTGTTTCCAGTGCTATTATTCCTTTTTATTTTTTGGTTATTAGGTGTTTTAAGTGATGATTTTATTGTAATTCCCTTTATTTACAAAATTTTTTAAAAATCTGTAGCTTTAGATAGTGTTTAAGATTAAGTAAATATAAACCTTTTGCTACTGCGACATATCTCCATTTAAACCTTAGTGACTTAAAAATCGTTTATTTTTATGATTATTATTTTCTATAATATTATTATAAGATTAAAGGCTACCGAAATATAAACAATTTGTATAAAAATGAATAATTATCGAATAGATAACCTTCAATACTGTAAATGGTCAAAAGAAATATTTCAGATTAACAACGAAGCTAAATTAGATGCGGTACATGTAACTATTGCTTACCATGAAGATTTTAATGAAGTTAAAAAAAATTTTGAAATATGGAATAAACATTTTAAAGATAACAAAAGTTTAATTTTTCAAGGTAAAACTTTCCAAGATATTGAAAAAGCGTACAAAGAGAAAAAAACAGCAATTTTTTTTGGGTTTCAAAATTGTTCTCCAATAGAAGATGATATTAGTCTAGTAGAAGAACTTCATAAAATGGGGGCGATATTTATGCAACTCACATATAACAATCAATCGTTATTGGCTACGGGATGTTATGAAAAAAATGATAGTGGTGTTACTCGAATGGGAAAAGAAGTAATAAAAGAAATGAATAGAGTTGGAATTGTAGTTGACATGTCACACTCTGCTGAAAAATCAACTTTTGATGCTATGCAGTTATCTTCTAAACCAATAGCTATAACGCATGCGAACCCATCTTTTTGGTTTGATGCAAAAAGGAATAAATCAAATGCACTTTTAAAAGCTCTAGCAAACTCAGATGGAATGTTAGGGTTATCACTATACCCTCATCATTTAAAAAACGCATCAAATTGTACTTTAGAAAGTTTTTGTGAAATGGTCGCAAAAACTTCAGATCTTATGGGTGTGAAACATATAGGTATAGGATCAGATCTTTGTATAGGCCACCCAAATTCAGTTGTTGAATGGATGAGAAATGGAACTTGGACAAAAACAAAAGATTATGGAGAAGGAAGTTCTGCAAATTCAAATTTTCCTAAACAACCAGATTGGTTTGAAGACGCTCGAGGATTTAAAAATTTAGAGGTTGGTTTAAGAAAAATTGGATTTCAACAAACTGAGGTAAATGACATACTAGGAAATAATTGGTATAATTTTTATCGAGGAATAAACAGTTGAGTGAATTAAATATAAAACTCAGAAACCCGAATGAAGTAATGAAGCTTTCCAGATTAGGTTCATTTCATCAGTCAAAATTCTCTTTTTTGAGAAGCTTTATAAGAGAATTTAAAGATTGGGATTATAAAAGAAATTCATTTGATTTAGACGAAAATGGTTATGGTACAGCAATTTATTCATTTAGTAAAAACGCAAGAAATTATTCTTTAATTTGCTTTGCGCAATATATCAATTCAAATGAAAGATCAGATAGGGTTATCGCAACAAAATGGGATGCTGCTTTTGTTCTGCATGATGGTGTTCCAACAAAAGAAGATATAATACGTTTAAAAAATAATGTACCCAAACAAGAAGTTGGACGTGTTTCATATAAGGAGTTAACCTTATCTAGAGCAAATAAATCGGTAAGAGTATTTGATCATGTGGTTAATTCTTTAAGCGCAGGTAAACAACCAGATAAAAATTTATTAAATAAAGTTGGATATCTATATCGTACAACTGCAGTTTATGGTTCAGGAAAATTTGGTTTAGCTGATCGTTTTAGAATTAAAGATAGAAAAGAAATTTATGGACCCTTCAGGTTAGAGATGATGCTTGTTTATTTAGTAAGACAATTTACTTTTGATCAAGTAAATCATATAGCAAAATCTAAAAATTCAAATAAATCAGTCAAATTAAACGAAGATATTGCAAGAAATTTAGGAATTGGAAATTCTACAGGATTAGGAATGGCGCCTTTTATTGTTAACCATCCGACACTTTTGCATAATTGGATTTATTGTAGAGAAAAAGCCTTAAAAGAAATTAGATCCATAGAAAAAGTTAATGCTAAGGATTTTAATACTTTTAAAGCTTGTCTTATTAAGTCAAAAAATAGCATTAATTCATGGTTCACGGACAGTAAATATCAAAATAATAAAATCAATTCCTTGAAATCAGATTTAATTAAATTTGATCAATATTTAGAAAGCAAATGTACAGTAAAAAAAAGGTATTTATGGAATATAATTTACAAATGGTCCTCAGAAAATCTTGAAGACGAATGCTTAGAATATATTGTGTCTATGATAATGGAGCCATATGACTACATAGTTGATCCTTTAATTAATAATATGAGTTCAGAAGAGGATGAGTATTTTACTATTCCGGCGCATAGAAAAATTTCTGATCTTAAAGCAATTTTAGAAAATAATTATAAATCAATTATAAAAATTGATTTCAGTCAAAAAGAATCTACTTTTAACTTTTGGTTTATTTCTAAAAATAAAGAAGAACCTCGTGTCGCTAATAGATATGAAGAACATGGATCTGAATTAGAACAGCCTTTGGCTATCGCAAGAGATATTAAAAAACTTTATGAAAAAGTATGTGAAGAAAATCAAACTAATACAATTGCAAACTTTTTATCAAATAACAATCAACTAAGACATGTAGTAAGAAGAGCTTTTATAGTAGAAAAATTTCCTTATTCTGAAATTCAAGATAATACAATCGGTGCCTCTTTAGTTCCGATTGACATGTTGAGACTAAAACTTTCTTTTTTTGGTGCAATCAAGTTTGACCCCAGGTCTGATAAATGGCTTAGAATAAACATGTATCAAGGAGCTCCATTATCTCATGAAATGAAAAAATCTAAAGACACTTGGGTATACAATTCTCTTAATTAATTATGCAATCGCTTAGCGAAATTGATACAACTTCAAAACGAGCATCTAAAGCTGCGGGTTTTTCTTGGGGTATTGCCGAAGAAATAGGCAAAGCTGTCAGGAATTTAGAATTATTTGGTTTGCCAGGTATTGTAAATTTAAATGAATATCTTAAAAAAACTAAAAAAAAACATCCTGAAGCAATAAAAAAGATAGAAAAAGAAAATAAAAATAAAGAACTATGCCCAATTTATTGTGGTGTTGCTTTTATGGATCAATGTAAGCAGTTAGAAAATTTAAAAATAATTAAGTTTTATAATTTAAATTATCCTATGTTGATCTTACCATTTATAAGTAAAACTTCTGATATTTTAGGAAAAAAAATATTAATACAATTTAATAAATCTACTTTCCTTATGAATTTTAATAAATCTATTTTTTCAAATAACATAGACAAACACACTATTCCTTTAGCTAATGAAGTTATTATTGAATTTTTAGATAATAAAAATTCTTTTTCTTGTCAAGAATGGAATGAACTTTATAAACTTTCTGAAGAAACTTTTGTCAAAGAATCTGAAAGCTTAAAAGCAAAAGGTGCCGGC
>Ga0114993_10004212_pt1 | contig 14410 bp, 12 predicted proteins | sample ArcticOcean_MG_C_FD_87042 | JGI IMG/M metagenome (GOLD analysis project Ga0114993, IMG submission 87042) | Marine microbial communities from western Arctic Ocean - ArcticOcean_MG_CB2_150 | ecosystem: Environmental > Aquatic > Marine > Oceanic | place: Arctic Ocean: Canada Basin | collected...
GCTTGGCGTATTTCTCGCGCGCCATGATCAGTCCGCCGCGCGGCCCGCGCAATGTCTTGTGCGTCGTGGTCGTCACAAAATCCGCGTGCGCAACCGGGCTCGGATGGCAGTCCGCCGCCACCAGCCCCGCGATGTGCGCGATGTCCGCCAGCAACATTGCGCCGCACCCGCGCGCAATCTCGCCCATGAGTTCAAAGTCAATCAGCCGCGGATACGCGCTCGCGCCCACCGTAATCATCGCCGGCTTGTGCTCCGCCGCCAGTGCCGCCAGTTGGTCGTAGTCGATCCGCTCGTCCTTCTCGCGCACGCCGTAGTGCACTATGTCAAAAAACTTGCCGGAAAAATTCGCCGCGTTGCCGTGTGTTAAATGCCCGCCGTGGCTCAGATCCATCGTCAGCATCTTGTCGCCCGGCTTCAGCATCGCGAAATAAACGCCCATGTTCGCGCCGCTGCCCGAGTGCGGTTGCACGTTCACGTACTCCGCTCCGAACACCGCCTTCGCGCGCTGGATCGCAAGTTGCTCCGCCACGTCCACATGCTCGCAGCCGCCGTACCAGCGCTTGCCGGGGTAGCCCTCCGCGTACTTGTTCGTCAGCGGCGACCCCATCGCCTCGATCACCGCCGGGCTCGTGAAATTCTCGCTGGCGATCAGTTCGATATTCTCCTGCTGCCGCTTCGTCTCCAGCCGCAGCACCTGCGCGATCTCCGGATCCACCGCCGCCACGTCCAGTCCCGGCTCCATTTTGCCCACGCGCCGCCCGTGCCGTCCGCCCTCGAACTTCGCCTCGAGAAAAGCGTTCACAATTTTCTTAGCCGCGTCCGCCGAAGTGTTTAAACCAGCGAGGCAAAGCACATTCGCGTCATTGTGCTGTCTCGCCAGCGTCGCCGCCGCCTCGTTGCCAACCAGCGCCGCGCGCGCGCCTGCCACCTTGTTCGCCGCCATGCTCATGCCCACACCTGTTTTACAAACCAGAATGCCAAACCCGCACTCGCCGCTCGCCACCGCGCGCGCCACGCCCCGCGCGAAATCCGGATAATCGCAGGAGTCATCGCTCGACGGCCCGTAGTCCACCACCTCCAGTCCGCGCTCGGCCAAGTGCGCCTTCAGCTCCTCCTTTAAATCAAAGCCGCCGTGATCCGCGCCCAGCGCAAGCACATTGCTCACCGCCGCCAGAGCGCCGCCTTCCGTTGTCTTTTCCACAAACTCCATCAACGCATCGATTCCCTGTTTAATTTGATCCCGGCATTCCTGATAAATCCTCAAGTCACCGCCAATCGGGTCGGCGATGTCCTTTTGCCCCGGCGGCAGTTCCTCGACAAAATCGCGCACCAGAAACGTCTTGTCCGCCGCCTGCGGAAAAAACAGCAGCACTCCCTCGATGTGCCCGCGCGTCATCCCAAAAATTAAATCTGCCCCCGCCACCATCTCTGCGGTCAGTTGGCAACTCCTCTGGGCCGTGATGTCGATGCCCTTCTCCGCCATCGCCTCCACGCCGTGCGCGCTGGGCGACTGGCCAGTCATCGCGCCAATACCCGCCGACAACGCCTCAAACCCTCCGCACTCCTTGGTGAGTTCACGGAAAAAACCTTCGGCCATCGGGCTGCGGCAGATGTTGCCCGTGCAAACAAAGAGAATTTTTTTCATACCCGGTTGGGTGGCGCACCTGATTAGTCGGTCAACGCCTTGGCGGCAATATCCCCGCGAACGTGCGCGCCTTCAAACTTTATTTTATCCACAGCCACGTAAGCGAGATCGCGCGCCGCCTTCAAGGTATCGCCCAGCGCGGTAACGCCCAACACTCGCCCGCCGTTGGTGACAAGATCGTCGCCCTCCCGTTTGGTGCCGGCGTGGAAGACTTTCACGCCGTCCATCGCGGCGGCGTCCGCAATACCGGTGATTGGTTTGCCTTTGGCGTAGCTTTCCGGATAACCGCCCGAAGCCATCACCACACACACGGCGGCTTGGTCGCTCCAATGCACGTCCATCTCCGCAAGCCGGCGGTCGATGCTCGCCTCGAATAAATCCACGAGGTCGGTTTCCATCCGCATGAGGTAAACCTGCGTTTCGGGGTCGCCCCAGCGGGCGTTGAATTCCAGGACCTTCGGGCCGTCGGCGGTTAGCATCAAGCCGGGGTAAAGCATCCCTCGAAAATCGATGCCCTCCACCTGACATCCCAACAGCCACGGGTCAATGATGGCCTTCGCGGCTTGCGCCAATTCCTCATCGCTCAAAAACGGTGCGGGCGAAAAAGTGCCCATGCCGCCGGTGTTGAGGCCCTTGTCGCCGTCCAGCGCGCGCTTGTGGTCTTGCGAAGTAGGAAACAAAATCGTCGTGCGCCCGTCACACAAAACGTGCAGCGAAATTTCGTGGCCTTCGAGGAATTCTTGGATCACTACTTGATTGCCCGCCTCGCCGAACTGTTGGTCGATCATCACCGAGTCAATCGCCGCCTCCGCTCCCTCCAGCGTTTCACAAATCAAAACCCCTTTGCCCAACGCCAGACCATCGGCCTTCACCACGCAGCGGCCGTTCAATTCGCCCGCGAAAGCCTTGGCGGCAGTGGGAAAATTGAAGGTTCCCGCGCGCGCCGTTGGGATGTTGTGCCGCGCCATGAAATCCTGCGCGAAAACTTTGGATGATTCAAACTGCGCCGCCTCCGCGTTGGGCCCCCAAATGCGCAAATCATTTTCCTCAAACAAATCGACAATGCCCGCCGCCAACGGATTATCCGGCCCCACCACTGTGAGGTCAGGTTGATGAGCGCGCGCAAAATCCAACAGCGCCTCCAAATCCTCTGCGCCCACCGGCACGCATTCCACCGCCGCTCCACCTGCCGTCACCTCGTCCGCAATTCCGCCGTTGCCCGGTGCCACCCACAGGCGCTCCACACGCGAGCTCTGCGCCAGCTTCCAAGCTAACGCATGCTCCCGTCCGCCCCCGCCTATTAGGAGAATGTTCATCGGTGCGGATTCAAACAAATGCGAGTCTCAATCGGAAAACAATTTTTTCCACAGTTAATTCTGTCAATTTTCAGCCAAACGATGCATCCAATAATTAGGCCGGCGTTTGGCGTGTATTACTGCGTTGAGCAGAATTCCATCCGTGCGCACCAAATACATCAGGCCGTAAGGGAAACGGCGAATCCAATGCCGCCGTGCCTTTGAACCCTTCACTCGCGGCCACGTCTCTGGCTGTTTGCGGATGCGTTCAATTCCCGCCTCAATTTCGTTGAGGAAATCCGCGCTCAACCCCGGCACGGCCGCGTCGTATTTTTCAAAGGCCCCGGTCAATTCCTCATCGGCCTCTCGATGCGAGTGGAATCTCATTGAAGCCTTTGGCGCAGGCGGCCCAGCACTTCCTCGATGGGGCAGCACTCCACCTCACCCGATTCCACTTCGCGCACACGGCGTTCGATGACCTCTAGCCAAGCGGCTGCCGCGTCCTCTTCCACTTGCTCATCAAGGCTGGCAATCAGTTGATGCGCCAGTGAAGCCCGTTGCTCGCGCTCCAGCGCCAAGGCGGCGTCCGCCACCAGTTCCAAATTGTCCGACATAAAAAAAGTTTATCCGAATTCGCGCGCTTGGCAAGCTCAAGCCAACTTCACCTTCCCCCGCCCTTTTGTCACTTCGCCGATTATCCACGCGTTGTGGCCGCGGCGGCGGATGCTGCGGAGGATGCCGTCAGCTTTGAGGGCGCTGACGATGGCGGTCATTCCGATGCCCATATTGAAAACCTGATGCATCTCGGCGGAATCAACTTTGCCGTGTTTTTGGATTAGCTCGAACACCGGCAGCACGGGCCAACTGCCTTTGCGGATGGTGACGCCGCAATTCTTGGGAAGCACGCGCGGGATGTTGTCGATGAAGCCGCCGCCGGTGATGTGCGCCAGCCCTTTGATGGCGCGGGAGCGGCGGGGTTTGTTGAAACTTTTTAGCAACGCCTGCACAAGCGGACCGTAGCTCACGTGGATTTTTAACAGCTCATCGCCCACGCTGCAGCCGAGTTCGGACACGCGACTGCGAGGTTTGAGTTTCATGGTTTCAAAAAACACTTTGCGCGCGAGCGAGTAGCCGTTGGTGTGCAGGCCGCTGCTGGCGATGCCGATGACGGCGTCGCCAGGCTTGATGCCGCGCCCGTCGAGCATCGCGCTTTTTTCGACCACGCCGACAATGGTGCCGCTCACGTCGTACTCGCCTTTTTTATAAAAGGTGGACATCTGCGCCGTCTCGCCGCCGATGAGGGCGCAATTGTTTTCCGCACAGCCGAGGGCAAAGCCGGCAATGATTTGCTCAAACACATTCGGCTGCAACACGCCGGTGCCCAAGTAATCGAGAAAAAATAATGGCTCCGCGCCAAGCACCACGATGTCATCCACGCAGTGGTTAACCAAATCCTGCCCGATGGTGTGGTGGCACTTCATCGCGAAGGCGACCTTGAGCTTGGTGCCCACGCCGTCGACACTGGAGACGAGGACGGGGTTTTTGTACTTACCGGTCTTAAGCGCGAAGAGCCCGCCGAAGCCGCCGACCTTACCGAGCACTTCAGGCCGCGTGGCGGATTTAAGCAGGCGCGAGAGACCGGATTTCACCCGGTTGCCCAAGGCGAGGTCGACGCCGGCTTGTGCGTATTTACTCAAGGCAAAATTTTCAGTTTTCAAGGAATGGTCAAGTCTCAATTGAAAATTGGTAATTGATCCTTAAATGAAAATTGATAATTGACACTTGATAATTACAACAGCCTCGGCTGCATTTCCTCTTTCGCCAAAGTCTCGCCGAGGCTTTCCACGCGGGCTCGGCGGCGTTCCATAATGTGTTTGTCCACCGTGTGATCGAACTCCACGGGGTAGTTTCCGTCGTAGCACGCCATGCAGAACGAGTCCGCCGGTTGGCCGGTCGCCTTTATCATGCCCGCCTGCGAAAGGTAATTTAAAGAGTCGGTGTTAAGGTATTGTCGAATTTCGTCCAAGCTGTAGTTGGCCGCCATCAGCTTGTTTCGGTCAGGGAAATCAATGCCGTACACGCACGGGTTTTTGTGCGGCGGACAACTCACCATCACGTGCACCTCCTTCGCGCCGGCTTCCTTTAAACTGTTGACTCGCTTTTTACAGGTGGTGCCGCGCACGATGGAGTCGTCGACGATGACTACCCGCTTGTCCTTCACGAGGTCCGTGATAAGGTTCAGCTTCACGCGCACGCTGAAGTCTCGAATGAGCTGGCTCGGCTGTAAAAAGCTCCGGCCGACATAGTGGTTGCGCACGAACGCCATCTCGAAGGGGATGCCGCTCTCCAGCGCGAATCCCAGCGCCGCGCAGTTGCCGCTGTCGGGAATGGGCACGACGATGTCGGCATCGATCGGATTTTCCCGCGCTAGTTCGCGGCCCATTTCCACGCGCACTTTATAAACATTCTGTTTGCGGATGTTGCTGTCCGGCCGCGAAAAATAAACGTACTCGAAAATGCACAGCGCGCGTTTCTCGTGATCGGGAAACGCCTGGATGCTGCGCAGTCCATTGTCGTCGATGATGACAATCTCGCCTGGTTCCACGTCGCGAACGTACTCCGCCTCAATGAGATCCAGCGCGCACGTCTCGCTGCTGAGCACGTACGCGCCGTCGAGTTTACCGATGCACAACGGCCGAAACCCATGCGCGTCGCGCACGCCGATCAGCTCATTCTCCGTCATGATGGCCAGCGAGAATGCGCCTTCCACCTTGCGAATGGTCGACACTAGATTGTGCTCGCCGTTGTTCGACGGCTGCGCGAGCCAGTGCAGAATAATCTCACTGTCGACCGTGGTTTGGAAAATCGAGCCGCGCTCCTCCAGCTCCTCGCGCAGCGCGGCGGCGTTGGTGAGGTTGCCGTTGTGCGCGATGGCGATCTGGCCCTTGGCGCAATCGACGGTGAGCGGCTGGGCGTTGACGATATTCGAGGAGCCCATCGTGGAATAGCGCGTGTGACCAATCGCCATTTTGCCGACGAGATCGTGCAGCACTTTGCCTTTAAAAATCTGCGGCACCAGTCCCATGCCCTTGTGCATGCGAAACTGGTTGCCGTCGCAGGCCACGATGCCGGCGCTTTCCTGCCCGCGATGTTGCAGCGCGTAGAGGCCGTAGTAAGTCAGCTCCGCCGCGTTCGGGTGGCCGTAAATGCCAAACACGCCGCAGTAATGCTTTGGGTAATCCTGTTCCATCAGTCCATTGCGTTGGAAATTGAATTCCACCAGAGATCATGCAAGCCCGACAAGCCCCAAGTGTATTCGACGGCCGAGATTTTTATTTTCAAACTGTCGCCGCCCACCGTGCCGAGGCGCGCCGCCGGCACGCCCATCAGCTTCGCGCGCGCGATGGCCTTCACCGCGTCGAGTTCGGTGGTGGTTATGATGACGCGCCCATTCGCCTCGCCAAACAGCAGCGCGTCGAGGCGGACATCTTTAAACTCACCCAAGTCAATTTCCGCCCCCACGAGCCGCTCCGTGTTGCGGCCTTCGTAATTGGAAATGCAGCTCTCCGCCAGCGCCACGGCCAAGCCGCCCTCGGCGCAATCGTGCGCGCTTTTCACGAGGCCGATCTGGATGAGCCCGAGCAGCGTGGTGCCCAGCATGCGCTCGGCCTCGAGGTCGCAGCGCGGGGGCACGCCGTTTTTTGTGTCGTGCGCCACCTGCAAAAACGCCGATCCGCCGAGGCCCTGCAGCGGGTCGCCGGCATCCACCGGCGCACCGAGCAGGATGATGGCGTCGCCTTCGTCCTTGAACCACTGGGTGGTCACGTGCGCCTCATCCTCGATGAGCCCCACCATCGCGACCGTCGGCGTAGGATCGATGGCACCGCCAGGATTTTGATTGTAAAGACTGACGTTGCCGCCAGTGACGGGAGCGTTAAATGCCACGCAACCCTCGGCCAGTCCGCGCACTGCCTCTTTCAATTGCCAAAATAGTTCGGGGTTGTGCGGGTTGCCGAAGTTTAAATTGTCAGTCGTGCCGATGGGTGTCGCGCCGCTGCACGCGAGGTTGCGCGCGCACTCGGCCACGGCCGCCTTCGCGCCCTCGAAGGGGTCGAGATAAACCTGCACCGCGTTGCAGTCTACGCTGAGGGCCAGAATTTTTTCCGGGAAATCGCCGTTGCGATCATCGTCGCCGGGGATACTGTCGGCCTTCACGCGCACTACCGCTGCGTCGCTGCCGGGATTGACCATAGTGTTGTCGCGCACCATATGGTCGTACTGGCGGTACACCCAGTTCTTCGACGCGATGGTCGGCCACGCCAGCAACTGCTCCAGCGCACTGGTGGGGTCGTCGAGGTCGTCAACGCCATCGAGATTAAACGCTCGCACGTCCGCGAGATATCCCGGCTCCTTCGCCTCGCGATGATAAATCGGCGCGTCATCAGCCAGCTTGGCCGCCGGCAAATCGACGACGGTTTCGCCGTGGTTTTTAACAACCATTTGGCCGGTGTCCGTCACCGTGCCAATCTCCGCCCACGGCAAATCCCACTTGTCGAAAATGCGCTTCACCTCCTCCTCTCGCCCCTTCTCGATGATGATGAGCATACGCTCCTGCGATTCGCTCAGCAGAATTTCATACGGCGTCATCCCCGGACTGCGCTGCGGCACCTTGGCGAGGTCGATCTCAATGCCCGTGCCGCCACGCGCCGCCGTCTCGCAAGTCGAGCACGTCAACCCCGCCGCGCCCATGTCCTGAATTCCGGCCACCGCGCCCGTCGCCAGCAATTCAAGACACGCCTCCATGCAAAGTTTTTCCATAAACGGATCGCCCACCTGCACCGCGCCGCGTTGCAGACTGGCCGCGTCCTCCGCCAAGTCCTGCGAGGCAAACGCTGCCCCCGCCAACCCATCGCGCCCCGTCGCCGGGCCGACATAAAAAACCGGATTGCCCACGCCCTTAGCCGCGCCACGCGCAATCTGGTCATGCCGCAACACGCCGAGCGCAAAGGCGTTCACCAGCGGATTGCCCTCGTAGCTTTTGTCGAAATACACCTCGCCCGCCACCGTCGGGATGCCGAAGCAATTCCCGTAATGCGCAATGCCGCCGACCACGCCGGCGAACAGCCGTCGAACCTCCGGTTTGTCCAGCTCGCCAAAACGCAGCGAGTTGACTGCGCAAACCGGCCGCGCGCCCATTGTGAAAATATCGCGGATGATTCCGCCCACCCCCGTGGCCGCGCCTTGGAAGGGCTCCACCGCGCTGGGATGATTGTGGCTCTCGATTTTAAACGAGATGGCGAGCCCGTCGCCGATATCGAGAATGCCAGCGTTCTCCTCCCCCGCCCCCACGAGCACTCGCGGCGATTCGGTGGGGAATCCTTTTAACAAAGCCCGCGTGTTTTTATAAGAGCAATGCTCGCTCCACATCACGCTGAAGATGCCCAGTTCGGTGTAGTTCGGCTCCCGCCCGAGCAATTCCAAGATTCCCTCATACTCCTCCGGCGTGAGGTTGTGCTCGGCAATCAACTCCGGCGTGATGGCAGGCTCAGCACTCACGACGGGCGACTCCAAGAATGACCGGCACACTCTAATTTAACCGTTACAAATTGACGATGTGAAGCTCTTTCACCGCATGATCCGGCCACCAAAGAATTATGAATTTTCCGAAATGGCTGGCGTTCAACAGGCGATCTATCTCGCCGATTTCCACGGATTTGCCTTCCGAAAATGGGTTTTGTTCCAATTGTTGGAATGCATCCACAACCACTCGTCGCTCTTTTGCAGACAAAGTGATGAATATCTTGAACGCGGTTGAATGGAGCACATAATTGTACTCCATAGCTTAGTCCTAGCCTAATTCTACATGGAGGCGTTCCACTTCCTCTTTGGTTACAACATTGATGCCGGCGTCCATATCCTTCATGCGACGACTCAGTGTCGCCCTGAAATCCTCGTCCAAACTGTTCAAGTGTGCCGCCAATTCGATCCGTTAGTCGGCCGACAACGCTTCTGCCTGTTCTTTCAATTCGGTCAAACTCATGGTCTAAATATAGAGGCATTGGATGATTTTGGCAAGGGGACATCAGGCGGGGGCGAGCGTGGGCTGGGTATTTAATGTTGCGATGAGGCTTTCGAAAATGTGGCGACCGTCGGTGCTACCGAGGGTTTGTTCGGAGGCGCGCTCGGGGTGGGGCATCATGCCGGCGACGTTGCGGGCGGCGTTGCAGATGCCGGCGATGTTTTTAAGCGATCCGTTGGGGTTGGCGTCGTCGGTGAGGTCGCCGTCGGCGTTGGTGTATTGGAACAGGATTTGGTCGTTGGCCTCGAGGTCGGCGAGGGTTTTTTCGTCGCAGAAGTAGTTGCCCTCGCCGTGGGCGATGGGGATGCGGAGGATCTTGTCCTCCGGGATTTCGCTGGTGAATGGGGAGTCATTGGTGGCGGTCTTTAGCCAGATGTGTTCGCAGCGGAATTGCAGGGAGCGGTTGCGGATGAGCGCGCCGGGGAGCAGACCGGCTTCGCAGAGGATTTGGAAGCCGTTGCAAATGCCGAGCACGTGGCCACCATCGTCGGCGAATTCCTTGACCGCTGCCATCACAGGGCTGTAGCGGGCGATGGCACCGGTGCGGAGATAGTCGCCGTAGCTGAAGCCGCCGGGGATGAAGACGGCGTCCACATCCCCGAGGCTGGTTTCCTTGTGCCACAGCAGGCGCGTCTCGTGGCCGAGGACGCTCCTTAAAACATGGACACAGTCCTGGTCGCAGTTGGAGCCGGGGAACTGGATGACGGCGAAGTTCATCAGTCCTCGAAGACGAGCCGATAATCCTCGATGTTCGGGTTGGCGAGCACTTTGTCGGCGTATTCGTCGAGGCTCTTCTCGACGTCGGCGCGGTCGCCGTCCATTTCGATCTCGATGTATTTGCCGATGCGCACCTCGCGCACGCCGACGCAGCCCATCTGCTCCAGCGCTCCCTGCACGGTCTGTCCCTGCGGATCAAGCACCTCGGCCTTGGGGGTGATAATGACTTTGGCTTTCATTGGGGAAAGGCAGCGCCTTTGTGTGACGGCTCGGGCGGCCATCGGTCAAGCGGCATCTATCCACATGAACGCGCTGGTTTCTTGGCGACCGAAAATCGGGTCAGTCCAGAATGCGGAGGCGAAATGGGCCGGCGCTCTGGCTGCTGCTGCGCGGGACGGGGATGGCGTTGTATTTCCAGTTTACCTTGATGAGGTAGAATATGTTGGTTTCATCCGGGCGCAATGGGCCGACGAGGGTTTCCCAGCGGTTGGAAAGCAACTGGGTGCGCTTCATGGGGTATGCGTTGGTGTGACCGGTCACGCGCACCTCCGGCTGTATTGTCTCGTGGCGAAGCGCTTGTTGATTGCTCTCCCAAATCATTTCCACTCGATAAATCCCGGTGGTGTTGCGCGGGATGCGTGTGGGCGTGAGGTTGGTGATCTTGGTGGAGACGCCCGACTCAGAGGTGAGGCAGGCCGAGAGCAGCCCGGCCAAGAGGACGGCGACGGCGAGGTGTTTGGTTTGGAGTTGCCCCATGCGCGGCCTAGCTGGCACCAGCGCGAGCCAGCTGTAAAGGGGTTTTCATTCACATTTTTTGCACTAGTGTTTTCGTTTGACCGACAGCGGTGGTGGTGGTTAGGGTTCGCCTCCGTTATCTATTCATGTTTGGCACTATTCGAAAACACTCGCAGGGTTTGTGGATCGTCATCATTGTGCTGGTGAGCATCAGCATGGTGTGGTTTTTTACCAACACCGATCCATCGGCAATTTTACAGCGCGGCCAGGGCGGCACCATGACGATGGGGCAGCAGCAGGTACTCATCGGCGCGGCGGTACAGTTTTGGCAACGCAGCGGACAACTGCCGCGGCGCGCGTCGGAGCTGCTGCGCGGCGAGGATCTCGATGGCGACCAGAAGGCAGATGTGGACGGGATAGTGCTGCGAGGTGCCATGCGTCAGGATATGCTGGAGCGTGTGGATGAGATGGGCATTGGGTTTGATGACGACGCGATCAATGCCATCATCCGCGAGCAGTTGTCCTACCCACGCGGACAATTCCGGCAGGAGGTTTACGACCAATTGATCAAGTCCTTTGGCGAGGCTGACATCCGGCAGTTTTTTCACGACGAGCTGGCCATCCGCCACCTGGACCAAGTGATGGGCTTGGGCGGCGGGATGATCAGCTCGCGCGCGGTGCGGCCGCTGGTGGAGCAGTCGCTTGTTAAATACGACACGGAAGTGGCCGTGTTCCTCGCCTCTGGATACACCAACCAAGTGACTAATGTAGCCTCCCGGTTGCAGGAATATTACACCAACAACCGCGCCCAGTATAAAGAAGAGGATCGGGTAAAATTTGCCTGGCTAAAAATTTCCATACCCACTAACGCCACCGACCCGGCGGTCATCAAGCTGGCCCATAAATATCAAGCGACCATCTACCGGCAATTCCAGCAGCAGCAAGCCACCAACCTGACTACCCTCCGCCAAATTGCCACCAACCTTCAGCCGCCATTGGAGATCAGTGAAATCAAGCTGTCGGTAAACGACGTAGCCAGCCATGACTTGAGCGCGATTTTCAGCCGAGCCCGCGCCTTGAACGTGGGTGACGTGCAGATGCCAGCGATGCGCGGGCCCGGAGGCCTCTATTTCACCGGCGTGGCCGAAGAGATCGAGGGTGCCCTGCCCGTGTTTAAATTACTTGCCCCTGCCCGCTCCAACGAGGTGCGCCAAGCATTTCTGTCCGCAGAAACCCAAAAGCTCGCCGGAACCGCCGGGCGCTCCTTCCACACCAACCTCACCACCGCGTTGATCGAGGGCAACCACACCTTTGCTGACTATTGCCAATCAAACAAAGTGGAGTTGATCACCGTGCCACTCTTCTCGATCTCCACCCAGCCCGGCCCGGCCTATGCCGCCCTGACCAATCGCGTGGATCTCGCCCAACTGCAGCGCGCGGTGTCTGCCATGGACACCTCCAAGATGCCAACCGCCATGGATCGGATCACCGAATTCAGCCCCAACGCCAATGGCGGCTGGATTTTAAATCTTAAACAAAGCGTGCCGCCATCCGCCGCGGAGGTCGCCACGGAACTGAACGGCGAGGTGCTCGCGGAACGTCGGCGAGGCTTGAGTGAGGCTACCCAGCGGCACCCCGTGCGCGGCTTTGGCCCGCAGGGATATTCGATTGCCGACCCCACTTGGAAGTTTCGACTGGAGGAGCGCATTAAACTGCAGGTTTATATTTCAGCCAAGAAAAACCGGGCCGACGAAATCGCCGACGAGCTTGAAAAACTTCATCAAAAACTGAACGCACTCATCCAAGCCGTGCAGACAAATGCCCCCCTGACCCCCGCCGACTTGGTCAGGCTCAACGAGGAAATGGAAGCCCTGCGGGACCAGAAAATCCCCCCGCTGGAACGCGAACGCGCCACTATTGCCGAGGCGCAAAAGCAGCTCGAGGAACTCCAGAAATAACCGCCGGGTTAACTTTCTGTCGGCGCCAAATCCTCCTCAATATCCCGCCGCATTCTCCGCGAAATAAATGGCCGCACAAAACCGTACACCAGATAGGTGATGAAAATCAGCGGCATCACCACCGGCAGATAACGCCGCCCCACGGTGAAAAGAAAACCCATCAACATCGCCGCGAAAACCATCTTCATAAACGACCGCGGCGCGCGCCAGTCGATGCGTTTAAAAGTCGGGTAAGCCACGCGACTCACCATCATCGCCGACAAAAAAACCAGCAGCACCGGCAACGCATATTTCCAGTTGCCCTTCGCAAAATTTTTCTCCTCCATCCAGATCAGGAAATACGTAATGCTCGCCACCAGCCCCGCCGCCGCCGGGATGGGGAAACCCACGAACTCGCGCGAATGCTCGCCGCTCGCCTCCTCCGACGCGGAAATGCAGTTGAACCGCGCCAACCGCAGCGCGCCGCAGATGACGTACCCCGACGCAATGAACCAGCCTGCCTCCGGCATCGCCACGAACACATCGCTCAACACCACCCGGTGCACCAAAAACGCCGGCACCAACCCGAACGACACGATGTCCGCCAGCGAATCAAACTCCCGCCCAAACGGACTCTCGTACCCGCCCATTCGCGCCACACGCCCGTCGAGCGCGTCGAAAATGCATGCCAACAAAATCAGCAGCAGCGCCTCCTTGATCGGCGTGTAGTCAGGGCTTTCAATCGCCAGGGTGGCCTCGACAATTTTCGTCAACGCCAGAAACCCACAGAATAAATTTCCCGCCGTGAAAAGATTCGGCAGAAAATAAATCTTCGGCTCATGCCCGTTGCCCCCGTCCGCTGTCTCATTCTCGCTCATGTGACCCTGCCACCCTGCCACAATTTCCCCAGCGCTTAAAGCGTGAAATGCCCGACCATGACCCGCTGTTAATTTCCCGGCAAAGCTTTTGGGTTTCCGTTAGCACGGCTCGTTGCTACCGTCCGCCCGTGAGCGAACCCCACGACTTGGCAATCATCGGCGCCGGCCCCGGCGGCTATGTCACCGCTCTGCGCGCCGCCCATCACGGGCTCCGCGTGGCACTCATCGAGGAACACGAGCCTGGCGGCGTCTGCCTCCACACCGGCTGCATCCCCACCAAAACCATGGCCGCTGGCGTCGGCCTCCTGCGCCGCGCCCAAGCCGCCCGACTGGCCGGGCTCACGCTCGACCTCAACGAAAATCACCTCGGCCAAATAAACCTCCGCCGCGACAGCGTCGTCCAATCCCTCGCCCAAGGTGTCCAGCAACTGCTCAATAAAAGCGACGTCCAGCTAATCCACGCCCGCGGCCGCCTCACCTCCGCCGATGAAATCGAACTCACCCCGCGCGAGGGAGAGCCCACCACAATGCCCCGCCCGCGCGCCCTCGTGCTCGCCACTGGCTCCCGCCCCATCGATATCCCCGCCGCCCCGCGCGACGGCCGCTTCATTTTAAACAGCGACGACATTCTCCGCATGGAGGAAAAACCCGCGCACTTTCTCATCCTCGGCGGCGGCTACATCGGCTGCGAATTCGCCAGCATCTTCGCCCAACTCGGCAGCCAAGTCACCCTCGTGGAAATGGAAAACCGCCTCCTGCCCGGCATGGACCCCGACCTCGCCAAACTGCTCCAGCGCCAGTTCAAGCAACAGGGCATCGCCCTCCGCCTCGGCCGCCGAATGGAAGCCGCGCAAACCAATGACGGTGTCACGCTCACCCTCGATAACGGCGAAACCCTAACCGGCGACCAACTCCTCGTCGCCGTCGGCCGCGTGCCCAACACCGAAAACCTCGGCCTCGAAACCGCCGGCGTCGAGCTCGAAGGCCGCGCCATCCGCGTCGACAACCAAATGCAAACCACCGCCCCCGGCATCTTCGCCATTGGCGACGTGACCGGCCAAATGCAGCTCGCCCACGTCGCCACCGCCCAAGGCCGCGTGGTGGTCGACAACCTTCTCGACGAA
>Ga0114993_10004220_pt1 | contig 14404 bp, 8 predicted proteins | sample ArcticOcean_MG_C_FD_87042 | JGI IMG/M metagenome (GOLD analysis project Ga0114993, IMG submission 87042) | Marine microbial communities from western Arctic Ocean - ArcticOcean_MG_CB2_150 | ecosystem: Environmental > Aquatic > Marine > Oceanic | place: Arctic Ocean: Canada Basin | collected...
CGTGGTAGTACCCCTCGATCGGTACTTCGGCTTCCTCTACACCCAGGATTCCTGCAACCGTCTCCGCGGCACCGAGGAGCACGTCCGTCTCGAAAACGCGCATGCCTGATCTGTAAAGGTTGTCGAGCCCAAGAATTAACACTCTGTTATCCACAACAAGAGCGCCGTTTGACTCCCAGACCTTGCCTTCGGTTGGCCGGGTGGTCGCCGACGATGTGGCGGACGAGGATCCTCCTGATTCTTGCGGTTGCCGGGTTTCCTTGGCCCTCTGCCTAATAAGGTCAACGGCACGGGCGACTCGGGTGGTCTCATCCAAGTCGCTGAGTTTGTCTGTGGCCACCGTCCGAATCCGCGACAGACCCAGAATCCTGTTTCGCGTTTGAGGCCACTCGTTCGTCTTCGTGGTAGGTGCTTGGACAACCCGGTGCAGATTCCAGTTTGAGTGGAGCTCTCCAGACGCAATGGCCTCCTCGATCATCTCCGCGAATGCTGACCTTAGCCTGGTGATCTCATTGAATTCTCTATCGAGTTCGCGTGCTCGTTCGTCATTCATAATCTTCCTCTCTTCCTGGAGTACAGATGAACTGAGGTCTTTCGTCGCCGCTCCCATGGGTAACCAAGTAGTGCGCGACCAAGGAGAGACCCCACGATCGCCTGCAAATCGTCCACGTTACTTTAGATCTCACGAAGCCGATATAAATCCGCTGACTCGTACGAAGCCAGCTATAAGCCCCAAACTTGTGTCAGGTTCTCCCCAACTCCTTGTTTTTGTAGTACTCCGGCCTACCCGCAATTCACGACATAAATGACAGCATCAGTTTCGATTCTGGAGTCAACAGGGCCACAAGGCGCTCTGATCGGCCTAGGGATATCCACCTTCCCGACACCGGCATGGGACTTAACGATTTGAGGCTGCGAAGGCGCGAAGCGCTGAAAGGTTGTGGGTAGATGGGATACTCGCAGCGTTGTTGTTACCTGAAGTTGGCGTGGTCTCTTTCACGCGAAGCTAAAAGGGGACCCAAATAGAATGCACGGTTCTTCTTGTCTTTTTCCCTCATAGCTACACCATCACGGCGTGCAGGCACAAATTCGATCAGAATCTGATAAATATCGAGTATAGAGGTCTGCCGGTGTTATTTGGCCCGATACCTACACCTAAACTGGTGACTGGCGTGTGCAATACCTCTCGATCTGCTATACCGAGTGCCTGGCTGAGGCCGGGATAGAGCCATCGGTGGGCAGTGTTGGGGACTCCTACGACAATGCTTTAGCCGAAACAATCATAGGCCTCTTTAAGACAGAGATCATTCATCGTCGTGGACCCTGGGCTCACCTGGAACACGTCGAATTCGCAACCCTCGAGTGGGTAGACTGGTTCAACAACAAGCGACTCCTGGAACCGATCGGCAATATCCCACCTGCCGAGTTTGAACGACTACACAACCAGAATCTTTACACCCCAGCGAGAGTGGCTGGACTCACGTAACTGAGTCTCCGGGATTCCCGGTACGATTCACCATCACGGATTTCCTCTTTCTGCGTCGTCACCCAGAACCCGGGGTTAGGCGCGAGCACTCTCACGTCAATAAAGGCGGCAATCAGAATGCCTGCGCCGAAAGCCAGTATGTCCAGGGGATCGAACGTCACACCAAAGACATAAAATCCGAAGTATTGGCCGATCTCAGAAAGGGTAGTCAGAGAGAAGACTATCCCTGCCTTGACGTACCATTGTCGTAGCGGCGGAATCTGTGACTAGCCAGTCGTCAGAAGGAAATACCACGCACGAGGAAGGACGAGATCCGAAAGGTAGCTGCACTACAGGATGTACATCTGACCATCAAAGATCTGCCCTAGCCTGAATATGTGCATCGAGGCGAGGATCTGGATGGCAACGATGAGGAGTTGTTTGAGGGCTGAATGAGGCACAACCGGACTTCGTTCTTCTCATTTTACTGTAGGTGCTCTCTTGAGGCCAACGCTCCCCGATGGGGCTTAGGCTACCTGCCATCTATTACTTTCCCCTAATGGCGAGGTGACAGGCTGGTTGTGCGGGGGCAGGCTGCACTTGCGTATAACGTTCGCCGTCCCAGAACCTGACCGAGGAACGAGAGGAGGTTAGATCGGAGCGACCGGAGCCGGGAACGGTCCTGTTATGGATTGTGCCGCTTGCGAGTGGTCAAACCCATCACGGGGCGACAGTCAGTCGTGTGATCTTTGCACTTTATGTTTTTCGCTTTTCCAAAAATAAAATAATGGCCGTGTGGTTCAGGCCGTTGGTTTAGACCACACATAGTAAATAAAGTTATGGGTTTGGCACTCAGATGTCTTCACGACACGTAACCCCCCTTCCTCAATCATTGGCGCGAAGTCGCCGATCGAGGAACAATCCTTGTTTTCTTGGATGATTACATTCGACTCTGGGCTAAGGAACTGACCGACGTTCGCATAAAAATCTCTGTGTAACTTCCATTCTGGGTCCTGGTAGATCAGTTCCGGTCCCCAGAGCAGTTCCTCATCGGTTCCCGAATGCGGCGGATTCCCAACAACAAGATCCCAAGCCTCAGACTTTGGAATGTCCTTCAGACCGTCGGAGATGTAGACGTCGACACGGTCTTCCAGTTGATTGCGACGCACGGTGTCTCGGCAGGCTTCTACAGCGGCCTCGTTTACGTCTGCCAAGCAGAGGGTTTCGCACAGTCCATGAGCCAGCAAGGAGAAACCAATGAATCCAGGACCAGCGCACCATTCGAATAAACGGGTGACCTTGCCGGCTTGATGCGGCAGGAACCGTAAGTAATCCTGTCCGTATCTTTCTCCTCCACCAATAAGGTCAGAAGTATAAGAAACCGTTAAATCGCCGTACGTTTTGAAGTCGTAGTCCAGTGTGCCAGCCATATAGTCAGTCCAGACATAATGAGATGAAAAGTGAGGTTAGTTTGCTCCCTTATATCTTCCCGCAGCATACAAGAAAATGGCAAGGGATTTCTCGCCCAGAGGAGGAGGGGGCTGTTGTTTTTGCTTTTGCCCCCCGTTGATTTTTAAATTCTGTTCTTCAAGCTACATTTCGAATAACGGTTTGAATGCCCGAGGCGGCTGTGCATCGGAAAGTAGGTCCCTTGTTTCGCTTCAGACCAAGTGCATCTGAACTTCTTGATCCAGTCTTTCAGCTAAGATTTCACGGGTAGTTTCAAGGTCGTATCTAGTTTGTAGGTTCATCCAGAATTGTGCTTCAATAGAAAGCAAATGGCCCAGTCGCAAAGCTGTATGTGCTGTGATTCCCCGTTTTCCATGCACAATCTCATTGATTCGACGCGGAGACACACTGATTCCTTGAGCCAAATGATATTGACTCATCTCCATGGGCTTGAGAAAGTCTTCAAGCAGGATTTCACCTGGATGAGTTGGAATGCGGTTTTATGGTAACGTGATTTGACTCCATGGTGACAGAAGAGTGTAACATCAATGATAGTCGATCAGGGAAATCTGGTGTGCAGAATTGTCTGACCATTCGAGGATGAATCGCCATTGATTATTCACCCGGATGATATATTTCTCCTTCAATTTTCCTATCAAAGCCCCCAAAGGATTGCCCGGGGGGGCACGTAAATCCTGAATGCTGTTGCCAGAGTTGAGCACGTTCAGTTTCCTCAAAGCTGCTGGGAGAATATCACGGGGAAATCGACGGACTCGGCTTGTGGGTCGACCATGATAAAGATCTGCCGTTGCTGGATCACCAAAGGATCCAATCATGAGACGTTATCAGGTCGAGCTTGCTCGCTTTCACGGTATCCGTGTAGAATTTACATGCGTTCGGCTTACAATTCAACCTGGAAATGGATCGGGTTCGAGAAGTTTGCTAGTTTTTGGCTTGAGGGTTGAGGATGGGGTTTCTTGCGGGCTTTTAGTGTCTTTTCCGCTGTGCCGAAGGCCAAGCCGCCTGGTGCAGTGTAAATGTACCTGTTATGCGTTGTGCCGCTTGCGATTAGTAAAACCCGCAAAGGGGCGGCAGTCAGTCATGTGGCCTCCATTTTGATGGTTTCGTCTTTTGGGGTGTGGCGACTTTTCTTGAAATTCATCAGTCTCATCACTGGTGAATATGCCGCACGGGTCTTGAGAGATCTGGCCACCTACTTCAACGAAGCCGGTTGGTCCATTCAGCGCGTGCTGACCGATCTGGGCAGCGAGTTCAGGGCGAGTTCAGGGCCAACTTCGACGAGGCCTGTGATGAACTCGAAATCAAGCACACACGAACGAAACCGCGACACGCCTGGACAAACGGCTTAGTAGAGCGTCTACAGGGCACGATCCTACACCAACACTGGAGGATCGTGCCCTGTAGACGCTTCTTTACAACACGCCAACAACTCGAGAGTCGCTTCAACGGTTCCTGCTCTACTACAACGATGATCGACCACACTTTGGCTACCGGACCAAAGGACCCACACCCTCGGACATCGTCTGGGGCGCCAAAGGGAGAAGCTAAAGTGTCAACACCCGGTCAACATTGGACGACCTGGTCTAGCGTATTGCTCCGTGGGGTAACAGCGCGTGCACACCACGAGTCCCATTCACAACTTGCGTGATTCTCATTTCCACACCCAGACTGGCTAGGGCGAGCGCTTCTTTCCGTTGCATATCGAACTGATCGGACATCAGGTCTAGCATGGCTTCAAGGGCCAGAGCTGTCGCTTCATTAAGGTCCTCATGCAGACCCAAGGTAATCCATGCATCGGCTGTTTTGGCGCGGGGAGTGGCCAGCCTCATATCATCTCTTAAGTAGAATGTCAGATCTACGAGTTCCATCGGACACTCGATTGCAATTGCAGAGACCTCACCGTCACCTTGTGCAGCGTGACCATCGCCAACTGAAAATAGCGCACCAGGGACATGGATTGGAAGGAAGAGTGTAGTTCCTGCGATAAGCTCCTTGCAGTCGAGATTACCTCCGCAAATACGAGGGGGACCTGTTGGATGTATCCCGGGTTCATTCGGGGGCATGCCCATAACTCCCATGAAAGGGCGTAACACAACAGTATGTCCATCTTGGTTCCGTCCAACCATTGTATCTGGATCCAGGTCCCAAAGCAGGTGGTGCCTTTTACCTTCGCTGACGTTAAGTCGCGTGTTTAGTCCGCCTTTGGTTCCCCCAGCGAAATTCCAACCCCACGTCCCTGGTTGAATTCTATTGATCTGAATTTCGAGGACCATTCCGGGTTGAGCATTCTTGACCTCTACCGGACCGATGAGCGCGTGGCCATTGTCCTTGCCGTCCATCTTCGGGGTGAAAACCTCTGTAGGAAATCCAGGTTCGGCGGGTCGTGCAATTCCCCAACCCGCATCAAGTGTCTTGAACCTGACGGTCTCGCCAGAATCGATGATTAGTGCGGGCGGCAGTTCATAAGAAAAGTGCCCATGCAGATTGCTTCGGTTTGGGTGAAGCACATGAATTCTCAAAGAGATTCTTCTTTCGGTGCGCGGCGTTTATAACCACGACATCACGACCGTCTCCACTGCTCCACATTTCCGCTAACTTCAAAAGTGTGCGACGCGGGTGTGAATCGAAAAACGTTCACCATCAATAAGCAATAAGAATGGCCAATCGATGAAGTATTTTTTGCTATTGCCCCTTTAGATTTTTGAGTTCTGTCCTGCAAGCAGCGTGTTAAGCGATGACGCGCGCTGCATTGGGGGCGTGCACGGATGGCACGCATTAGAGCGTTTTTCTGTTCTGGTTCTCAGGTTTCTTGAAAAAGTCTGTTGTCACTTTCTGGTGGCAGTTTAGAAAACTGCCCAAGAATTAGCGAGGACAACATCGCCTTTCCAGTATAACGCAGCAATCACCTGCGTGCGAAGCGCGTCTGGCGCATTGTATGTTATGTGTTTTCAGTTCGTCTGTGGCCCCTTTAGTATCCTGGGGGTTGCCTGCAAGGACCGATCAGCGCTTCAAGTTGCTCGGCGATCCGGAGTAATTCTATTTTTCCCCAACGACGTCCAACGATCTGAAGACCGATCGGTAATCCTTCTGCCGACTGCGTCATGGGAATCACCACAACCGGTTGGCCCGTCAGGTTGAATGGTGTCGTGTAGGCGCAACCAGCCGTCCAGTACGGTACCGGGTGTCCGTCTACGTCGATCGGGGTACCGACGTCACAACGTGGCGTGGTGTTGAATCCTCCAAGGACCAAATCCCGTGCCAATGTGTTGATCGGAGGATTCCCTGCGTCCACGGAGAAGATGATCAGAGCATCCGCGCGCGTTCGATGCGTGGCTTAAAGACGCCTGCATCGGTGCAAATGGACACTCTGCCACACCGAGAATGAGAGGTACAGATCATTGAGTCTCGTCGTATGCGCTTTCACGACGATGAAGTTATGAGTATGTTCTCCCTCCAGTTAATAGCAGTATCCAACGGCCTCTCCCTTATTGAATGGTTTGAACAACCTGTTCCAAGACGAAGAGCCGCTTGTCCACGATCGTATTCCGGATTTCCAGGTGAATAGATGACGCTGAATGTCTTTCTGCTGGTGCTTATTTCCGCGGTGCTTCACGCATTGTGGAATTTCGCGGCTCGCAAGGCAACAAGCACACTCTGCATTCTGTGGCTGGGGGGGTGGCTGGCGTGTCTGCTGGTGCTTCCGCTTGTACTGTGGTTGCCGATTACGATTCCCGATTTAAGGGCCGCGCTCCCGTTCCTGATCGCCACGGGTGTGGTTCACGCGGCCTATTTTGTCTTGCTCGCGCTGGCCTATGAAGAAGGGGATATTTCTTTTGTATATCCCGTGGCCAGGGGAACAGGTGTGGCCGGGACGGCTGTTGTAGCGAGTCTGGTGATCGGGGAGCAGCTTTCCGTGTGGGGCATCGCGGGTATTTCGGCCATCGCCCTGGGGATCATTACTCTGGGTCTGAAGCAGTTTTCGTTTCGCGGAAAGGCCAGGTCTGAGCTCTATGCGCTTTTGGTTGGGCTGACGATCATTCTCTATTCGGTGATCGACAAGGCGGGGGCAGGATTGATCCATCCCGTCCATTATATCTTCGGGCTCTTTCTGATCTCCAAGCTGCTCCTTTCGCCCTATATGCTGATTGTGAGAAGGGATGAGACCTTGCAGGCATGGAGAACGATGAAGCGCTATGTGTTCCTGATCGGACCCGGATCGATGATTACTTATCTGATCGTGCTTTATGCGATGCAGTTCGGGAAGGTCAGTTATATAGTCGCAACGCGGGAGGTTTCTGTGGTGATTGGGTCTGCACTTGGAATTCTATATCTGAATGAAGAGATGTCGGTATGGAAGGGTCTGGGGATTGTGATTATTGTCGGTGGGTTGGCCTTCGTCAAATTGGCTGGGTGAGATTACCTGACATCAAAGGATACATCCGTTCAGGTATTGTATAATCGTATTCAGGATATTGTCGTCATGGGCGGCCAAAAGGATCCAGCGGTTGCCCGATTGAGGGTCAGAAAATCGCCAGATTTCGCTTTACACCCATCGAGGGGTTAGGTATCATGGATTCTTCTGTTTCTGACCATTCCTGAACGCCGTCCTACTTCCCCCGATGATGGTTCGGGTGGACGAGATCTGATCGCATAAACTATGGCTGATAAAGAAGTTTACGTTGTTCCCTTCTCCCGAATGATGCTTTACGGGCTGGGCAATCGGGATGTATGCTCGTCCCGGAGCGCACAGGTTATTTCTCGCACGCTTCACCTGATGGAGGTCCGACAGGATCTCCATTTTCTGCTGGAAGACGCGAACGCGCTCCAGAAATATCTTGTTGCACATCCCGAGTTCGCAGAGGCTGTTCGTTCAATGGTGAGTGAGGGCCGGTTGGAAGTTGGTGCCAACTGGGTGACGATCTGCCAGAATCTGCAGCTGGGGGAGGACCTGGTAAGAAATTTGATGAAGGGCGCGAGATTCTCTGAGGAGGTCCTTGGAAAATCCGCCGAAACAGCCCATTTGGGAGATGCATCAGGACTGACGCCACAGTTCATTCAGTTGGCCGGAAAAGCAGGATTGAAGGGTGTAGTCACTTCCTTACCGATTAGGACAGAACGCGCTGTGTTTCACTTTGTTGGTCTGGACGGATCGTTGACGAAGGGATGGAGCGCAAGATTGGGGTCGGAAGCGCTGTGGGCCGCGACTCAGGGTCCCCAGGGTCGGAGAAAAGCGAGGACTGCCAGAATCGTAGCGGGAATGGGCGGAGATTCACCCAGGATGCCACTCCATTGGGGCGGGGGATTGACGCAGCCATCGGAGGACGCCCTGGAGCATTTGGCGGATTGGTCGGAGAATACAGAATTTCAGGTGAATTTCTGTACCGCATCAAGTGTGATTGAGTCGCTGAAAGGGACCGTGGAGTTGGAGGAGGTGAAGGGAGAATCACCTTCTCTGGCTCCCTTTCTCGAGTCTGTTTACCCGGGCATCATCCCGCTGCAGGTTCCTGCAGTAAACGGGCTGCTTGTGGCTGAGCAGTTTGCTGGGATGGCTTCGTGGATGACAAATCATGTTGACCCGCGTGGTGCCCTTTCTGACGCATGGTCGCTTCAACTCGAGTCGATGGATTGTCATTACGAGGGCTGCGAAGCGATACGGATTTTGAATCAACGGGCGGGGGATCAAGAGTCAGTGATTCAGCGTGCCAGGCGGATCAGGAGCGATGCCCAGGGCGCAATTGCGGAGCAGGTTTCTCCAGGCAACGGACCGGCTGGCACTTTGCCGATCGTGGTGTTCAATTCCCTCGGTTGGCGCCGGAGCGATGTGGCGGATGCCGTTGTCAATTTCTTTGGGGATGAAAACCCGGGCGACTTCAGTCGCTATGAGTTGTACAAGATTGTCAGTAAAAAGGGGGAAACGGTCCCATTTCAGGAGATCACGGGTAGACAGACCATCTCGGCACAGATGCAGTTGCGATTTGTGGCCAAAGATGTGCCGGCCCATGGGTTCTCTACTTTCTATCTCGTTCCCAATGAGCCCGAGTCCGCGACATTGATCGGAATTCAGGCACCCGGTATGGTTGTACCTGATTTTCCAGAGCCGTCCTTCGTGATCGAGGATGTTGAGGACAGGATTTCCGAACCCTACCGTGGTATTCGGGTGGGCAGGAAGTTCAGCAATACGTTTTATGATCTGGATGTCGATGAGACTACCGGCAATGTTGGGATTTATGATCGCAAATTGGAGAGGTGGCTTGTTCAGGGAATCACGATTGCGGGTAGAGAGGAGAATCTTGAGGCAGGTCTCAACCAGTATGCTTATACCGGTAGGAAGTACGAGCTTGCTGTAGACCGTGTCGATCTCGAATCAAGTGGCGAGGTGGAGGCCGTATTATTGATTACGGGAAGGCTGGCATCCTCTCCGGTCGAGATCCGGTATCACCTTTATGGTGAGATCGACAGGATCGATGTGTCGCTATCACTGGAATGGCGGGATGAGAAGCCGGTCCGGGTTCAGATGGTATTTCCATTTGGTGAGGGTGACGTGCGATACGGCATTCCCTTTGGACACAATTCATTGGACAATGTGATTGCGAATTCCGGTCCCTGGCGCGAAGAGGATATGGATAGAGAGACGTGGTTGATGAATCGAGAGTGTCAGGGTTGGAACGCGGTCGATCGTGAGGAGAGTGGCGCGGTTCTGGCAAGCGACCGGCGAGCGTTCGAGTTCCACCAGGGTGAGGTGCGCGGCGATGTGCTCCGGTCCTGTCCCGATCCGGCCTCCTTCTCCTATCATAAGGTGTGGAGGACCTATCCTGATAAGGTCAGGTGCAGATATTCGCTTCGGGGCTATCGAGGAGATTTTGCTGAGGGACAGGCCTACCGGGATGGCCTGGGGTTGAATCAGTCGCTGGATACGCGATGTGTATATGACACCGAGTCGCCAAAGTCTCTTCCGGGGCGCATGAGTTTTGTTGAGTTGGAAGGGACCGGGATCGTGACCTCAGCGGTGAAGCCTGCGGAAGACGGGGAAGGGTTCGTGCTTCGGGCCTATGAGGTGGTGGGCAGGGCAGCAGAGGCGAAGCTGCTGGCGTGTACAGGATTGCGTTATCTGTACGAGGCCGACCCACTGGAGAACAGATGTGGTGAGATTGATGCAGATGGGATTTCTTTTCACCCATTCGAAATCAAGACCTTGCGATTTGATATGGAACCCCGGAAATGAACGGCAAGGGTAGATCCACCTACGGATCTGTGGGTCGAATGCTGGAACTTGCAGCGGTCCCCAAAAGCTCGGTGGGCATTTTCTGTCTGGGTGGACCCTCGCTGGCCTTCAAGAGTCCTGCAGCGTGCGTATATGTGATGGATCCCACAGATGAGGACGAAGACCACAGTCCGATCGGGGCCATCGATGTGCGACCGGATCTGGTGCTTTGCACACTCCCGCCACCGGAAGGTCTGGACCTCAACACACTCACCCATATGGCATCCGCTTATCCTGACGTGCAGTTTGTTGCAGGTGAGGCGAGCCGGGACTGGATGATCGGGCGGATGGGACGGAGCGACATGGATGAAGTGCCCGTGAATCCAGCGCGTGTCCATATCATGAAAAACGGGGAGGTGCTGGATGTTGGGCGCCTGACTGTTAAGGATGCCGTGAGAATCACAGTCTTGCCAGATTTCGGCAAGGGGGATAGTGAACCATGGGATACGATGTTCAACTTCTATGGAATTTATGTGCGTGTGATTCGTGGCAGTAAAGATTTGAAACGGCTGGCGAGTCTCCGGGCATCGATTCGCAGAAGGATCGATATTTTAATCTGGTCATTGACCGGCGAGTCAGCTGAAGAAGATCGCAAGGGAGTTGCGTTGTTTCAGCCGAAATATGTCATACCCGTGGGGCATGACAGGATGCCTGGAGGCAGGACGGCCGTACGCAGCTTTCGATCCACAGTTGGTGAGATCAAGGATGTGAAGGTGTATCTGTTCCCCGAAGATTACCTGGAGGGTTTGATTTATTCCAGGGTGGCAGGATAAGGTTAGCAATGGTGGCGCTTGAGGATTGTCCCCTCATCGGCGGGTAGACCCCGAGTCTGTCAAAGCCCTGTACGGAGGAGGTATGAATGTCTGAGATTAAAGTACCAATTCGATACTATAAAGACTATCCGGGTGGATATGATTACGGATACGAGGAACTTTCTCTGGAGTTTGAGCGATGTGCATTCCTGCTTGTGGATGTCGATGGCGCCTACTCCCACAAAGGTGGTGGTGAGGGTCATCCTACGACAGAAAATTTCATAGCTCCGGCACTTGCAGCGGCTCGAAGTACTGGGATGAGGGTTTGTTATGTTCACAATGATCTGCGGCTTGTTGCGGATCCCGGAAATATGGCCGGGGAGTTCTGGAGCAAGACGAAGCTGCAGGAAGGAAGTATGGTGGATCTGTGGAAGGGCAGTCCGGATTCTAAACCGCAGTATCTCGATTGTGTCGCCCCTCGCGAAGGTGAGCCGAACTTTCCCAAATGGATGTGGAGCGGGTTCAGAGATACCTTCCTGGATCAGCATCTTCGAGGGTGGGATATACAGACTTTGATCGTAGTAGGCTACAGCAGGCGAGCCTGCCTGCACTACACCTGCGCGGAAGCGATGGGCAGGAATTACAGGGTGATCCTGCTTCGGGATTGTTCGAATCCGCCTGGTGAGATCGAAATGCCGGATACACTGGATGACAGTTTGCCCGAGGGTGGATGGATTAACCGGATTACATTGAGAAATTTCGAACACCTGATCGGGTATACTTCGACCTCTGCTGAATTCGTGGCATCGTGCGAGACATTCCAGGGAGCGAGTAAATGAAGATCCGTGACATCGATACGATTCTGATCAACTCTCCAGGTCGCAAATGGACCATCGTCCGGGTACACACCGATGAGGGACTGGTCGGGATCGGAGAGGCGACTTACAGTAAGAAAGAGCCCGTTGTGGCCGCTGCGGTAGAGCATATGAAGGCGGAGCTGATTGGGGAGGATCCATCTCGAATAGAATATCTCTGGCACAAGATCTACAGGGTTTCTTCCTATAGCGGTATCTGGCGCATGGTCGGGCCGGTGTGGATGAGCGCAATGAGCGGGATCGATCAGGCGCTGTGGGATCTGAAGGGAAAAGTTGCCGGAATGCCGGTGGTGGAGCTGCTGGGCGGAAAGTTCAGGGATCGGGTTCCGGTCTATACCCATTTTGGCGGCTCGACGCCTGAAGAATCTGCGAAATCTGCAAGAGGGTGGGTTGACAAAGGTTTCACGGCATTGAAGTCGGGCGCGCGTTCGTCGGACGGATACGGGTTTGATCTCTATCGAGACGATGGACAGCCTGCGGAAACGGCGGCTCACTTTGCGGCAGTCAGAGAAGAGGTTGGGCCGGATGTGGATCTGCTGATCGATTGCCATGGTAGATTTACCGTCGGAGCCGCAGTCAGACTCGCGAAGGCACTGGAGCCTTATGATCTGTTCTGCTTTGAGGATCCGGTAGCGCCCGAAGATTTGAGTGCATATCCCAAGGTGAGACGTGAGACAGCAATTCCAATTATGGGCAGCGAGCGGCTGAATACCAAAACGCAATACAGACAGCTGCTGGAGCTGGACGGGATCGATATTGCCCAGCCGGACTTGATTTATGCAGGTGGCATTACGGAGGTGCGGAAGATCGCCGCCATTGCAGATACTTATCACGTGCCGATCTCGTTTCACAATACGAAGGGTCCGGTCGGAATTCTCGCGGCTGCACATCTCGGTGCGTCCATTCCCAATGTGGCCCCTATGGAGTTTGTGACAGGAATCGAGTGGCGGGATGACATTCTGATGGAGCCGCTCCAGGTGGTGGACAGCGATCTGGTGATTCCTGATGGACCTGGACTGGGTGTGGAACTGAATATGGACGAAGTGGAAAAGCACAGGTGGCGTCCTGGGGATCCTTATTGATTTCAGCCGATCAGTTTGCGGAGTTGACAGGAACCGGATATGCATGATTTTCTGATACGCAATGCTTGCGTTGTCGATGGCACAGGCGCACCGGCATTTCCGGGCGATGTGGCGATCGATGGGGGTGAGATTTCGTCCGTGGGCGGGGCGGCGTCGGGAGCGCGCGAGGAGATTGATGCGAACGGGAAGACAGTTTGTCCCGGGTTTATCGATATTCACACACATTCCGACTACTCGCTGCTTCTGGATGGACGTGCGGAGAGTGCGGGCTATCAGGGCGTGACCACCCAGGTGAACGGAAACTGCGGGATCTCAGCGTTCCCCCTGAGCGACCACGGTCCGTACCTAGGGCCATTCGATTCGGCGAGATTGCGAGACCTCTTTCGGCCAAGCTGGAAGTCTGCCGCCGGATACTTTTCCGCATTGGAGAGCCAGGGCATTGCGATCAATTCAGCTTTTTTTATAGGGCACGGAGCGCTCCGGCAGACCGTAATGGGGCAGTCGGCCGAGGCGCCTACCCAAGGCGAATTGGGGGAGATGAAGGACCAGGTGGAACGCCAAATGGAGGAGGGCGCCCTCGGGATATCTACAGGGTTGACCTACGTCCCGGGAAGTTATGCCACCACGGATGAACTTGTTGAGCTTGCGAAGGTGACTGCCGGGTATGGTGGTATCTACGCTACCCACATGAGGAATTATACGGCGTCTATTATGGAGGCCCTGGACGAGGCGATCACCATCGGCAAACAGGCCGGTGTTCCCGTTCACGCATCACATATAACCCCGTGTCCGCCTTCGACCGGGAGAGCGGGTGACCTGCTGGACCGGATAGATCAGGCGAACGCACAGGGCCAGGATGTGACAGCGGAAACGGAGTTTTACGCGACTGGATCTACGTCGATGAAATCTCTGCTCCCGCCCTGGGCGCTTGTCGGTGGAAATGAAGCAATGGTTGGACGCCTGGGGCAGGCTGAGTTGCGCGACAGAATGTGGCGCGAAATCGAGGCAGAGGGATCTGAACTGGGTGGCAGCACGAAGACGGTTTTGATGCAATACGGCGAATGGGATAAGCTCTGGCTGGGTAATTGTGAGGTGAATGCGGAGTTGACAGGTAAGTCGTTTGGTGAGATCGGAGGGCTGAGAGCGAAGCATCCTTTTCAGGCGATCTGTGATATTCTGATAGAAGAGAACGGCGCCGTCAGTTTTTACGGCGAAGACAAATCTGAAGCCGATATCGATGCGCTGTCTCTGGGGGAACGATGCGGTGTGGGTTCCGATGGGCTCGCCCTCGCCGCCGATGGGCCGCTGTCGCAGGAGCGGGAACACCCGCGTTGTTATGGGGGCATGGCATACCTGATCCGGACCCTGGTGCGTGAGCGGAAGGTGATGTCTCTCGAGCGGTTGGTGGAGCGAATTACGCGCTTCCCGGCGAAACGGATGGGCTTGACAGGGCGCGGGGTGCTCGAAGTGGGTGGTAGGGCGGATGTGGTGGTGTTCGA
>Ga0114993_10004229_pt1 | contig 14393 bp, 11 predicted proteins | sample ArcticOcean_MG_C_FD_87042 | JGI IMG/M metagenome (GOLD analysis project Ga0114993, IMG submission 87042) | Marine microbial communities from western Arctic Ocean - ArcticOcean_MG_CB2_150 | ecosystem: Environmental > Aquatic > Marine > Oceanic | place: Arctic Ocean: Canada Basin | collected...
ATCGGTATGTTGGAGGCCGCCGTCGCAACCCGGCCGGTTTCGCCGGAGCCCTATGCCACGTTCGCGCGGCGGCATCTCGAAACGGGACAGGCCGGTCCGGCCCTCGCGGTCACGTCGCAGGGCCTGGCGCGATTTCCCGTCGATACCGCATTACTGGCGGCGCAGGCGGTTGCGGCCGCGGCGGCGGGCGACACTGGAATATCGGCGATTCTGCTCGATTTCGACCGTCTGTTGTCGCGGATCGATGTCGCGGCGCCGACCGGATGGAAATCCGTTGCGGCGTTCAATGCGGCGTTGGCCGATCATGTGCGGAACCATCCCCTGATCGAATTCGCCCCGCCCGAGCATGCGATGCGGGACGGCTATCACACCGGCGAGCTGCTGCTCGAACCGATGGGGCCTATCGCCGGGCTGGAAGAACTGATCCGGTCCGCCGTCGATACATATCGCGACGATCATCCGCTGGAATCTGCTCATCCGTTTCTCGCCCGGTTCGGCCTCAATATCTGGTCGATCATTCTCCAGCAGGCAGGCCATCAGGTGCCGCATATTCATTCGGCGGCGTGGCTCAGCGGGGTATATTATCCGCAACTGCCGCCGGCCTAATCGGCGAAGACGATCAGGCCGGCTGGATCGAGTTCGGGCAGCCGCCGGAACAAATTGCCTGCGGACGCGATCCCGACGTGCTTTTGATCCGGCCGAAAGAAGGGCTGATGCTTCTTTTTCCATCTTATATGTATCACCGGACAATCCCGTTTTCGGGCGACGGTACACGCATCAGTATCGCCTTCGACGTCAGCCTCGTCAGCTAACGGGCGTTTGCGTCACCCGGTCTTTTCAAGGTCGGTTTCCAGTTTTTCTGCCTGTGGCCGGGCCCACAGCCAGAGCACGATCGTCAGCACGCCGCCCGCCGCGATCGTCAGCGGCAGCCCGGCAAACGTTGCGATCCACCCGGCCGCGAGGGCGCCGAAGGCGGGAAGGCCCCACGAGATGACGATAAACAGGCTCAACACACGCGCGCGCATCCCGGTATCCACGGCGCTTTGCATCAGCGTCTGTGACCCGACGCCGCCAACCAACATGGCGAAGCCGACGACGCCGAAACACGCCGCCGCGATCCAGATATCACCGGCCAGCGTGCTGAGGATAAGCGCGATACCCTGCGCTAGCAGGCTGACCGTCACCAGCCGGGTGAGGCCGACAGTCCGCCCGCGCATGCCGATCCATATGCAGCTGATCATCGCACCAAAGCCAAGTACTGACATCAGGATTGCAAGACCGTCTGCGCCGCGATCGAATACCTCGGCGGAAAAACCCGGCATCAGTTCGATCACCGGCCGGATCAACAGCCCGGTCATGCCGAGCATTATCAGCAGGAACCGGATGCCTGGATGGCCGAACCCGTATCGGATACCGATGACCATATCGCCGACCAGATCGCGCCACGGTCCGGGGGTTCTTTCCGGTTCGTCGGCCTTCACGATGAGCAAGATTACGCAGAATTGGACGAAGGTAACTGCCACGACGGCGAGGACTGCCCCGGTTCCTGCCCAGACCAGCAGTCCGCCGGCAATCGCCGGGCCGACGAAGCGCGCGGCGTTAAAGGTGGCGGAGCCGAGCGCGATGGCCGCAGACAGATCCTGTTTCGGCACCAGCGCATGCACCAGCGCCATGCGCGCAGGTGTGGTGAGCGATTCGAGCGAGCCGATCAGCACTGCAGATATCAGCACGAGTTCGATGGTGATGCTTCCAAACAGCGTCTCCGCCGCGAAAACGATAGCCACCGCCGCTGTTGCGGTTTGGGCCAGTATGGTGATCCGGATATATCCGATCCGGTCCGCAATGGCGCCGGCGAGGATGGAAAACACCACCAGCGGAAAGCTTTCGGCGAAGGCGATGATACCGAGCCAGGTTGTCGATCCGGTCAGCTCCCATGTCAGCCAGCCGACGGCGATCCGGTACATCCACCGGCCGATCGTCGTGATCCCGTTACTGGCCCAGTACAGGCAGTAATCCCGGTGCGACAGGGCTCGCCCGATTCCCCCGAACATGCTATTTGCCTGCGAGGGCACGGGGGTGCGACCGGTCGTAAACCTCGATCAGTTTCTGCGTATCGACATCGGTATAGCGCTGGGTGGTTGATAGCGACGCGTGGCCGAGCAGTTCCTGGATCGTGCGAAGGTCGCCGCCGCCGGCCAGCAGATGGGTGGCGAAGCTATGGCGCAGGGCATGCGGCGTGGCGGTCTCCGGCAGGCCGAGATCGGCGCGCAGGGTCCGCATGGTCCGCTGGACGATGCCGGGGTTCAGCCGCCCGCCGCGGACGCCATAGAACAACGGCATGTCGGTCCCAGACGGAAAGGGGCACGCGGCGCGGTACACCGCGATGGCATCGATCACTACTGGCAGCACCGGCACCACGCGCTGCTTGTTTCCCTTGCCCGTGATCATCATCGTATCGCCTGCCGGCGCCTCACGCTGGTTCAGGCTTAATGCTTCGTCGATGCGCAACCCGCACCCGTAGAGCAGCGTTAGCAGGGCGACATCTCGTGCGCCGACCCACTTTTCCGGGGCGATTTCCGCGGCGCGGTGCAGCAACAGCAGCGCGTCCTCGATGTTCAGCGGCTTGGGGACCGATTTCGGTGGTTTCGGTGCTTTGACCGCGGCCAGTGCCTGATTGCTGACCCGTCCGGTGCGGTCGAGAAACCGGAACAAATTGCGCAGCGCCGACATCGCGCGGGCGATCGAAGTGCGCGACAGCCCGGCGCGAATCCGCGCCGCCAGCCACGACCGGAAATCCGCCGTAGTCAGATCGGCGAGCGCCGCCAAATCGGGGGTCTCGCCCTGGTGCTCCTGGAGAAATTCAAGGAACGCGGAGAGATCGCGACAATATCCGTCAACAGTATGATCCGACGTCCGGCGCTCCGTGATAAGCCAACGCCGCCAGTCGTCAATCGCGGCCAGCAGGTCGGCTTGCGCGGTAAACCGGATTAGTTTTTCGGCCCCAGGCATTGCTTAAGCCGTGATTCCAGCACATCGGCGAGAAACGCGATCAGATCGGTTGCCTGATCTTTTTCGAACCCGTCTTCCCGACCGGAACCGAGTGCCAGCAACATATCAGGTGAGTTCTTGCCCGCGCGCAGCCGCAGATAGGCGATCGATTTTACGCGGCCGGAATCCGCGCCGAAGATGAATTCCGCGCCCGGCGTTTGACCCTGCAGCAGGATGCGCCGTTTCGGTCCCATCAGATTGGCGATGCCCCCCGAGCCGATGGCGGTTGCACCCGCGAGGGCCAGGGCGCCGGGCTCTTCGATGCACAAAACCGCGGCCTCGATGTCGAGCATCGGCGGCAATTGAGAGCGAATGACGCTGTTCAACGCCTGAATGTCGGCGGCACCGACAACGGCGACGACGGCCTGATGCACCTTCGACTGGCCGGCCGCATTGCCCTCGACGGTTGATAAAAGCTGCTTTTCATGTCGCCGGAGGCCGGTCAAATCGTCGCGCATCCGGTCCAGCATAAAGTGTTGCATGTCCAGAATGCGTTCGCCGTGCTTGAATTCAGGTGGGGTCAGGAAGGTCAGCACTTCCGGGTTCTCGTCGAGAAACTCCGGGTGCCGGCGCAGCCAGCCTGACACTGCTTCCGCGGTCAGCGGTTCGGGCTGGATTTTCGCGGCGTCGTCCGATGACGAACTCACGGTCAGGACTCCAGAATGGATTGGCCGGATTTCTCCCAATCGGCGAGAAAGGCCTGAAGTCCCGAATCGGTCAGCGGATGATTGAACAGCTGGCGCAGCACGGCAGGGGGAAGCGTTACGACATCCGCTCCAATCCGCGCCGCTTCAATGACATGGTTGGGACCGCGCACCGATGCCACAAGGACCTCCGTGTCGAATTCGTCGTAATTGGCATAGATCGTGCAGATTTCCTCGATCAGGCCCATGCCGTCGCGGCTTAGGTCGTCCAGCCGGCCAACGAACGGCGACACAAAAGCGGCTCCCGCCTTGGCGGCCAGGATAGCCTGCCCTGCAGAAAAACACAGGGTGACATTTACCCTGGTGCCGCTATCCGACAATACCTTGCAGGTCTTCAACCCATCCGGCGTCAACGGCACCTTCACCGCTACGTTCTTTGCGATCTTGGCGAGTTTGCGGCCCTCCGCCAGCATGGTTTCATGGTCGGTCGCCGCGACTTCCGCGCTGATCGGTCCGTCGACGAGGTCGCAGATCTCGGCGATGACCTCGATAAAATTGCGGCCCGATTTCGCGATGATCGACGGGTTGGTCGTCACGCCGTCCACGAGGCCGGTCGACGCAAGATCCTTGATCGCGTCAACATCGGCCGTGTCCACGAAAAACTTCATAATATTCCTTCAATGTGGTCGCTGTGTCATCGAAATGCCGTTGGGCCGGTTGATTGGCTCCGGCCATTATTCGACCGGCAATGCCGTCAGCCAATTGGCCGCCCCGACCGGCTAGGATAGAGTGTATCCGATGGACCCCGGCCTTTCCACATACCCCCGCGCAGGACAACAGGTGGCTGTCAGCGTACTTTTGCCGCTGCCGCTGGTGACGCCTTACGACTATCTGGCACCCGATGATTTGTCGGTTGAGCCTGGATCGTATGTCGAGGTGCCGCTGGGCGCACGCCAGGCGACAGGTGTTGTCTGGGGTCCGGCACGGGGCGGTGTCGACCCCGAAAAACTGCGAGAAATCAGCGCTGTGCTGGACTTGCCGCCGATGCCCGCCAATCTGCGCGAATTCGTCGATTGGGTCGCCGGCTACACCCTTGCCCGGGTCGGGACGGTGCTGCGCATGACGATGAGTGTTCCCAAGGCATTGAGCCCGCCGAAGCCCGTTACCGCCTATCGTCTTGCCCCCGGCATCGATACAAAAAGCGAATCACTTCCGGACGGGGTGCGTCTGACGGAGGCGCGCAAACGGGTGCTGCAGGTGCTCGCAGATGGCACGTCGCGGTTGGCGGCCGATCTTGTGCGCACGTCGTCGGCGTCATCGTCGGTGATCCGCGGGATGGTTGATGCCGACCTTCTGCAGCAACTCGCCATTCAGGACGAAGAACCGGTGGCACAGCCCGATCCCGCCCTCGCAGGCGCCATCTTGTCCGATGTCCAGGCGGCAGCGGCGGCCGACCTGGTGACTGCCGTCGCGGCCGGATACTCGGTCACGCTGCTCGACGGCGTCACCGGGTCGGGCAAGACCGAAGTTTATTTCGAAGCGATCGCCGCGGCGCTGATCGCCGGCAAACAGGTCATCGTATTGCTGCCCGAGATTGCCTTGACGGCAGACTGGCTCGGCCGGTTCGAAAAGCGATTTGGGGTGCCGCCGGTGGTCTGGCATTCCGATTTGTCGATGTCCGAACGCCGGCACAATTGGCGCGCGGTTTTGTACGGCCAGGCGAAACTGGTGGTCGGTGCGCGTTCCGCGCTGATGCTGCCCTATCGCGATCTCGGCCTGATCGTAATCGACGAGGAACACGATTCCAGCTTCAAGCAGGAAGAAGGCGTCATTTATAACGCGCGCGACATGGCCGTGGTTCGGGGCCACATTGGCGATTTCCCTGTCATTCTCGCCTCGGCGACGCCGTCGCTGGAAACCGTGGACAACGTGTGGCGCGGCCGGTACCGGCGGTTGTCGCTGCCTGAACGATTTGCCGGGGCGTCAATGCCGAGCATCGCCGCGATCGACATGCGTAACGAACCCCTCGACCGGCAGAGTTGGTTGTCACCGAACCTCGCCCGGGCGGTATCCGAAACTATCGCGGCCGGCGAACAGGCGATGCTGTTTCTCAATCGCCGTGGCTACGCGCCGCTGACCCTGTGCCGCGCCTGCGGCCACCGGCTGGACTGCCCGCAATGCACGGCATGGCTTGTCGAGCACCGACTGCTCGACCGGCTGCAATGCCATCATTGCGGCTACAGCGCGCCGCCACCCAAGACCTGCCCGACCTGCGAGGCCGAAGGCCGGTTTGCAGCCTGCGGTCCCGGGGTCGAGCGGCTGGCGGAGGAAGCGCGGGCGAAGTTTCCCGATGTCCGGTTCGAAATCATGTCGAGCGATACGATCCACAAACCGGCGGATGCAATTGCCCTCGTTCGACGTATGGGCGCGCGCGAAATCGACGTGCTGATCGGCACGCAGATCATGGCGAAGGGCTTTCATTTTCCGCTTTTGACGCTGGTCGGCGTGATCGATGCTGATCTTGGGCTCGCCGGTGGCGATCTGCGCGCGGCGGAACGCACGTATCAGCTGCTTCACCAGGTATCCGGGCGGGCCGGCCGGGCCGACCGGCCGGGGCGTGTCCTGTTGCAGACCTATCAGCCCGAACACCCGGTGATGCAGGCGCTGATCGGCGGCGACCGCGATAAATTTATCGAGACCGAGGCGAATGCGCGCAAACTGCACAACATGCCACCCTATGGCCGGCTTGCCGCGCTGATCGTTTCCGGCCGCAATGAACGTGCCGTGGACGATGCGGCGAACGCCCTTGGCCGGTCCGCGCCGCGTCGTGAGGGATTATCGGTTCTGGGACCGGCGCCGGCGCCGATCTCGGTGATTCGCGGACGGCATCGTCGGCGTTTTCTGGTGCGCGCGCGCAAGGATATCAATATCCAGGATATTCTACGCCGCTGGGTATTTTCGCTGAAGGTCAAAGGCGGGGTCCGTATTTCCGTCGATATCGATCCCTATAGCTTTATGTAGCGGCCGGTTTCGGGTGCGTCTGTCGCGACGCTTTGACGCGCATTTCCCTGTTGCCTCGGGTTGCAACGCACAATCCGCTGTGTTACGAAACGCTGCCTTTCGGGGTAGTCGTCGAACGGGTCAAAATATATCTCTGTTTTATCGATCTAAATCAACGACTTAGTGTATTTCAACAGGACGTTTTCGAGGTCAATCCGTGCCGTCCGCATCGTCAGGCATTTCCGGTGTTGCAGGCCGCTACGCGGCTGCTCTTTTTGAGCTCACCGATGAACAGAAACAACTCGATGAAGTTGCTGCGGATGTAGCGACGATTCGCGAGCTTCTTGGCGAGTCGGCGGATCTGCGCCGTCTCGTCGCCAGCCCGATCATTGGGCGCGACGATCAGGGCAGGGCGCTGGCCGCCGTGCTTGAAAAAGCCGGCGTGTCGGAGCTGACCCGGAGCTTCGTCGGCGTTGTCGCCCGCAACCGCCGCCTGTTCGCGCTGGACGACATGTGCGTCGGCTACCGCGAGATGCTGGCCCGCCGCCGCGGTGAAATCACCGCCGAGGTCACGACGGCGCAACCCCTGACCGACGGTCAGCGCGACACCCTTGTACAGGAACTGCGCGAGGCGATGGGGGCCAAGGTCACCCTCGACACCCAGGTTGACGCATCTCTGCTCGGCGGGATGATAGTCAAAATCGGATCCCGCATGGTTGATTCATCTCTTCGCACGAAGCTTCAACGGCTTGAACTCTCACTGAAAGGGGCAGCGTGATGGACATCCGCGCCGCAGAAATCTCTTCGATTCTTAAAGACCAGATCTCCAATTTCGGCACCGATGCCGAAGTTGCCGAGGTCGGCCAGGTTCTTTCGGTTGGCGACGGGATCGCCCGCGTTTACGGGCTCGACAGCGTGCAGGCCGGCGAGATGGTTGAATTTCCCGGCGGCATCAAGGGCATGGCGCTGAATTTGGAGACCGACAATGTCGGTGTCGTGATTTTCGGGTCCGACGCGGGCATTAAGGAAGGCGATATCGTCAAGCGGACCGGCACCATCGTTGACGTTCCGGTCGGCAAGGGCCTGCTCGGCCGCGTCGTCGATGCGCTCGGTGAGCCGATTGACGGCAAGGGCCCGATCGACGCCGCCGAACGGCGCCGGGTCGACGTGAAAGCGCCCGGCATTATTCCCCGCCAGTCGGTGCATGAGCCGATGCAGACCGGCCTGAAAGCGATCGACAGCCTGATTCCCGTCGGCCGGGGCCAGCGCGAGTTGATCATCGGCGACCGCCAGACCGGCAAGACGGCGATCGCGATTGACACCATCATCAATCAGAAAAAAGCCTTCGACGAAGGCGACACGAAAAAGCAGCTTTTCTGCATCTATGTGGCGATCGGCCAGAAGCGTTCGACGGTTGCCCAGATCGTGAAGCAGCTCGAGGAAGTCGGCGCGATGGAATACACCATCGTTGTCGCGTCGACCGCGTCCGAGCCCGCCCCGCTGCAGTTCCTCGCGCCGTATGGCGGCTGCACCATGGGCGAATATTTCCGCGACAACGGTATGCATGCGCTGATCATCTATGACGATCTGTCGAAACAGGCGGTCGCCTACCGCCAGATGTCGCTGTTGCTGCGCCGTCCGCCGGGACGCGAAGCCTATCCGGGCGACGTTTTTTACCTCCATTCCCGCCTTCTCGAACGTGCAGCGAAGATGAGCGACGCCAATGGCGGCGGCTCGCTGACGGCGCTTCCCATCATCGAGACCCAAGCAGGCGACGTGTCGGCCTATATCCCGACCAACGTGATTTCGATCACCGACGGTCAGATCTTCCTCGAAACCGAGCTGTTCTATTCGGGTATTCGCCCGGCGGTGAACGTCGGCCTGTCGGTCAGCCGCGTTGGCTCGGCCGCGCAGATCAAGGCGATGAAACAGGTTGCGGGTTCGATCAAGCTGGAACTGGCGCAGTACCGCGAGATGGCGGCGTTCGCGCAGTTCGCATCCGATCTCGACGCGTCGACGCAGAAGCTGCTCGGCCGCGGCGAACGCCTGACCGAATTGCTCAAGCAGGGTCAATATTCGCCGATGCCGATCGAGGAACAGGTCGTGTCGATCTTTGCCGGAGTGAACGGCTATCTCGATAACATCGCCGCGCGCGACGTCACCCAGTTCGAGGCCGGTTTTTTGTCCGACATGCGGGCAAACCATACCGATATTCTGGGCGCGAGTCGCGATGAACAGGCCGTTTCCGACGACACCGAGACAAAACTCAGAGGGTTTCTCGACGGCTATACCAAGACTTTTGTTTCAGCCTGATCGAATTAGCGAAGAACAGGAACCGGTAACGGGACATGCCCAGCCTTAAAGACCTCCGCATGCGGATCGACAGCGTCAAATCGACGCAAAAGATCACGTCGGCCATGAAAATGGTCGCGGCGGCCAAGCTGCGCCGCGCGCAGGAACAGGCAGAAGCCGCGCGACCCTATGCCGAGCGGATGGAACGAATGCTCGGGTCGCTGGCAGGTTCGATGGCCTCGTCCGAAGGTGCGCCGAAGCTGCTTGCCGGAACCGGCAAACAGGATGTCCACCTGGTCGTCGTGATGACGTCGGATAAAGGACTTTGCGGGGCGTTCAATTCGTCGATCGTGCGCGACGCGCGGCGGATGATTGCCGGTCTGCAGGCCGACGGCAAGGAAGTGAAGATCCTGTGTGTTGGCCGCAAAGGCTGGTCGCAGATCCGGCGGGATTACGCGCCGTTGATCGTCGACCTGATCGAAGGTATCGGCCGCTCGCGTCTCAGCTTCGATGACGCCCAGGGCATTGCCAGCCGGGTGCTTGAGATGTTCGAGGCCGGCGAATTCGATGTGTGTACGCTGGTCTATAACCGGTTCAAATCGGTGATCGCCCAGATCGTGACGCGTCAGCAGGTTATTCCGTTTACCGTCGATGCGCCCGTCGAAGGCGCGGAGGTCGACGCGTCCAGCGTTGTCTATGATTACGAGCCGGACGAGACCGAAATTCTCGAAGTACTGTTGCCGCGCAACATGAGCGTTCAGGTTTTCCGCGCGCTTCTCGAAAACAACGCCAGCGAGCACGGCGCTCGCATGGCTGCGATGGACAACGCGACCCGAAACGCTGGCGAAATGATCGATTCGCTCACGCTCAATTACAACCGGACGCGTCAGGCGTTCATCACCAAAGAACTTATCGAAATAATCTCCGGCGCCGAGGCAGTCTAGGTGTTCGGCAAATCGATGGACGAGGTATGACAATGGCCGATACGGCAAGCCCCAAGGCGAATAATACAGGCAGAGTTTCCCAGGTTCTGGGCGCTGTCGTTGACGTGCAGTTCGATGGTGACCTGCCCTACATCCTGAACGCGCTGGAATGCGATAACGGCGGCAACCGGTTGGTTCTCGAAGTAGCCCAGCATCTGGGTGAAAGCACCGTGCGCACCATCGCGATGGACACGACCGAGGGCCTGGTTCGCGGTCTCGAAGTCACCGATACCGGCTCGCCGATCATGATGCCGGTCGGCCCCGAAACACTAGGCCGGATCCTGAACGTGATCGGTGAGCCTATCGACGAGCGCGGACCCCTGAACACGACGAAAAAGCTGCCGATTCACCGCGAGGCGCCGATTTTCACCGAACAATCGACCGAAACCGAAATTCTGGTGACCGGGATCAAGGTCGTCGATCTGCTGGCGCCCTATTCGCGCGGCGGCAAGATCGGCCTGTTCGGCGGCGCCGGTGTCGGCAAAACGGTTCTGATCATGGAACTGATCAACAACGTCGCCAAGGCGCATGGCGGGTATTCGGTGTTTGCCGGTGTCGGCGAACGTACCCGCGAAGGCAACGATCTGTATCACGAAATGATGGAATCGGGCGTTATCCAGCCCGACGGAGAATCCAAGGCCGCCCTGGTTTACGGCCAGATGAACGAGCCGCCCGGCGCCCGCGCACGGGTCGGGCTCAGCGGGCTGACGCTGGCCGAATATTTCCGCGACGAAGAGGGCCAGGACGTGCTGTTGTTCGTCGATAACATCTTCCGTTTCACGCAGGCCGGCTCCGAAGTGTCCGCGCTTCTTGGCCGCATCCCGTCCGCGGTTGGCTATCAGCCGACGCTGGCCACCGACATGGGCAATCTGCAGGAACGCATCACGACGACCAACAAGGGCTCGATCACCTCTGTGCAGGCGATCTACGTTCCCGCGGACGATCTCACCGATCCGGCGCCCGCAACGTCGTTCGCGCATCTCGATGCGACGACGGTGCTGTCGCGACAGATTGCTGAGCTGGGCATTTATCCGGCGGTGGATCCGCTCGATTCCACGTCGCGCATTCTCGATCCGCGCACCGTCGGCGACGAGCATTACGCGGTTGCGCGTGAAGTCCAGCGCGTGCTGCAAACGTATAAATCGCTGCAGGACATTATCGCCATTCTCGGCATGGAAGAGCTGTCGGAGGAAGACAAGCTGGTTGTGGCGCGCGCGCGCAAAATCCAGCGTTTCCTGTCGCAGCCGTTCCACGTGGCGGAAATCTTCACCGGCATGTCCGGCGTGTTCGTCGATCTGGAAGATACGATCAAGGGCTTCAAAGGCCTGGTCGAAGGCGAATACGACGATCTGCCGGAAGCCGCGTTCTACATGGTCGGCAAGATCGAGGACGCCGTTGAAAAAGCGAAGGAGATGGCGGCCGCGGCCTGACCGCAGTCCCCTGATCCCAACCGCAGGACCCGAATATGCCCGACCCGTTTTCATTTGAGCTCGTTTCGCCGGAAAAACTCCTGTTTTCCGAGGATGTCGAGATGGTTGTGGTGCCCGGTGCCGAAGGCGATTTCGGCGTTCTGGTCGGCCACGCACCGCTGATATCGGCGTTGCGGCCCGGCGTTATCGGTACCTATACGGGCAGCACGGTGGATAAACGCATCTTTGTCGCCGGCGGTTTTGCCGAGGTGACGGGCGAGCGCTGCACTGTCCTGGCAGAAGAAGCCGTCCCGGTCGGCGATATAGATCTGGCGGAAGCCCAGTCGAGGGTTGCCGCCGCGCAGGAAGCAATTGGCGCGGCCGATAACGACACCGCGCGAAACCAGGCGGAGATGCAATTGGCGGTCGCCGAAGCCATGGTGGATGCGAGCCGGACTAGCGCATCGGCCTGATTTTCAGGCATCCTGCTGGACAAAAATCCGTAGATTCGGCCATTATCCGACTGGATGGTTTAAATAATTCGTCGTGGTCCAGCCGCCTGAAAGCGGTGTTGGCGTGTGGCGCACGCCTGAACGGATACGACGAAAAAAATAAGACAATCGGTCGCCACCAATACGGCCGAGGGGATTCCGGAGGATTCTAATGTGGAAACCTATTTTGACGCTCGCCAGCGCGGCTGTCTTTGCCGTATTGACTGTGTTGATCGCACCGCAGGAAGCGCTCGCTCAGGACGCAAAGTTGAGCAGCGGGGACACAGCGTGGATTCTCACATCGACTGCGTTGGTCCTGTTTATGACGCTGCCGGGACTGGCGTTGTTCTATGGCGGGCTGGTGCGGGCTCGGAACCTGCTTTCCGTGCTCATGCATTGCTTTGCTGTCGCCTGCCTGATGTCGATCCTGTGGTTTGTGCTGGTCTACAGCCTCGCGTTTAGCAACGGCGGCGCCGCGAATCCGTGGATCGGCGGGCTCAGCAAGGCGTTTCTTTCTGGCGTCGGCAAGGACACGTTGTTCGGCACAATACCCGAATCCGTCTTTTTTATGTTTCAGATGACTTTTGCGGTCATCACGCCGGCGCTGATCATCGGCGCCTATGTCGAACGTATCAAGTTCAGCGCGGTTCTGTGGTTCAGCGCGGTGTGGCTGGTGCTTGTCTATGCGCCGGTTTGTCACTGGATCTGGGGCGGTGGCTGGCTCGCGGATCGCGGCGTCAAGGATTTCGCCGGTGGGCTGGTAGTTCATGTCACGGCCGGTGTATCGGCGCTGGTTATCGCGAAAATGCTGGGCTCCCGGCGCGGGTTTCCGCGCGAAATCACGCCGCCGCATCATCCCGGACTGACCATGATCGGCGCCGCCATGCTTTGGGTCGGCTGGTTCGGATTCAATGCAGGGTCCGCGCTTGCTGCCGATGGGTCTGCGGGAATGGCGATGGTCGTGACGCATATATCGGCGGCGACGGCATCTATCGTCTGGATGTGTATTGAATGGGTGAAGCATGGCAGACCGAGCCTGATCGGTATTGTGACCGGGATGGTGGCCGGGCTGGCGACGATTACGCCGGCATCCGGGTTCGTCGGACCGGGTGGGGCGCTGGTTTTTGGCTTTTTGGCCGGCTTTGTGTGCTACTGGTGTGTCAATTTCATCAAGCAGAAGGTCCGGATTGACGATTCCCTCGATGTCTTTGCCGTCCATGGTGTTGGCGGTGCGCTCGGTATTTTGCTGACGGCGTTTTTCGGCGCCGAGGCGCTTGGCGGCATGGGGCTCGGTGAGGGTATGACCATGGGCAAACAATTCAGCGCGCAACTTCTCGGCCTTGTGGTCGTTGCCTTATGGTCGCCCGTCATCACCTGGATTCTCGTTAAAATCCTACAGAAAACCATTGGCCTTCGTGTCAGCGAAGAGGACGAGATCGAAGGTCTGGACATCACGTCGCACGGCGAACGGATTCATCTGAGCTGATCGTTGCCGGCAGAACCGGCCCTCAGAATACCGAAAGGCGGCGAATGTGATTCGCCGCCTTTCTACTTTTTGCCGCTAACCCATTGTTTTTATGAACGCGATCAACATGGTTAGTTGAAATTTGCGTCTGCGTCCCTATGTCATAGGATAGTTACACATGGGTTGGTGCAAACAATCTGTTGGTGGCGAAGATGGGTACTTGGTCGCTTGAAGATATTCCATGGGATCGCTTTGACGGCTCCAAGGTGAACCCCGAGATCGTGCCGGTCGTCAAAGCGGCGAGCATGGTCGAATACAATGCGGGCGATTGCCGCCGGTATCTGCATAATGTTTTCGACGGTGATCGGCGGCTTCAGGCCGCCCTGAAGGGGTGGTCGGCCGAAGAGATTCAGCATGGCCGCGCCCTCGGTAAATGGGCCGAACTGGCTGATCCCGGTTTTGACTTCGAGAGCAGTTTCCACCGGTTCGTTGCCAATTTCAATTTTCCGCTGGATGTTTCCCACTCGGTTCGCGGCTCGCGCACGGGCGAATTGCTGGCGCGCTGCATGGTCGAAACAGGGACCAATTCGTTCTACAGCGCTCTCGCGGATTCAACGGATGAGCCGGTCCTAAAGGAAGTCTGCCGGCGCATCGCCGAGGATGAATTGGCCCATTACTACCTGTTCCTTTCCTATATGCGCCGATATCTGGAGAACGAGGGGCTGACTTTCTGCGGACGTCTTCGGATCGCGTTCTCACGAATTTCGGAAACCGAAGACGAAGAACTGGCGAGCGCCTACTGGGCGGCCAATCGGCCCGGCGAGCATTTCGAGCGTCGACCCAATTCGGTGGCATATGCGCGCGCGGCGCTTAAATATTACCATCCTGCACATGCCCGCCGCATGGTCGAGATGATTTTCGGCGCGCTTGGACTTAATCCGTCCGGATTGCTGGGTTGGATGGCGACGCGGGCAGCGCGGGCATTCATCTGGTACCGCAGCCGTTTCATCCCGCGGATAGAAGTGCTGCAATCCAGAATGTCGGACAGGCTGCACCGGGCG
>Ga0114993_10004230_pt1 | contig 14388 bp, 10 predicted proteins | sample ArcticOcean_MG_C_FD_87042 | JGI IMG/M metagenome (GOLD analysis project Ga0114993, IMG submission 87042) | Marine microbial communities from western Arctic Ocean - ArcticOcean_MG_CB2_150 | ecosystem: Environmental > Aquatic > Marine > Oceanic | place: Arctic Ocean: Canada Basin | collected...
GTGTGAGCTTGCTGCGGGAGGGCCACACCGCGTCGATTCATCGCGTCGGGCGGAAGGTCACCGACGAGCGTCTTCAGACAGGCATCGTGATCCGCATGGGTCCTCGCCGTGGTGCGGGCGACATTTGGTCGATCATCCTGCCCGACGGCGCTGAAATCGAACTCAGCCACGCCGCCGCTGACGACCTGATTGTCGAGGTACAGTAGCCCGATTCGCCCCTGCCAGCCTCGTCTTGCGCCGGTTGAAGGGGCGGAATTCGAGCGATACAATGGGTGATTCTTTATCAGACACACCCCGCGCCCGAATCATCGGCCGCGTCGTCTCAGACCACTCCGGCAGCGGAGTGGACGCAATCCCGTCAGGAGATTTCCCGTGGCAATTCGAGTAGGTATTAATGGTTTCGGCCGCATTGGGCGGTTGGTATTTCGCAATTTGGCAGCGCGCAGCGACGAGTTCGAAGTGGTTGGCATCAACGACCTGACCGACAACAAGATGCTCGCGACGTTGCTGAAGTACGACAGCACGCATCGCCGTTTTTCCGGCACGGTCGACTGCGACGACAACAACCTCATCGTCAATGGCAAGACGATTCGTGCGATGGCCGAGCGAAATCCGGCCGAATTGCCCTGGGGTGACCTGGGAGCCGACGTGGTGGTGGAAAGCACCGGATTCTTCACCGGTCGGGCCAGTGGCGGCAAGCCAGGCTATGATTCGCATATCGCGGCGGGTGCCAAAAAAGTGATCATCAGCGCTCCGGCCAAAGACGGTGCCGACGTGACCTGTGTGTTGGGCGTGAATGACGACAAGATCACTCCTGACGCCCACTGCATTTCGAACGCCAGCTGCACGACCAACTGCTTGGCCCCAATGGCCAAAGTGCTGCACGAGACGTTTGGCATCAAGAACGGTCTGATGACGACCGTGCATGCTTATACCAATGATCAGAGCCTGCAGGACGCCCCGCACAGCGATCCTTATCGTGCCCGGGCTGGTGCTCAGAATATCATTCCGACCTCGACCGGTGCCGCCAAAGCAGTTGGTTTGGTCATTCCGGAGCTCAACGGCAAGTTGACCGGCATCGCCCTGCGAGTTCCGACACCCACGGGCAGCGTGGTCGATCTGGTCAGTACGTTGGGGCGTGACACGACCGCCGAAGAAGTCAACGCGGCGATGAAGGTGGCTGCCGAGGGACCGCTCAAGGGCATCCTCTGTTACACCGAGGACCCGATCGTCTCGACCGACATCATCGGCGATCCGCATAGCTCGATCTTTGCCGCCGATTATACGCAAGTAATCGATGGCAACCTGCTCAAGACGGTGAGCTGGTACGACAACGAGTGGGGCTATAGTTGCCGCACCGCTGATCTGATCGCCATTGTCGGGGCGATGATCTAAGCGTTGGATCTAGAGAGCAACTCGTCCCGCGTGTTGACTAACCCTAGCGATAGGGCGTCCACGCGGGACGTTTCTTCTTCGCCGAGAGTTTACGGCCACGCCGAGTCTGTGATTGCGGCTTTTTCGCAGCCGAACCTTGTGGCGGATTGGTGGACACAGAGGTCTTGGATGGTACCGACTTCCACGCGCGGGCCTCGCCCGTTGCCAGATCGACCCGCACATCCTGCTCGACGATCGTTGATTGGCCATCGACCGTGACGGTCCGAACATAGAGCCGTAGATGGCGGCTACGAGGTGGTTGGTTTGGCCATTTGAGTTTCGCTAATAGCTGTCCGCCGGAGGCGTGGTCTCGCCACTGTCTCGCGACGGCTCGGGCATCGAGATGCCAATTGCCAACGCGGGCCTCTGGGTCGCCTGCCAGGGTTGGATCGAGCAACGCGACATCAACCGATGCAGGTCGCAATGGCGCCTTGAGCAGAACCAACAAACCGTCGTCTCCAAGTTGTTGATCGTCGTCGAATCCGCCGGTCCGCGCCGCATCAATCTGAGGCATGTCGGACGCCTCGCTCTGTATCGTCAGCCGCGGCCCTTGCAGCGATGCGGAAGATTCTCGAATTACGGAGGTTTCGCCGTTGTTAGATTCGTCGTTCTTAGATTCGCCTCCAGACGATGCTGGTTCGTTGAAATCAGACGGGGGAGCCGGCAACGGATCATCGGTGCCGCCTGAGTCGAGCGCATCGAAACCCTCGAGCTTCAGGTCGCCATCTGGCAGGAGCGTATCGGGGTCGGGCACGTCGAGCGTCTTTGGTCCTCGCGACGAGCCCTGGTCGATCTTGTCTCCGGAGCGGAGCACGCGGTTGTCGCGCTTGCACGACTTGAGCTCCGACTCAAGCGTATCGACTTTTGCCTTGAGGGCAAAGATTTGATCTTCGAGGTGAAATCGTTCATCGCGTTGTTGCAGTTCCTGGTATGCGTTGGTGCGCTGGCTGCGACAGCCGGAGAAGGCAAGGCACACCAACAGCAGGGCGATCAGGCAGAAACGATTCATAACGGCCTCATACCTATAAGAAGAGGGCCAGCACCCGGCGCGCTATGCGTCGGGCGAATGGCAGCGATCAAACATCGAGATGAGTTGTTGGAAAAGCAGGAAGAACTTCGCGGGGCACGACGGAGCAGACAAGTCAGCGTCCGCAGCATCCTGCATCGATCTTCCCGTGCCATCCGGCCCATGTGGATCACAGGACGAACAGCGAGGAGATAACTTCGAGGAGACTATTTCTTCTTTTTCTTACCGTCCATGCGGTCGACCACCTCATCAATCAGCCCATATTCATGGGCTTCGGTGGCTGACATAAAATTGTCGCGGTCGGTATCGCGCTCGACATCCTCGAGCGAATGGCCCGTGTGACGGACCAGGATGTTATTCAGCTTTTCTTTGATCTTCTTGAATTCCTTAGCGTGGATCATGATTTCTTCGGCGGTTCCTTCCATGCCGGCAAGCGGCTGGTGGATCATGATCCGCGAGTTGGGCAGCGCAAAGCGTTTTCCCGTAGCGCCGGCGGTCAGCAGCAGAGCCCCCATCGAGGCGCACTGGCCGAGACAGTAGGTCGCGACGTCGCACGTGATGAACTGCATCGTGTCATAAATCGCCATGCCAGAAGTGACACTTCCGCCGGGCGAATTGAGATACAGATGGACGTCCGCGTCGGGGTCTTCCGACTGCAAGAACAGAAGCTGGGCCACGATATTGTTGGCCACTTCGTCGTTAATACCGGTACCGAGAAAGACGATTCGATCTGACAGCAGCCGGCTGTAGATATCCATCGCCCGCTCTTCGCGGCCGCTCTTTTCGATCACATAAGGTATCAGGGGCATCGCGGTTGGTTACTCCGTCATCACGAGCCATAGTGGGCTGTGGGATGGGTCGGGTGACTCGTCCCTTAAGCTAGTCATCGTCTTCTTCTTCTTCAACTGTCGGCTTGAGCAATACATCGTCGACCAGTCCATATTCTTTCGCCTCGAGCGCGGTCAAATACTTGTCGCGATCGGTGTCGTTGGCAATATCGTCGATCGGTTTATCGCAGTGCTGAGAAAGAATATTATTAAGCACTTCGCGGGTCTTGAGGATTTCGTCCGCTTGAATCTCGATATCCGAAACTTGGCCACCGACGTGACCGTACGGCTGGTGGATCATGATCTTCGAGTTAGGCAGCGCGAAGCGTTTGCCTTTGGCGCCGCCGGCCATCAATACGGCCCCGCCGCTGGCGGCCAGCCCGACACAATAGGTTGCCACGGGGCAACTCAGAATCTGCATCGTGTCGTAGATTGCCAGCGTCGAGGTGACGCTTCCGCCAGGCGTGTTGATATAGAAGTGAATGTCCTTGCGACGATTCTCGCTCTGCAGATAGAGCAGTTTCATCACGACTTCGTTGGCGTTGCCGTCGTAGATCTCTCCCTGCAGAAAGATAATTCGGTTCTCCAGCAGCAGATCCCCCAGGGTCATCTGCCGTTGTCGCTGATAGTCGCGATAGCCAAGTTGGGGTTCAACCGGCGACGTCTGGAGATATGGCGCCTCAAGAAATTTCGTCATGATCCGTCCTTTATGGATGCACATCGCCTGCCTGCGCTGAACGCAACAAGCACCGAACTGACTAACCGAACGATCCACTTTTAGGACCGATCGCCGGGCTTCAGTCGCCCCACCTAATATCTAGGTGTGGTCTTTCGGCTCTTTTAGCGACTGTGCATCACCTCCGTGTTGTGCTTCGGGAATGTTAGAATCTTCGTGACCGCCCGCCGACCATTCGACCGCTTCGGTGTCGGACGGTTCGTACTCGAACGGTATTTCAGTGATCGAGGCCGCCTGTTCGATCAACTCAATCACTTTGCGTTCGATGACCTGGTTGCGAAGCGAATCCATCATGCCGCCCTTTTCTAAACGTGCGCGGACACGACGGGCGCTTTGCCCACTCTGGGCGGCGATCATCGTGATTTCCAGTTCATAGTCTTCGCTCGTGGCATCAATGTCTTCGTCGTCGGCGACTCGTTCCAGAATAAAGTGTTCTTTGAGCGCTCGGGCGGTCCGCTCGCTGCTGTTCTGGCGGAGATCATTGGAGTGTGCCCGGATGTCGTCTTCGCTGAAACCGTTGCGTCGCAATTCCATCACGGCACGCTCCAACTCACGGTCCGCCTGTTTCTTAAGCATTTCGGGCGGCAAGTCCCAAGAGGCTGACTCAGTCAGTTGAGCCGTAATTTGCTCGCGAACCTTCTGTTGACGGTGATAGTTGAGCTGTCGCTCAAGCGAGTCGCGGATCATATCCCGCATGTCGCCTTCCGACTCGAAGTCGCCAAATTCGGAGAGCAATTCGGAAGTCAACTCGGGTAGCTCCAGTCGCTTGACGTCGAGCACTTCGAACTGGGCGGCGATCTTTTTTCCGCGAAGTTCCTCATTAGGGGCATCGTCGCTGAGCTGTACTTCTCCCGTTCGGGTGTCGCCCGCTTTGACTCCGGCGAGCAGCTTGTCGAAATCTTCGACCTTGCCGTCGCGGAAGCTCAGTACCGGCTTGATACGGATCGTCTCTTCCTCACTGCTTGAAACGGTCTCGTCGCCATTTTTGAACGCCAAATTCGCCACCACATAGTCGCCCAGCTCAGCGGCCGCGTCCAACGGCACGAGCCGACCGTGAGGGGCAAGGATTTTTTCCATCTGTCGGTTAATGTCCTCGTTGCCGAAATCACGGACCGGCCTTTCGAGCTTCAGTCCCTTCCACTTCGGCAAATCGAACTCAGGACGCACTTCGATATCGAACTCGAAGGTAAGCGGCCCCTCGTCGGGCACGACGACAGCCTCGAAGTCGAAATCGGGCTCGCTAATCGCGGCCAGTTCCTCGTCCTCGGTCACCTGCGAGATGCTGTCCATCAGCACGCTACCCTTGACCTGCCCGGCCACATCTTTGCGAAACCGTTGTTCGATCAACTGGCGCGGTGCACGACCTTGACGAAAACCGGGCACGTCGGCCGAACCCATCAATTCGCTGAATGCGTCCTCGAAATAACGGTCTATATCGTCGCGCGGTACGGTCACCGTGATATGACGCTGGCACGTGCTAGGGCTCTCGATATTGACCTCGAGATTCATCTTCTCGGGGGCCTCGTCCGCGCCATCTTCTTCTAGCGCGGTCGCGCGATCGTCGTCGGAAAGGGAGGTCATCTCCGGAGCGTCCTAATAGGTGTTTGCTTGACTGGGCACATGAACTGTTTCTGAATCGAAGAGCGGGTGATGGGATTCGAACCCACGACAACAACGTTGGCAACGTTGAGCTCTGCCACTGAGCTACACCCGCCTAGCGTGAAAGCCGATCGGACGCAAAATCCACCCATATGGGTGGTCCATGACGAGCGCGACAAGGGCCACGGATTATAGGCCGAACCGCGATGCATTCAAGGGCAATTGCGCCAGACGGAAAGTATCGCAAACCAGCGGTCATCGTCAAGGGGCAGAAGTCGCGGAACCACTTAATAACCGCCACAAGCTCAACCAAGAGCCGGTGATCATCTGCGAGCACCTGTTGCAAAAAAATTGGCAAAACATAGTAGCCGTGCTAGCGGATGGGCCGTTGCGGGGGGAAATTTCCCCAAGTATATTGTAAGGTCACGCCTACGTGACACAGTTATCTGGTGAAAATCGGCCCTCGCGGTTGGCGGACGTCGGGTTCGGTCGAGCATAGAGAACCGCAGAGAGTCGTGGAAAGACATACAGATATGAATGCAAAACTGGTGATCATGCAGGGCGAGGGCCAAGGCCAGGAGATCTCGCTCAAATTGCCGACCGTGTTGGGACGCAGTCGCGATGTCGGGATCACTGTTGCGCATTCTCTGATCAGCCGCCAACATTGTGAAATCTACGAAAATGATGGGCAGTTGGTCGTTCGAGATCTTGGTTCGCTTAACGGAACATTCGTTGGTGAAACCCGAATTACCGAGTCGGCCCTCGAACCAGGCGGCTATTTGACAGTGGGCGATATCACCTTTCAGGCGGTGTACGGCGACTTCGAAGCGGTCGAAGAGGTGGAGGAAGTCGAGGAACGTGGCCCAATTTGATTTCGATGGCCGCGCGGGTAAAGTGGAAGACTTGGACGACGAGGTGGAAGAAGTTGAAGAAGTTGAAGAGGTTGAAGCGGTGAAAGAGGCTCCGGTGGCGACCTCGGGAACCGACCCGATCGAACAGACAATTCAGGTCGACCGGTCGGCACTTGATGCGAAAATGGCTGAGGAATCGGAGCCAGCCGGGCCGGACGACGATGATCTGAGCGATTTTCTCAAGAGCCTTGGATAAAAGGCGGGCCTTTCGAGGCGAACGCCAGAGGCTTTTTTTCTTCTCGCCCTCCTGCAAGGGACTCGGTTGATGCGGAATTTGACTTCGACCCCGTCTCAGGCCTCTGGTCGGCCAGTGGCAATGGCGCTGGTTTTGGTGTCCGCCGTGTTGACCTCCTGCTCAGACACGCCAACCAAGACCGTTGACGTTGAGTCGCCCCCTGTTGCCAAGACTTCCGTCGGTGCGCATCCCGCCGAGAAAAACCCCGCTTCGCCGCACCACTCCACCAAGCATCCAGCCAACCGTCTGGCCAAAGAGACCAGCCCCTATCTGTTGGCCCACGCCCACAACCCGGTCGATTGGTATCCGTGGAGCGCCGAGGCGCTGGCGAAGGCCAAAAAGGAAAACAAGCTGATTTTCCTGTCGATTGGCTATTCGAGTTGTCACTGGTGTCACGTGATGGAGCGAAAGTGCTTCATGGACGAGACGATCGCGAAGTATCTCAACGACCACTTCATCTGCATCAAGGTTGATCGCGAAGAGCGACCCGACGTGGACGAGGTCTACATGACGTCGCTGCACGTCTATTTTCAAGTGGTTGGCGTTTCGCGCAGCGGTGGCTGGCCGCTGACGATGGTGCTCTCGCCGGAAGCAAAACCAATCATGGGCGACACCTATATCCCGCCCAAGCCACTAATGGCCACGTTGAAGAAGGTCCAATCCGTTTGGACGGAGCAGCCAGAGAGTCTGCTCAAATCCTCCGAGCAACTTGCTGGCTATGTGCAAAAAACAATCGAAGGCCAACCGCCGCTCAAGCCCGTCCCGCTTAACTCAGATCGGGTCGATTCGGTCATCAACCAACTCGTGGAACAGTACGACGAACCGTATGGCGGATTTCGTCCCAGAGGCCCAAAGTTTCCCGAACCGTCGAATCTGCGGTTGCTGCTTGAATATGCCGCCGAGGTGAAAGAGACGAAGGAAGGGCCCGAGGCACAGCGGGTCGCACTCGGTACGCTCGACAAAATGGCCCAGGGCGGTATTCGTGATCACATCGGCGGTGGATTTCACCGTTACTCGGTTGACCGGTTTTGGCATATCCCGCACTTCGAGAAGATGCTCTATGACAACGGCCAACTTCTTTCGGCCTATGCGGCGGCGTATCAACTGACCGGCAAGCCGCACTATCGGCGAGTGCTCGAAGAGATTATTGAGTTTTCACTCCGCGAGATGGCCCACGAGGGCGGCGGTTTCTATTCCGCGCTCGACGCCGACACCGAAGGCAAAGAGGGGGAGTTCTATAGCTGGACGACCGATGAGCTGTCGGGCGCCCTGACCAAAGACGAATACGCCTTGATGTCCGATGTCTATTCGATCACTCAGGGGCCGAACTTCGAGGGCGAGCACGTCCCGCTGTTCTTGCAGTCACTTTTCAAGACGGCCGCTGATCGCAAGACGACCGAAGAGGACCTCGCCAAGCAACTCCGCGCGATCAATCAGAAACTGCTCAAGGTGCGAGATCGTCGCCCCCGCCCGCTGACCGATACCAAGATTCTGACCGCTTGGAACGGTCTGATGATCCGCGGACTGGCCGATGCGGGACGGGTACTGAAGAGCGAGAGTACCGTCAAGACGGCCGCCCGCGCTGCGGATTTTGTGCTTGCCAAGTTGCGGACCAAAGAAGGCCGGTTGCTGAGGACCTACACCGCCGGCGAGGCCAAGCTGAACGGCTACCTGGACGACTATGCCTATCTGGTCGACGGGCTCATCGCGCTTCACGAAGCGACCGGCGAGCGCCGCTGGCTGGATACGGCCGATGCGCTGACCAAGAAACAGATCGAACTATTTTGGGACGAGAAGAAGGGTGGATTCTACTACACCTCGAGCGATCACGAAACGCTGTTCGTCCGCACCAAAAAGGCGGCCGACAATGTCCGGCCTGCGGGAAACTCTGTCGCGGCGGGCAATCTGGTCTATCTCGCCAAAGCGCTCGACCGGCCGGATTATCTCGATCGCGCTGAAAAGACGATCCAGTCGGTCGCACCACTCTTAGAGCGAAGCCCCACGTCGCTGCCCCACATGGCCCGTTCGCTGAGAGCTTGGCTCAAGGCCAAAGGGTCGTAGTCTTTTCTTCGCTTCAGGGACTGGCCCGCGATGCTGCTCTTTAAGAAAAAGTTTCTCGAAGCGATCCGCGAGGGCAGCAAGGTCCAAACCATTCGGCTCTGGAAACATCGCCGCATGCGCTCGGGTCAGCGAAGTTATATCCCCGGTGCGGGCTACATTCGGGTCGATGCGGTGGACGAGATCGATCTGGACGAACTGTCCGATGCTGACGCGGTGCCCGACGGATTCGAGACGGCGGCGCTTTTGCAGGAAGAGTTGCGCCAGCTCTACAGCGAACAACTTGATGCGGGCCATCAGGCATACCGCGTGCGGTTTCACTTGCTGCCGCCCGAAGAGCAGAAGAAGCGCGAGGGGTGAGCGTGGAGTCGATCAGAGAGAATAAAGTGGTGGGTGATCTCGCAAGAGGTCCGCGTGGACGCGGACGCGAAACGGGGGCTTACATCCGCAGCATCTGATCAAAGGTTCGCAGAACGAAATCGTGATCGTTGATGACACGAAACGCTGCCAATCCGCACAACAACACCCCGAGTGTCAGAAAGGAAAACCCGCGGGGGTTACTCGGGACCTTCTCGCTGGCGAGCGCTTCACGGAGCGCGTCGTCGAGCCGCTGCCACCCTTCGAGATGTTGGCGCGGACCGGTCGAGGCCAGCACCACGTTACGCATCGGGCGGAAGTACTCCATGTGGACTTGCACACCGAGTTGTGGAAGGACCAGATTGTCGCCCGCCCAACGAGCCTGATCGTCAAGCGAATCGACCAGCGAGGCAAGTGTGGAACGAATCTGATCACCGGTAAAGTTATAGATCACCAGTCGAGGCCGCGCAAGCAAAATCACCAATGCCACGCAAAGCGCGTAGAACACGATCAGCATCAGCCACACGAAGCCACCGAACTTCAACGCCGCCGCCTCGGGACGGAACAACTCCATCGGGCCCACCAGCACAAAGCCAAAACAAGCGAACCCTAATAGCGCCATGTCGCGCGAGCCGGTCGTCACCAACGGACGGCGGCGCAGATTCACATACCCCAAGACAAACAGGTACATGGCGAACGGACCCACGGCCAAGCAAAATCGAAACGGGTCCATAAGAGAGAGTCTCGCTAACAAGCGACTTCGGGTTCCAGCCCCCCAATTCTAGGCGTCACCGTCAGCATGGTCAATGAACGGTCCCCGGCCCGATAATCGTCCTAAATCGCCACCCGTGTCTGGACTCTGTTTTCGGGATTTGCCCCTCAAACCTAATCTTCTCGCAAACGTCGCTGGCTATTGAAATCGGCGTGCGCCATTTCGTACAATGGCTGTTCCTCGCGTATCCCCACCTACTAACGCACTCTGAACAGGAAAACTTCCTATGCGACTTCCGCTTACGTGTCTGTTGCTGTTGACTCCGCTCGTGATAATTTCGCAGCCTCTTGTTGCTGCCCCGAAGAAAACGCCGGTCTGGAAGGGATCCAACTGGGTCTGGGACAGGAAGGGGGCGGTATCCAGCGACTCGCCGCGCTACCTGCGAAGGGTTTTTGAGCTGGCCGAGAAGCCGGTCGCGGCCGAGATCCGCATCACGGCCGACAACCAATACACGCTCTACGTCAACGGCAAGAAGCTCGGCGGTGATGGATCCTGGAATAGTGTCGAGAAGTTTGACATCGCCAAACTTCTCACCAAAGGAAAAAATGTCGTCGCGATCGAGGCCCGTAACGCTGGCGGTCCGGCGGCGGTGATCGCCTGGATGAAGATCATTGGCCCAAAGAAAAAGACAACCGTCATTGGCACCGACGCCTCTTGGCGGGTGTCGCTGACCAAAAAAGATGGTTGGGAGAAACCAGGTTTTGCCGATCCGAAAAAGTGGGCACGCGCGGTTGTGATTGGCAACGCTGGAATTGGTCCGTGGAACATCGCGGGAAACACCGGCGGAGGTGGTGGCGGCGGAAACCGGGCCGCCCGGTCGGAAATCAATTCGGTGGCCGATCGTACGATCAGAAAATATCAACCCGCTAGCGAAGAACTCAAGAATTTTATTCTGCCCGAGGGATACGAGATCAGTCTTGTGGTAAGCGAGCCAACGATCATCAATCCGGTCTGCATTGTGCTGGACGAGAAGAATCGGCTCTATGTGAGCGAAAGCCATACGTATCGCTTTGGTCCGCGAGGTTCCCCGGTTAAGCCGTTCACGAACCCGATTGTGCGGCTTGATCCCTTGCCGGGCGGCAAGGGCTATAAACGGCATCTGGTCGCTGAGGGGTTTGCCGATCCGGTGATGGGGATGGCGATCCGCGATGGTAAGCTATGGGCCACCGCCAACAATTATCTCTACCAGTTCGATCTGCAAGACAAAGGTCCGGCCACAAACAAGAAGACTCTCATCATCGACAAGAACAAGGCATGGAATCCCTTTGGCATGTTTGTGCTCGAATGGGGACCCGACGGGAAACTCTATCTGAGTGTGGGCAATCACAAGATCGCGCTCGAAGGACCCGACGGCAAGATGACCGGTCGTGGCAGCTCGGGCATCGTCGTGCGAATGAACGCCGATGGCACCAAGATGGAGCGGCTCGTTCACGGCCTGCGAGTGCCGTACTCGTTCGACTACGATCCGTTTGGCCAGCTATGGGTGCTTTCAAACGGCCAGGGCAATCCCGATCGGTTTTTACGGGTGTTGGACGGCGTGGACTATCACTGTTACAGCCGCGGTGGAATCAACAACGGTTGGCTTGCTGGAAATCACCCCTTGGCGCCACCCTGTTTCGAGTTGCCACGCGGTGCGAGCACGCAGTTGATTCGTTATTATGGGGCCGCGTATCCGAAAGAGATTCAAGGGAGCCTGCTGCTGAACAACTGGGGTGCCCATGGTTTTCACGCCCCCGACCGAACGATTTTTCGCTATGTACCCGACGAGCGCAACAACGTTACGCACCGAGAGCCATGGATCACCTGCAAGGATCCGCATTTTCGTTCGAGTCATATTCTGTTGGCTCCAGACGGCGACCTGTTGATCTCTGATTGGTACGGCCGCGATGACGAAAGCGACAAGACCGGTCGGGTTTGGAAAGTGAGTTACACCGGCAAGAACAAGCCGATGGTCGAACATGCGCTCGACTCGCCCAAATGGAAAGATCCGGCATACGCGCTTTCCGCACTCGGTTCGCCGAGTCATCTGGTACGCGAGAAGGCCATCAAGACGCTTGCCGCACAAGGCCCCAAAGTCGCCGACGCGCTCGGAAATCATGCGGCGACCAGCAAGTCGCCGCTCGGTGCTGCGGGCGCGATCTGGGCGATGGTCCGGATGAAGAATACGTCAGCACTGAAGCATTTGGCCGCGGCGGCAAAGAACCCCGATTGGCGAATTCGTCGATTGGCGGCAAACGTGGCGCGTCGCTACGACCCGAGCGCCGCGGCGGCAGTGGTTGCGGCATTGGCCGATGAAAAAGATCCCGCCGTGCGCGTCGAGGCCGGATTGGCCGAGGCCACCCCCGCCAAAAAACGAGCCGCTCTGGCGGCGGCGCTCAAGGAAGGTGCCGCGGCCGATCAGCATTTGCGATACGAGGCCGCTTGGCATTTGGCCCGTGTGATGGACGAAGAGACGCTGCTGGGGCTCGTCCTCTCCAGTGACGAGAATGTTCGACTCTCGGGGCTCATCGCGATCGATATCGCTAGCTACGAAAAGTTCGAGACGCAGCCGGTCGCTCAGGCGGTTTTGGCTCGGGCGCGGGCCGAGCAGGGTGGCGTGGACGTCATCCTGCTGTGGATGCTGGCGAAGATCAACCGGAACCTCAGTCTGGGCGAGGCGCTTGGCAAGTTGAAGGATCGTGACGACGTACCGGTCGCCGTCACTGCCCAGGCGATCATGGTGCTGCGTTCGATGAAAGGTGGTCGGGGAGCGCAACTCGGCCGTGAGGCGGCAGAGAAATTCTTGAAAGACGTTCGCGACGGCAAGGCCAAACCAACGACCCGAGACGATTCGCTGGTGCTATTGGGGCTGTTCGAGTCAGAGGGGCCCTCGCCACTGGCGGTAAAGCATATCGAAGCGAATCTGTTGAGTTCCGATGCCCAGCTTCGTCGTGCAGCGCATCGGTTGGCAAGGTTGTTTGGCGCTAAGGCTTCTTCCCTGTCGGAAAAGGCTTGGGCGGCGCTGCTCGACAAGAAAACCCCCACGGCCGACCGGCTCACGCTCATCGGTACCCTCACCAAAATCGAGACCAAGCCCGATCCGGCGAAATGGGCGAAACTGCTTGGCGATGTTGAGTCAGTGGTGGTTCGTGACGCGGTGCGCAGTTGGCGGGCCTACGCCGGCAGTGAAGTGATGAAAAAACAGTTCGCGAAGTCCGCCCCGGCGCTGGCCGCAAAGAATCCCTCACTGCGATCCGATCTGGCGGCAGCAATGAAGGCACTTGGCTTCGACGCGAAAACGATCACCGGGGCGAAGTTGGTGCCCGGCGATACCTCGCACGCAAACCTTCTCAAGTTGGCGACCGCCGCGAAAGCGACGAAGAGTAGCGAACTCTTGGGCCGTCGTGTATTCGAACGCTCGGCCTGTGTCCGCTGCCATACGACGGGTCGTGATGTGTTGCTCGGTCCGTCGCTTCGGGGCATCGGTAAAGCGGCTAAGACAGAGTACTTGCTCGAGGCGCTGCTGGAACCATCCAAGACAATTAAGACCGGCTATTTGACCGAGTCGATTGTCACCAAGGACGGCAAGGTTCTCTCCGGCATTGTTCGTGACGCCCCTGAAGACCAGTTGCGGATCGTCACCGCCGACAAGGAGCTATTGATCGACAAAGCGGACGTCGAGCAGCGCCGCATACAGAAAAAATCGATCATGCCCGACGGCCAGGAGAAGTCGCTCAGCCCGGGCGAGTTTGTCGATCTGGTGAATTACTTGAAATCACTGAAGTAAATTACGCGCGCGACTTCGGTTATTCGAAGTCCGTCGTTGCCAGTGCTTCATCAACGGCCGCAAGCACAGCCGGCGGCGCGGCAATCTCGACGTCGAACATTCCCAACAGGCCTGAGCGGACGAAGTGGTTGCCGATGTCCGTCACCGCGCCCGGCAGCATGTAGACTTGATACGTCCCGTTGTCGGTCGAGTCCCAATCGTCGCCGGGGGCCGTGATCTCGTAAGTCGCCGTCACCGGGGTGGCATCATCCTGCGAGTCGGCCTCGACAAACGTCGCATATTGCCAGTAACCAGGACCGCGAATCCACACGTCACGGTTGTCCAGGTCCGAAACGTCGATCGCCTGCTCACCGCTGTACTCTACCTGGAACTGGTGCGTCTCGTTGCTCTCTTCCGTGATGTTGGCAACCGTCAGCGAAGCTTCGGGCGGGGCAACAATGTCGACCGTGAAGGTCCCCAGGTCACCCGCCGCCACGAAGTTGTCGCTCGTGTCGCTCACCTGCTCTTCTTGCATCACCATCGTATAGACGCCGTTGTCGGCCAGGTCCCAACTGCCGTCCGGCGCAGCGACCCGATAGTACGCCCAACGCGGCGTCCCATCGAATCCCGCGTTACCGAACACCATCGTGGCCGCTTCGTCGAAACCGCCGGGCCCGACCACGCGCA
>Ga0114993_10004234_pt1 | contig 14381 bp, 14 predicted proteins | sample ArcticOcean_MG_C_FD_87042 | JGI IMG/M metagenome (GOLD analysis project Ga0114993, IMG submission 87042) | Marine microbial communities from western Arctic Ocean - ArcticOcean_MG_CB2_150 | ecosystem: Environmental > Aquatic > Marine > Oceanic | place: Arctic Ocean: Canada Basin | collected...
CATGGAGTAACTGGAATTTGATTTTTATTACAATATCCTAGTATTTCAGATATCTCTTTAGTCTTTAAAGGCTTAATGACTACTTCTGGGAGAAAGGACAAATCTTCAGTTTCATCGTGAGAGTATTCTTTAATAATCTCATTATTTGTAAGAACATAGTTTACTCCAACGATAGATTTAAAGTAATTAATGTCTTTAGAGGATACTTTGGAGTACATTATTATAATTTTAATAAAAATACATATTCCAATTTAATTAATTTTTTCTTCTAATTATATTATCCTATTTTTAATCTTCGACGTTAGAATCATGTCTATTATAAAAACCTTCAGACTTAGTGACTTAAAATATCTAATGGCATATTCTATTCCATTAACTGCATTGATTGGTATATCTCTAAAAGGGATGTGGGTGTTTATCACACCTTTCTATATTTTTGTTATGCTGCCTTTATTAGAACTTGTATCTACTAGATTAGGATATGATACTATAGAAGAAGATGAAACCAAGAATTTAGTTCATTGGATATTTGACTTAATGCTATATCTTAATTTACCTATTATCTTAGGAATACTATATTATAGTTTAAGTACTGTATTATATACGAGTTGCACTACTGTTGAATTTATAGGTTTATTCCTCACAACAGGAATAGTTTTAAGCTCAAATGGAATTAATGTGGCGCATGAATTATGTCATAGAGAAAACAGATTTGAAAAATCTCTTGGGAAACTAATGCTTCTGCCATCACTTTTTATGCATTTCTATATTGAACATAATTTTGGACATCATTTGAATGTCGCAACAAAAGAGGATCCAGTAACAGCTAAATACAACCAGCCGTTGTATCTTTTTTGGATTACTTCTCCAATTCGGGAAATTATTAGCGCTATTAATATTCAAAAAGACATCTTGAATAGATCTAAATCAACATTTTTCTCTTTTAAAAATGATCTATTATGGTATTTTATCTTTCAATTGTCATATATGATATTATTAACAACCTACTTTGGAACAAATGGATTAATTTTTTGTTTACTCTCTGCTATGGTATCAATACTTCTATTCGAGTCTGTAAATTATATTGAGCATTATGGGCTGTTAAGAGAAAAAACTAGTTCAGGTAGATATGAAAGAGTTCGATCTATACATTCATGGAATTCAGATCATGCATTAGGTAGAATTGTACTTTATGAACTTACTCGGCATAGTGATCATCACTATAAATCAACAAAAAAATATCAAAATTTGATTTCTTTTGAAGAAGCTCCGCAATTACCATACGGATATCCTACCTCAATATTACTTGCAATGGTTCCTTGGTTGTGGTTTAAAATTGTAAATCCAAGAATTCCAAAAAGCATGATTATGCAATCAAATAACTAATAAATTATGAAGAATCTAGCATTACATTGGAAAATATTAATAGGAATGGCATTAGGAGTTGGTTTTGGACTCGTTATGGCAAACTTTGAATTTGGAAAAGGGTTTATATCTGACTGGATAAAACCTTTTGGAACAATCTTCATTAACTCTCTAAAACTTATAGCTATTCCTTTGATTCTAGCATCTCTTATAAAAGGGATTTCTGATTTAAAAGATATCACAAAACTATCAAAAATGGGTGGTGCTACAATAGCAATCTATATGATAACAACGCTAATAGCAGTAAGTATTGGATTAATTGTAGTCAATGTTATAAAACCTGGAGACTCGATTTCTGATGAAACAAGAATAGAATTGATAAGTGCATATGAAAGTGATGCAGATCAAAAGAGGGCAGTAGCTGAGGACACAAAGAATTCAGGACCTCTTCAAACACTCATTGATGTTGTACCATCAAATATTGTTTCTGCAGCATCAGACAATAAAAACATGCTTCAAATAATATTTTTCTCAATATTGTTTGGTATAGCAATGATATTGATACCTGAAAAAAAATCAAGACCAATTAAAGACTTTTTTGATTCGTTTAATGATGTTATTTTAAAAATAATTGATTTAATAATGTTGTTTGCTCCTTATGGGGTTTTTGCATTGTTGGCTACATTAATTGTAGAAGCACCCAAATGGGACCTACTCAAAAGTCTTTTATTATATTCTCTAACTCTCATTTTAGGACTAGCAATTTTAATTGTGCTATATCTTATAATAGTTAAAATCTTTACTGGAAAGAGCCCTAATTACTTTTTAAAGGGTATTCTGCCGGCACAATTAGTAGCTTTTTCAACAAGTTCTAGTGCTGCAACATTGCCTGTTACTATGGATAGAGTTCATAACCATTTAGGTGTAAAGGAAGAGGTTTCTAGTTTTGTCCTCCCAATTGGTGCTACTATAAATATGGATGGAACGGCTTTGTATCAAGCTATTGCAGCAGTCTTTATTGCACAAACATTTGGGTTAGATCTATCCCTAGGGGCACAACTTGGAATTATCTTAACAGCAACACTTGCCTCTATTGGTGCTGCTGCTGTTCCCAGCGCAGGAATTATTGTTTTGGTTATTGTATTGTCTCAAGCAGGTATACCAGAAGCTGGATTAGCATTAATTTTTGCAGTTGACAGGCCTTTAGACATGTGTAGAACAGTAGTTAATATTTCTGGTGATGCAACAGTATCAATGTTAGTAAATAAATTAATTAAAAAGAAATGAATGTTAAACTAGATTCTTCTTGGAAAAGAGAATTAAAAAATACATTTAATGAACCTTATTTCTTAAAATTAATAACTTTTGTAAAAGAGGAATATCAGAGTCATGTATGTTATCCTCTAGGAAATCATATTTTTTCAGCACTCGATGATTGTCCGTTAGATAAGTTACAGTTAGTAATTATTGGTCAAGACCCTTATCATGGTGATAAACAAGCACATGGGTATTGTTTTTCTGTACCTGAAGGAATTAAACACCCACCATCTCTTGTTAACATATTTAAGGAATTAAATGATGATATAGGACTTTCATACCCAAATAGCGGAGATTTAAGGCGGTGGGCCAGTCAAGGAGTTTTGCTTCTAAACTCAACACTTACTGTAAGAGAAAAATCGCCTGGCAGTCATCAAAATCATGGATGGGAACTATTTACTGATAAAATAATAGAAATTATATCTTCTAAAAAAAAGAATGTTGTATTTCTGCTGTGGGGAAATTATGCTAAAAGTAAAGTGAAGTTAATAGATGCAAACAAACATCTAATATTAAAATCTGGACATCCTTCACCTTTAAGTGCTAATAAGGGTTTATGGTTTGGTAATAAACATTTTAGTGGGGCAAATAATTATTTTAAAAATAATAATATGCCTGAAGTTTTATGGTAATTATATCCTTTTAAGGGCGTAGTCTATTAAATTTTCAATTGTTTTTTCAGGATTATCACTATACTCTTCTAGTTCTCTATTAGCAAGTATTGCATTTAAAGAAATAGCTTTATGACCAAGCAAGCTAGACATTCCGTATATAATTGCAGTCTCCATTTCAAGGTTTGTAGCATCATTATTGTCATAGTGTAGTTTTTTTAACTTATCAAGGTTATTTTTATATGAATTATTCAATCTTATCGATCTTCCTTGTGAACTGTAAAAACCACTGCAAGTAATAGTAATCCCGCTTTTAATCTCCCTAGAATTAAATTTATCAAACAACTCTTCAGAACAGTTATAACAATACATATCATCTTCAATTTGATGTTCTTTATATATATGGTTATTAAACTTCGTGTTATCTATATTAGCTAAATCATAATTCAATAAGAATCCATCAACATCAATAGCCATCTTACTTATAAGAAAGGAATCAACAGGTATGTCCTTTTGAATAGCCCCTGAAGTACCAATTCTTATTAATTCTAACTTTTTTAAAGACTTATTTAATTCTCCTGTATTTAAGTTTATATTAACCAGAGCGTCTAACTCATTAAGGACAATATCAATATTTCCTGAGCCAATTCCTGTCGAAATAACAGTAATTCTATTGTAGTTATAATACCCTGTTACAGATTTAAACTCTCTATTTTGAACTTTAAATTCAATTTTTTCAAAATGTTTTGTGATTTTATCAACGCGAAATTGATCTCCAACTAGTATAATTTTTGAAGATAAATTTTCAGGTTTTAATTTTAGATGATAAACAGAACCATCCCCATTTAATATTAACTCCGATTTATCCATTAACTATATTTATTAAATTACCCTCCAACTCTTTTAACTTTAAACCCTATTTTAACCAGTTCTTCCATAATTCTATCTCTATTATCACCTTGAATAATAATTTTTCCTCCCTTTACAGTACCGCCTACACTTAACATGGTTTTTAACCTCTTTGCTATTTCTTTTTGATCTTTCTCTTTTATACTAATAAACCCCTCAATAATAGTAATCGGCTTCCCTTTTCTTTTCTCATATTTACATATAACAGGTTCCTGTTGGTTATAAGAATTCTTAATGTCATCTTCTGACTCCTTAAACTTATGATCAGGAAAAAGGTTTTTTAATTGATCTTTTAAATCCATTATTTCTTTAACAAACCGAGCTCTACTAATCTTTCATTCAAGAATTCCCCAGCAGTGATATCTTCAAATGATTTAGGATGTTCTTCGCAAATACATGATTCTAATACATTTAGCTTCATCTCACTAACTGGATGCATAAAAAATGGAATAGAATATCTAGATTGTTTAAGCAGCTCTTTATCTGGATTTACAACTCTATGGACAGTAGATTTTAGCACATTATTTGTATGCCTAGAGAGCATATCCCCAATATTGATCATTAACTCATCTTTTTGTGCTATAGCATCAATCCATTCTTCTTTAGTGTTCTTCACCTGCAACCCCTTTCCATGTGCTCCCATCAACAAGGTTATTAAGTTTATGTCTCCATGAGCAGCAGCCCTAACTGCTTCCTTAGGATCTTCAAGAATAGGAGGGTAGTGAATAGGTCTTAGAATAGAATTTCCATTAGTAATATATTGATCAAAATAATTCTTGTCAATATTTAAATATAATGCCAGAGCCCTTAATACATATTTAGCAGTTCTTTCAAGCGTAACATACACTTCTTTACCAACTGAGTTAAATTCCGACAATTCATCAACATATATATTTGGAAAATAATTGTATTTATCTTTCTCTTTTTCATCTATATATTGACCAAAATGCCAATATTCTTTTAAATCACCATGTTTGCTTCCTTTTGCGCTTTCTTTTCCAAAAGCAACATAACCTCTTTGGCCAGAGTATTCAGGGTGTTCATATTTAGTTTTAATTTCATCAGAAAGTTTGAAAAACAATTTGATTTGTTTATATAGTCTCTCAATAAGTTCGTCAGATAAAAAGTGCCCTCTTACTGCACAAAATCCAATCTCTTGAAAAGCGTTTCCAATTGTCTGAATGAATTTTTCTTTTTTTTCTAAATTGTTGCTTAAAAAATCTCTAAGATCTACTGATGGTACTTTGTTCATAAGAGCAAGTTTTATTAATGTTTTGCAAATATACGAAATGTTGATAATTAAATTTTTGACTCTATAATTATATATGAAAAAATTATAGCTTTATTTATTTATAATATTCCTATTTTTATACTAATCTATGGATTAGATCTTTCAATGAATTATCAAACAACCTCAATAAAAGCAATACAACATTTAGAGTTATACACTTCAATGTTAAAATCTAGAATGATTGAAGAAAAAATGCTCATTTTACTTAGACAGGGAAAAATTTCAAAATGGTTCTCTGGAATAGGACAAGAAGCAATATCGGTTGGTGTAACATTAGCCTTGGAAAATGATGAGTATATTCTTCCAATGCATCGAAATTTAGGTGTATTTACATCTAGAAACATACCTCTTAATAGGTTGTTTTCTCAATGGCAAGGGAAACCTTCTGGTTTTACAAAAGGGAGAGATAGATCATTTCATTTTGGCACAAATGAATATCATATTGTAGGCATGATTTCTCATTTAGGACCTCAGTTAGGGGTTGCAGATGGAATAGCATTATACCATCTACTAAATAAAACTAAAAAGGTTACAGCAGTTTTTACAGGAGAAGGAGGAACTAGTGAGGGGGATTTTCATGAAGCATTAAATGTTGCTTCTGTTTGGAATTTGCCAGTTATATTCATTATTGAAAACAATGGCTATGGGCTTTCAACACCTGTAAATGAACAATATAATTGTAAAAACATAGCTGATAAAGGAATAGGCTATGGAATAGAATCCCATATTGTAGATGGAAATAATATTATAGATGTATATTCAAAGATATCTTCAGTAGCAGCTAAAATTAGGAAAAAACCTAATCCCGTATTAATAGAATTTAAAACTTTTAGAGTTAAAGGGCATGAAGAAGCTAGTGGAGTAAAATATGTTCCTAAAGATTTAATAAGTGAATGGACTAAAAAAGATCCAATATCTAATTATGAATCATTTCTTACAGAATCAAAGCTTCTTACTGAAGATGATATTTCAGAAATCAAAAGCAAGATTACTGAAGAAATAAATACAAACTTAGAAACAGCTTTTAAGGAAGCCCCTTTAATTCCAGAAATAAAGACTGAAATAAAAGATGTATTTAAACAATATTTATATAAGGAAGTAAAACATTCTAATAAAACATCTAATTTAAGATTTGTAGATGCTATTTCAGATGGTTTGTTGCAGTCAATGGAAAAGAACAATGATTTGGTTATAATGGGCCAAGATATCGCAGAATACGGAGGTGTATTTAAAGTTACTGAGGGTTTTGTTGAAAAGTTTGGATTAGAAAGGGTTAGAAACACTCCTATATGTGAATCAGCCATTATTGAAGTTGCTATGGGATTATCTATATGTAATACAAAAAGTGTTGTTGAATTACAATTTTCAGATTTTATAAGTTCAGGATTTAATCCCGTTGTGAACTATTTAGCTAAGTCCTATTACAGGTGGGAGCAAAATGCAGATATTGTTCTAAGAATGCCTTGTGGTGCTGGAGTAGGAGCAGGACCTTTTCATTCCCAAACAAATGAAGCATGGTTCACAAAAACACCTGGATTAATTGTATTATATCCAGCATTTCCTTATGATGCTAAAGGACTTTTAATCTCAGCAATTGAAAACCCAAATCCTGTTTTATTCTTTGAACATAAAGCATTATATAGAAGTATAAGACAAGAAGTGCCTAAGGATTATTATAATTTGCCTATTGGAAAAGCTTCGATATTACGATCAGGAAATAGTATTACAGTCATTTCTTATGGAGCAGCTATTCATTATGCTACAGAAGTTTTAGATAAAAATCTTGATATAGATGTAGATTTAATTGATCTCAGGAGTTTATGTCCATTAGATACAGAAACTATAATAACTTCCGTAAATAAAACTGGTAAAGCAATTATTCTTCAAGAGGATTCATTGTTTGGTGGTTTGGCATCTGAAATATCCTCTATAATAATGGAAAATTGTTTTGAATCATTAGATGCCCCTGTAAAAAGAGTAGCAAGCCTACAGACTCCAATACCTTTTGAGGCTAGTTTAGAAAAACAATATTTGCCTTACAGTCGATTTGAGGGGGAACTGATTGACTTATTTAATTATTAGTCTGAATATTTTTAGCAATCTCTGTTACTTCAGTTAAAACTCTTAAGAGATTACCACTCCATATTTTACTTATTTCTTCTTTTGTATAACCTCTTTTTAATAATTCCTTAGTAACGTTAAATGTCTCAGATGCATCAGACCATCCTTGAATTCCTCCACCACCATCAAAATCACTGCTAATTCCTACATGATCTATACCTATTCTTTTAACCATATAATCTATGTGATCAACTAAATCTTTAACACTTACTAATTCAGTAGATATATCATCCCTTAAATACCCGGCTAAAGCTACTGTTTGAACAACACCGCCATTTTTCTTAATCCAATCTAATTGTTCATCATCTAAATTTCTTGAATGATTACATAAACTTCTTGCTGAAGAATGAGATGCAATAACAGGTGCATTACTAATCTCTATCATTTGTCTTATAGCTTCTTTAGAAGGGTGGGAAACATCAATCATTATTCCAATTCTGTTCATTTCAAGAATTGCTTCTTTTCCTTTATCACTTAATCCATTATGCATCCATATGTTATCTTCCTCTCCTGTATTTGAGTCAGAGAATTGACTATGTCCATTATGGGCTAAAGACATATATCTTGCTCCAAGATTATAAAATTTTTCAATATTTGACAAATCTTCTCCTAAAGGATATGCATTTTCAACACCAATCATAGCAATCTTTTTTCCTTTTGCATTTATCCTATATACATCTTCTTCTGATAATGCAAGTTCAATCTGATCAGGAGCATATTCTTCTACAAGCCTATGAATTGCCTCAAACTTGTCAATTGCATTTTTATATGCTCTTTTATATCCGTTTTTATTTAATGAACCTTGACCAGTAAAAACAATAAACCAAGCCACATCTAATCCTCCATTAATCATTTTTGGGAGATTTACCTGTGAGTCCGTATTTACTGTATAGTTATTCTGATTTGTGAAATTCTTTAAGTTAATGTCACAATGTGTATCAAGAGTGATAATTTCTTTATGTATTTCAATGGATTCTATTGTCATGTCTATTGTTTTTTCTGAAACATCCAATTCAACATTTGTTGCTACATATATTGTTTTTAATAAATAGATGCTAGCAATAGCAAGGATAATTATTATAATATAATTTTTCGATTTTAACAATTTGAGTATAGATTATTAATTAATATATACTTAAGATAAAAAAAAAATCGTCCAAGATTCTTAAATAACTAAGAAAAGTTGCTATTTTTGCAAATCGGCAAAAATTAAAATGATCACAAAAAAGGACAAAGATTTATACTCCTATCAAAAAGGTGCAATTTTTGAAATCTTTAAAAGATTTGATAATGCTGCTTCTGATTATCATTTACTGTATCAACTTCCTACAGGTGGAGGAAAGACTATAATTTTCTCTGAAATAGTAAGACAGTATCTTAAAACCCATAGTGGTAGAGTAGTGGTAATGACTCATAGAATTGAATTATGTAATCAAACTTCTAAAGTTCTTACAGAGTTTGGAGTAGAAAACAAAATTATCAATAGCAAGGCTTCTTTAGAAGATCAAGAGAATTATAGTTGTTTCGTAGCTATGGTGGAAACATTAAATAATAGACTTCTTGATGATAAGCTTGATATTTCAAATGTTGGCCTTGTGATAATTGATGAAGCTCATTATAATTCATTTACAAAACTTTTTAAATTTTTTAACACCTCGTTTATTTTAGGAGTAACAGCAACCCCGTTAAGTTCAAATATTAATCTTCCTATGAATGATAATTATGATGAACTAATTGTAGGGGAATCTATAAAAGAATTGATTAATAATAGGTTTTTAGCAAAAGCTGACTTATTTACTTACAATGTTGGTCTAACTTCATTAGTTGTTGGTCCTAATGGGGATTATACAGTTAAATCTTCTGAAGATCTTTATACTAATAATGATATGCTATCTAAATTAGTTCTTGCATATGAAGAAAGATGTATGAATAAAAAAACATTGATTTTTAATAATGGGATTAATACATCCCTAATTGTTTATGATACTTTTAAAAATGCTGGTTTTCCGATTAAACATTTAGACAATACTGCAACAAAAAAAGATCGAGCAGATATTTTGAAATGGTTTAAAAAAACACCTAATGCAATTCTAACGTCAGTCAGTATTTTAACGACTGGATTCGACGAACCTACAGTTGAAAGTATCCTTGTTAATAGAGCCACAAAATCCTTAACACTATATTATCAAATGATTGGAAGAGGATCAAGAATTCTAGATAATAAATTAAGATTTGATGTAATAGATTTAGGAAATAATTTCTATAGGTTTGGTGAGTGGGGGTCAGATATAAATTGGCAACAAATTTTCAAATTTCCAGATAATTATTTAGATAATGTTATTTCAGATGAAGAGATTGAGAGCCGGTTTAGATATGAAATGCCTGAAGAACTTCAATTACTTTTTACAAATTCAGAAAATTTATATTTCGATGTTAATGAGGTTTATGTTAATTCTATAAGAAATGGTAAATCTTCCAAAATTGTCTTACAAAAAGCAATTGAACATCATTCAAGAATATGTGTAGAAAATTCTAATGATGTTTACGATGCTCTTAATCTAATTAAAGAACTTAATGATGAAATAGATTATCTAATAAAAAGGTATTCAAAATGTATTAGCAAAAGCACTCCTAATTTTCTTGAGTGGCTAACTGGTGAATATAAGAAGAGGTTAAGGTCATATATCAGAGTTAATTTTGATGAGGTTAAAACTTTTGTATAAGAAATTAATTCCTAATTTTATATAAAATTATAATTTATGAAACATTCAAACTTAATATGCTTAATATTAGTAAGTATTACTCTTTCTGTAAGCTGTCAACAAAACAATACAGCTAAAACTATTCCTGTTAAACAAGAAATCTCAATTGTTGATCCTGATATATCATTTGGTGTTAGAGGAAATTGCGGTATGTGTAAAACAACTATTGAAAAAGCTGCTTTATCTGTTGATGGAGTAGAAGAGGCTTCTTGGAGTACAGAGTCAAAAATTCTAGACATTAAAACAAAATCTAGTTTAGATTCAATTACAGTTAAAATTCATCAAGCTGTAGCAGATTCTGGATACGATACTGAATTGATGTCTGCAATAGGAGATAATTACAGCAGTTTACCTGGTTGTTGTCAGTACAATAGAGAAATGGTAATAACAGCTAATAATTAAATAGTGTCAATATTTAAGTTTAATAATTTTTTACTAATTATATTAATTAGTAATCTAATATTGATGCTATCCTGTAAAGAAGATGTAAATGAGGTTCTTCCAGGAAATGACCCTAATTTTACCATAATATCTCATTCAGACCAAGGATTTTTATCAACAAACAGAAAAGTGTCTGTATTTGGTGTTGATATATATGCTGTTCCTGAAGTCAATGACAACAAATTACTACACGCAGCAAATGTTTTAGCTCAATTTTTAGATAATAATGAAGATGGAAATGTTGATAATCATCAAGTTCACAACAAAATGATTGAAAACAAAGCTTTTATTATTATGTGGAAAGATGATAATGATCTAGATATTGATCCTCCATATGATAGGATAGGACAAGACTTAGGTGATGATGAAACTAACCCAGATTTTGTAATAAATAATAGAGAAGGGCAATTTGATGCTTCATTAGAAGAAATATGGCATATTATTAGTCACTCTGGCTACGCATATGCTTATCCAGAGGTATTTGGAGAAAATCCTGGAACTACACTAACAAACGCTATGGATATAGCTAGAGGAGGTTTTTTTACAGTAATACCTGATTCATATCCATCTAACGCATGGTATACATATTATGATTACACATGTGAATACGATTGTATGGCCGCTGAATACTTTTACTGGGCAATTACATCAATTCTAGGAGCTCAGGAAAATAGGCTAAATGAAATTGGTGATGAATGGATTTTAAATACTGCTGAGCTTGTAGAAACTATTGATACCGCTATATACTCATTATTAACGATGGATGAATATAATTTCCCTACAGGACTACCTGACGGTTCTTACAGACATTAAGAATACCAGATAAAGTGTTCTATAATTTATATTATGTAAAATAGAATTTATTCTTATAGCAGAATTAGTTCTTTATAATTCTATGTGTTTCTGCCCTATTGTTAAATCTTGGGATTTTTTTCAACATATACTGATGTAGAAGGAAAAGCAAATTCACTATTGTGTTTATTAACTATTTCAATAATACTATAATTAATTTTCTGCTGGGCATCAATTAAATCTTCCCATTCAGGACTATTTACGTAATATAGTACCATAATATCCAAAGAACTTGCTCCAAAACTTAAAAATCTAACTCTTCCATCTTCATTTGTCATTGGATGATCATCTACTAGTTTTTGAATATCATTTACTATATTTTTAATTTGTTCTATTGTAGTATCATACGTAAGACCAATATTAAACTTTACTCTTCTTACAGGTCTAACACCTAAATTATCTAATTCCGTATTAATAATATTCTTGTTTGGAACTGTTACTATACTTTTATCAAATGTTCTGATTCTAGTACTCCTAAAGCCTACTTTTTCAACCATACCTGTAACACCTCCAAGAGTAATAACATCGCCAACAACAAAAGGCTTATCAAAAAAGATGGTAAACGACCCTAATAAATTTTCTATACTCTCTTTTGAAGCCAGGGCAATAGCTACACCCCCTACTCCAAGTCCAGCAATTAAAGCAGTGATGTTTACACCAAATACATTTCCAAGGACTGTAACTAGTGCAAAAATAATTATTACAACCTTTATAAGATCAATAGCAAAAGGAATAAGTCCATCATCAACTTTACTCTCAGTTTGGGCAGCTTTATCTTTTAGTTTAATGCCAACAAAATCAACAGATCTAAGAATAGTCCAAAAAATTGAACAAATAACAGCTAGATAAAACCCTCTATCAATAACCATTTTTAATCCAAATTCAGAACTGTCAACTAAGCCCCATTCAGGCGGGAAATCAAGTGCATTTGATCCTATGTATAAAATCATTAATAAGAAAAAATAATAGAGAGGTTTTTTTAATAATGATTTTAACATATCTCTCTCGCTATCTGAGTCTTTGCTGCCAAATAATTTATGTGCAATTTTGAGCAAATATGATATGATTGGTCTGGTTATAATTAAACCAACTATAATTACCAAAAAGAAGTATAAATAATCCTTAATAGAATTATTTAAAAATTCAATACTTAAAAATTCTAAATCCATATTCTTATGATTATACTCAAAAATAACAAAAATAATACTAACCATTTAATAATATAATTTTCTTTTATCTCTAATTAAATATTTTGTATATTAATAGCCCTACTTTATTTATAATAATAAACTATATGAAAAAATTTAAATCAATTCTAGCTATTGTTATTCTTGCTGCAATAAGCTATTCATGCAATAATTCTGCTGTTCTAAAAGTGATGGAAGAACCTGAAACTGGTATTATTGTGTCAGATGAAAATAAAGCTAAATTTGAAGATCAAATCAACACTTTCAGAACCTTTACAAAAGCATTTCATGATGAAGACATCAATCAACTTATGAGTGTAGTTGCTGACTCTATACAATGGAGTCCTCCTGAGTATAATGGAGGCGAAACAGTTGGATACGATGGCTTTAAAGCTGTTGTCTCAACTTACTTTGAAAATTTTGATGAGATTACTTTTAACGAAGCTGAAGGTCTTATTGGATCTGATAATGCTTACTGGTCTGGCTCTCTTTATTCAACAGGAGAAATAAATACAGATCCTAATGTAATGAGAGTTTACGGAACATGGGTTTGTCACCATACTGAAACTGGTGCTACTGTTTATAATAAGTGGTATGCGGTTTTAGGTTTTAATGATGATGGTAAAATTGCAACATTTTCTGATTGGTTTGATGTTACTGGCATGCAAACACAAATTGAAAAATTTATGGAATCTAATCAAGATTAAATACTAATCTATTTCTAACCTCAAAAAACTATTATGAAAAATTTTAAATTAATAATTGCTGTTTTAATACTTGCAACAATAAGTTATTCATGTAATAACTCAGCTGTACAAAGAATGTCTGAAAAGATAAATCCTGAAGAACCAGAAAGAGCTGTTGGGATGTCAGACTGGGCAGGTGTAGAAGATATGAAATGGCATATTGGAACTCAAGATGCTGTTGATGTAGCAAAAAACATGGATTCTGCATGGAAAGCAAAAGATTATGAAACTATGAGGACATTTATTTCAGACACTGCTACAATTACTGCTACTAACGGTTTTACGTTTGATTCACCTGATGAATTTATTGAAAGCAGAAAAAGACGGGATTCTGTAATAACATCTAATGGAGCAACATTTGATTGGAAATTTACTAATTTATTCTCTGTTGATTTAGACCCGACAACAGGAGGAGAACATGTTCATGTTGATTACTATGGTATGTATACTAAAGATGGTAAAGAAGATAATTTTAGAGTTATGAATAGATATTATGTAATTGATGGAAAAATTGTCGTATGGAACTCTTATTCTCAAGAAATAATAGAACCTAAAGAGGAAACTGAAGAAACTGAAGAAGAATAATAATTAAATATAGAAAAAATGAAAAAACTTAAATTAATTTTTACAATATCAATCCTTGCTGCTTTTGTGTATTCGTGTAACAATTCTGCTGTTCAAAGAATGATGGAAGAACCTGTAGAGCCTGAAAGATCAGTTGGATTTACAAACTGGTCAGATGATGGAGTTGAATATAAATTTCATCTAGGAACTGATGC